>Ga0316207_10001905_pt1 | contig 23507 bp, 19 predicted proteins | sample 6weekpyrite_MG_FD_204943 | JGI IMG/M metagenome (GOLD analysis project Ga0316207, IMG submission 204943) | Microbial mat bacterial communities from mineral coupon in-situ incubated in ocean water Damariscotta River, Maine, United States -... | ecosystem: Environmental > Aquatic > Marine >... | reverse complement strand
TTGGGCGCATTTACCTTATGAGTTCCTCGAAAAAGTATCGAGCCGTATTATTAATGAAGTCGCTGGTATTTCGCGGGTGGCATACGATATCTCCTCGAAACCGCCGGCAACAATCGAGTGGGAGTGACGGGCACTCGCAGGTATTGTCTGGCATCTGCAGGCATCACTTCTTTTATCCGAATGTTCAGTCGGCCGGAAAATAAAAAATCAGGGAGCAGACCGCAGTTTATAGCTTGTAAATAATTCTGTGTAACTGCCCGTTTCAAGCGTAGTCAGTCAAACGGCATGCTATCTGTGTCTTTCCCGGGTCTTCGCTTTCCGTGCCTGGCTGTACCCACGCTTGCCGCGTGTCCGGTCAGAACGTGCCGCCGGGTACTTGTCGTCACGTTCTGTCGGCAGGCCCAGGCCTTTGGCGCCTGTTCGAACGCGTGCGTGAATTTTGGCCTTTTCCAAACTGTCTTCGTGCAGGACGGCCTGATCTGCCTTGCGTTCATTTTGTGTTTTTGGGTGTCTGAAAATACTCATCGGTTTTAGCTTGTTTATATGTATGGGTAGACCTGGGCAGCAGTTACGTCAGGCAAGTGCATAGCGGTCTGACTCCACCCGGTATTGTCAGATCCCATTCTGTCACAACCCACTGCAGATGTGTGAATGAGATACTGTAAATACTCCGGTTGTTTTTACAGTACTTATGCACTATGTTGAAATGCCTGTGCGCCCGACAATTCCGTGCGCCAACACGTGATTCTTTACAATGCCAAAACAAAAAAAACGACTCCATGATTGGTGGATAATCGCCGGGATTGCCGTACTCTCGCTGGCTCTCGGCATGGTGGGATTCTATCAGTACACGTCCGATGGGTATGGCGTACCTTTAGGTTTGCCGGATATGCTGTATCGCTCCCTGCAACTCTTTACGCTTGAGTCCGGGGGGCTTCAGGGGCCGCTGCCCGTCACCCTGGAAATAGCACGCTGGCTGGCGCCGTTTACTGGCGTCTTTGCTGCTGTTAAAGGTGTGTTGTCCCTAGCTCATCGTCAGGGAAAGTCGTCACTCAGGCTGAGAAATATTCAGGATCACGCCATTGTGTGTGGCGCCGACCAGGGCAGTGCTCATATTGCGCATGAGCTGGCGAGCAACGGCGTGAGCGTTGTCGTAATCGATAATAATCCGACGGAAGCTTCACCTTACAAGCTCAGTCCCGATATCATACAGATTACGGGCAATGCGCTGGATGCGGCAGTCCTGCAGCGCGCAAAAGTGCAAACTGCCCGTTATGTATTTACGGCAACCGACAGTGATGTCGATAATATCGGGATCGTTCAGGAGGCTCAGCGGATTGCGAATGGCCGGGAACGAGACAAAGATGGACGCGTACTCGATTGCTATGCGCGCGTTTCGGATTATCGCACCCGGGCACTGTTTTATACCCACCCACTGTTTTCAGACAGCAGTAAACGATTCAATGCGCAGATCTTTAACCTCTACGATCGCGGTGCAAGGCTTCTGTTTGAGTCCTGTGCGCCGGATTGTTACCGGGCGATTTGCGGCAAAGACGATCCATCGGCCTCTATCCTGGTTTTCGGCTTCAGTCCCCTGGCAAAAAGCCTTGTCCTGCACGTAGCACGCATCGGGCACTACGCCAATGACCGCAAAGCAGAGATTCGCATCATTGATGAACAGGCCGCGCGGCAAACAGCGGCTTTGTCGTTGTCTACCCCTGCCCTGGAGCAGCTCGTCAATATAAAGCCGCATGATTACCCGATCGACGGGTTGTCGACGGCCTGTCTGCAGGAGATCATCGCCAGTCCGCCGGATGTGATGTATATTTGCGCAGAATCGGATATACAGGCCCTGACGCTCGCACGCCGACTGGCTACCCTTCCGGGATACAAAGATGTCCCGCTTGTCGTCACCTTGTTGCAGAAAGATGCACTGACAAAACTGCTCTACGAAGACAATCCGGTGCAGAACAACACTGTACAGCTGTTCCCCTTGCTCGATAAAACCAGCGATCTGAAACAGATTATCGGCGAGCAACTGGATGAGGCTGCCAAAATGATCCATGAGCTATACCGCGAGGATCGCTTCAGGCAGGGCGAGACGGTTGAAACCAATGTTTCCCTCGTGCCCTGGGAGAACCTGCCGGAAGGCATCAAAGACTCGAATCGCGGGCAGGCCGACCACCTGCCAGTCAAACTCCGTGCGATCGGGTTAACACTCGAAGATGCGCTGAATGCGACGGTTACCTGGCAGTTTACCGATGAGCAGATACGCGTACTGGCGGAAATGGAGCACCGGCGCTGGATGGCCGACAAGCGACTGGACGGTTGGCAGCCCACTGCCGGAAAGAAAGACAGCAAGCGGAAACTGTCCCCGTTACTGGTCGACTTCGATGATTTACCGGAAGCGGAAAAACAGAAAGACGAACAGGCGGTGGTTGTGCACAGCCATCGCTTGCTGGAGAACCTGCGCCGACAGGTAAAGACCACATGAAACTGGCCGGGAAACAGCAGGACAGTATCAGATGCTTCGAGCGAGCTAATTAAGGCGTCGCGGATTATCGAAGTCGTGAAATACAGGTTCCCTTGGTGAGCCACATAAAAACGAGAGATGGAGAGATGCTGCTATTTGACAGGTACGTTGGGGGTTGTTTTGTCTGTGTTGTTAAATTACTTGCCGGAAGTTTTCGCGCCGCCGCGTTGCTGTTGTTGCTGCTTCCGGTGCTTGCTAGAGCGCAAGCCCTGTCGGTAGACCCACTGCCCGCATCGGCAGCGCCGGCGGAAAGGTCCGCATACTGCCTGTATGTCTTTGTACGTCATCTTCAGGGGCCGACGCGCCCATCGGATGTATCCCGGATCCTGGCGATGGCGACACAACTGAAAGGCTGGGAGCAGGCTTATCATGACCGGTACACCGGGGAGCAGGGAGGCGCAGGCCTCGCCGCCGCCGTGAAACACTATAATGAACGGGTAGCAGCGTACACCGAGGGTAATCAGACTGACATAAGCCGTGCGCAGACTATGCTGGTCCAGCAGGCACTGGAACCCTGCAAGCAGGAGCTGACGGCACTCGAAGCAAACGCACAGCTTGCCAGCAAAGCGCCGGATCCGCCCTCGGCACAGCCAGAAAGCTCCGTTGCCAGGCAACAGGTGACTGGGCCGTGGGAACAGATATCTTTCTCCGGGGCCTGGGAAACCCCGCAACTGAACTATCGCTTCAAGCATGCCAATCGGATTCGTTTCATGCTTTGGGACGATGGCACGGGATTTCCGGAAGGTGTTGCACAGTTCTTCAAGGGCGGGGCGAGCTGCATGGGGGTGCTGGAGCTGGACGAGCATCAGCAGCTTGGCTTCTCTCTGTTGGAAGGTGAGAATTGTGACGATATCGATCGGGGTCAGTTCAAACTGGTGGATGGCACGAAAAAGGACAGAATGCGGCTGTTCTTTTCACCTGAAGGTGCCAGGGAAGACCCTCAGATCCAGGCTACCAATTTGTTCTATATACGCAAGATGCGTGCGATACCCGAAGCCCTGCAGGCCTACCAGGATCGCCTCAAAGGGCGCAAGGTGCCGTTGCGGCAGGTGTTGGACGGGCAGGCCGATGAACACAGGCAGGCACTCGATCATCTCTACTCAGACCTGCAACAAGCGTATGGTGCCCGGTTCGAAGAGTCGAAGCTGCTGGGGGTATGGCAGGGCAGTTTCATTGACCGGCGCCGAAGTTATAAAGCCGAGATCGCGCTCTGGTCATCCACGCCGCACCGGCTTCGGCAGGTTGTAGGATTGGTGCGCTTCGATAGCCGCTTGTGCCACATCGGCGTACTGACAACCCGGTTCGATTCCTACACAGCGTGGAACATGGGGCCACCGCTGGCGACTCAACCGATAAAAGAATGCGTTCCCGTGGATGCGGCCGGCAGGGTCCAGCTCGATGACAGTGGCAGGCAGATGGCGCTGTTCCTCAATACGCGCCTGGGCGTGGTGGATGAAATCGGCACCGACAAATGTATCGACAAGCTGTCCCGCCCCGGTCTGGACGGACAGTGCTACACCGTGGGCCTGTTCAAACAAGGCAAGGCATCTCCCGCTATGCGCGAAGCCATGCAACAGGTCCGGTGGCTGACTGTGGGAGCACCCGCGCCGGACGACTGGCGCGTGATCCGCGACAACGGGGACGGTATGCGGCAGTTACAGCGTGACCACGAGCTGGGCATGGCCGACAACGCCAGAGTCCTCGCGCAGATAGAAGAAGAGAAAGTCATGATCCAGCGTAAGAGAGAGGAGGAGCGCAGGCAGATGCAGGAAGCCGCCACCAGAGAGCGGCAGACCGAGGAACAGCGCCGGCAACGAATCGATGCGGCCTGGGCGGCGGCAGCCGAAGCCGAAGCGAGCGGAATCCGGGCGCGGCCCGCGCTGGTGCCGCCGCCGGAGGTGTCGGGGCCGTTCGATGGCCTGAAAGGGGCGAGTTTTTTCAACGCCATGTACAAGGGCGACTTCGATACCGTCCGTCAATATACAACCTACTACCAGGAGAGAAAGATCCGGCAGCGCCAGGAGGCAATGGGCGGACAGCCGCATATCATGGACGGCATCCTGGACTCCGCATTTCGCTCGGTGATCCTCGCCAGTAACATGATGGCGGTTTATCTGTTCAACTAAGATAATCAGTACCAGTCCTGTTTGGGAGAAGATGCAGCCACTTTTACGGTAGTGCGTGTCTATCCGGAAGTAGTCACCACCAACCTCATCGGCGTCGAAATCGCGCGTAGTTACGGTTTTACGACAAGAAAGGAGTACCGGGTCAAGAAGGTATTCGAGAATGCCTTCAGGCGTGTGGGGAGGATGCAACCCTCGGGAGGAAAGGCAAAACTCTCAGACTGGTTGCTCAACGCTGGCGGTACAGACCTCAGAAATGAGGTCGTCGCCGGTACCCGGATGCTGATGGCGCGGTTCACTTGCGACAGCCCGGAAATACAGCGGCTGGAGCAGAATCTGCTCCGGTTTCGGGATTGGTAGTATCTGGTTCGCCCGCAGCTACTGCACCTAAACCGGATATAGTCGCTTGATAATTGGTGCCCGTCTCCTGTTCCTGGATGAAAATTATTCGGCGTTGTATGGAAGACTCGGACATATCCTGAAACGTACAGGCAACACAAAAGCAGCCCTGTCACAGCACCAGTCCTCACTGAAGATAGTCCAGGCACCGGTCAAACATGACCCGGCAAATACCCGGTTTCAGAGAGACCTGTACATATCCCACAAAAACATGGGAAATATTCAGCTCAATCTGGGCAATACTAAGGAAGCCGCGTCGCTGTATCAATCGTCTATAGAGATCACACGGTCACTGCTCAAAGAAGATCCTGATAACACTGAACGGCAGTATGATCTGTCATTAGCGTATAACAACCTGGGGGATATGAAGTCCAGCCTGGGCATGATTGAAACTGCACTCTCACAGTACCAGGCCTCACTCGAAATCTGCAAGAAACTGGTAATAGAAGACCCCACGAATGTCCGGTACCAGCGTGGTCTTTCAGCCGCGCATAACGAACTGGGAGACACTCAACTTCAACTGGGCAACGCCGGGGAAGCACTGTCGCAATATCTATCCTCGCTGGAGATACGCCAGACACTGGCGAAAGCAGATGCAGAGAACCCGGAATACGAACGGGATATGTCAGTTGTGTTTTTTAAACTGGCCAAACTGTACGGCGGCAGGAAAGACTACTCGTCGGCACATACCAACCTGGTTCTGGCCTACGATCACCTGCTGCGCGTACAAAAAATGAACGCACTTGCGTTTGGTGACCTGAAACGTCTTGAGGCTATGAAAAAAGGAATACTACAGCTGAAGGCGCTCTCAGAAAAGCAATAATACCACACAGTGACTGAAACGGGTATTCAACATCGATGTCTCGGTCTGCCCAAAGGGTGGTGGTGAAGACAAAGTGATCGCCAGCATCGAGGATCAGTCGTTCATCGACAAGATCCTTCAGCATTTACGGGCCAAGGACGTACTGCCGCCGCCAAACGAATTGTTGCCTGCGGCGCGGGCCTCGCAAGATTCAGACTGGTTTGTATAGCTCCGGGTTTTCACACTTCTCTACACGGCACAGCAACAGAAGGATAGGTTTGCCTGGCGGCATGTTGCCTGAACTAAGCCGGAAGATCAGGAAGGCAGTAGAAGAGGGTGGATTCAGCAGGAAATCCAGCGTGTTGAATAGATTGAGGCCGGAAAGATGGATGATTCAAGCATATCCAGGCTCAAGTTTTCAGCCTTGATACAGATGGGTGATGGCGGTTATTCTCTTTATAATTAGGGAGAAAAGTTCTAAAAAATTAAGTTGCTAAATTCTTATATTTTAAGAAACAGGGGGGATTGATATATGCCAATTATGAGAGATATAAAAATGTCTTTGGTCGCTGCGATTACAGTGACGGGTATACCTACAGCAGCTTCAGCATTAGCGCAAGACGCGAATGGTGATAATAATGCGGATCGGGATAGCCCCGTTGTTCAACTGGCTTATAATGATGCGGATAGCGGTGGTTATGTTAAAGTATCTGAAAGAAATAGTGCTGATAGCGACATACCTAAGTCTAAGATAAAGTTTAGAAGCGCTAAACTTGGCGGTAAGGTTGTTGAAATTACTCCCGATCTTGTTAAGAAATTTGCCGCTAAAGGGCAAGTTAAAATGCCTAAGATTAGGGATAAGAATGTTGTGCCCTACAGAGGTAGCAAGCATAAGCGGGGATTTCTTTCTTATTTAAATAGAGGGAATGGAAAAGCAGGGATAGTTATTGGCGTTGTTGTTAAAAATGAACCTTATTCGCCGTTATTGTCTGATAATAGAGATCATTTTCGGGTTGTACATAAGAGAGTAGCTGAAATAATGACTGGGCGTAAGTTCGATGGAAGTGGAGCCAAAACAAAGGGCTTCGCCGAGTTATATGGCGCGGAGGTAACAGATATTGTCCCTATCGCCTTTAATAATGATACTTTTGAAATAGGTGGTAATGAAAAGGGAGAGGCAGATATTATAAAATTGCGTGTCAATGATATCTTAATTGCCATAAATGATAATTTTTATGTTTTAGAGTTTGATGATGATGGAGATGGGTTTAAATTGCCCAATACAGTAGACCGTATGGAGGAGCGTCTGAAATATTCTTTAGGTGAGGATCGTCACTTATATATTCGTAGTGAGTTTATAGCTAATAAGGAAGAAATAGTATCAGCAGCGCGTAGTAAGTATGGTCGTGTAAATCTGTACCCTATGTTTTCCAAGGATTGGTATGAGTTCCTTGCGAAGAACGAAAAAGACCATAGCAGTAAAACTTCTCGCGATACCAATACCCCTTAGTAGCATAAGAAGAATATACGAGGCTGTAACTAATCCTGTATAACTGCCCTCGCTCGAAAGACGGCTTATTCTTCCTATACACTCGGATGCTTACAAAAACACAGAGAATATAATGAAAAACATGTTTAAAGTCGTTGCACAAGGAGATCCAACACACGTCGAGATGAGTCCCGATGTGCTTGATATGGCGGCTCAAATATCTACTTACATTGATAATAACTTTATAGAGAGTGATTTTTTCACGCTTGGGAATGTTAGACATGAAGATTTTTCGAAGTTTCGAAGCTCTATAGAAGAGGCTCAAATTGATGCTTCAGATGAAAGCGATACAGTCTCCTTAAGCCTTGATAAGGAACAATACCGACTATTTGATGCGGTCATGTGGTATGGCAGTAATTTTGGTGATGATATAGCGGAGCTTGAGCCGCTCCATGATGACATTTGCGATGTCAGAGAAGAAATGAATCTTATTGTAGAATAAAAAAACTAGGGTGGTTATTGAGTATGCCAGATCCGATAGATCAGTTGGAGTATAGGAAGAATAAACGCCTTTTTTCTCCAAATCCACCTGCTGTAGACCGCGAATGACACACTTCTTTGACAGTGAGTGGTCCTGAATCCGGCCCAAGTTGCCACCAATCCCGCCGAAAATCACCTGTTTTTCACGGCAGCCGGGGCCAACCCGACCCGCCGGCAAAACGCATCCCTGCCACGGCTGAATTACCGCAGCATAGTGATCGGAATCGTTTGGGACGGGTCAGGTAAACAGGCCCCGTGGCAGCCCAGCCGGTGGTGCCCGGCTCTCGGGCAACCGACTGAGCTCGTTGGTCTCGGCTTTTTGCTTCAGATGGTCGAGGATCTTCCTGATCACCACCGGGTCTTCGATGCAGGCAATGATCTTGACGGCGCCGCCGCACACCGCGCAGGTCTCAATGTCGATGTTGAACCGTTTCATACGTAGCCCGCGAGGCGGCCTTCGAATTCAATCATAAAACGGTTGAGCGCCGACTTCCAATTTCGGATTGGCGTAGCTATTGGGCTCTAGCGGCCACAGCACAGAGAAATCGTGTAACTGGTCATCGGGTTGGTTTTGAGTTCGGGGTCCATCTTTAAGACGTACCCACTATTGCGATCCTTATAGTGAACGAATACAGGAGTTCGTCGTACGCGACCAAGGTCATACTGTTCGACAAAATCGTTCAGCAGGACTTGCCATCTTGCGCTATCGATTCCTCCGAAATCAAAGATACGTTTGCGTACGCTGATAATCCGATAGGGCTGGTTTCGCGGTGCATTGTGGAAGGGTCGTATTTCGATTTCAAGTTCATGACGTATATTGCTGCTGACGCTCCTGAAGTACTTTATGAGGCGAGGGGTTCTGAGCAGTTTTTCCAGCCCTCCTGCCCGAGCAATCATCTCGGGATAGAGTGTGAAGCCATTGCAGATAATCGCCTTATGCGCTGTATTGACATCCATGTCAATGTGAACCCCGGCAATAACTACAGTATCAAAATCATCATAGTTTTCTTTTTCAAGGAAGGGTGAGCAGGTGGTGTTATCCGGCTTTTCTAGCTGTTTTCTCGCGGTATCGACGCGTTTCTCAAAAGCTTCCTTTCTGGCCAGGTAGGCCTGGTAACGGCGGGCATCTGCTATGGCTTTTTGCTTTTTGGCCTTGTCCAGGAAATCTGTAGCTGCCTTGGCAAGCGCTTTCAGTGTCTTTCTGTCACGAGCCAGTGACTCATTTTCCTGTATCTGTGCTGTGTTTCCGGCGCGTTCACCATCCCAGATGGTTTGCAGTATTCTTTTTTCGCCATACTGTTTGCCCCATACCGGGGCATGTGCATCGGGTTCGTAGTCAAGGTTCAGTATGTATTCTGAGGGACCGTTTATAAGTAAGAAAGATGTTTTGGCCGCGATATAACCAGCTGGACAGGGGGGCGTGTAACTACTTTTTATCTCTCCGCGAGTACTATAACGACGAAAAGCCTGTTGCGGACGAACACAGATTTCCTTTATGAGCTCAGGATTGTGGTCGGCATTTCTCGCGGTGAGAATAGGGTTGGTGATGCGCCCGTTCTTGTCGTACACAAAAATAGAAATATAAATCCGGCTCATACCGTATGGGACAATAGATGAGCATTCCCCGGGTTCGATGGGCGTAAATCCTTCAACCAGTGCTTCGTCAAGAAGAATGCTTTTCTTCCATGCCAGCGCCGCAAAGTAGACCCAGTTCTCCCCGTTATTACAGATTGCAGCATCAGCCAGTGCTTTTTCCGACTGGCTGAAAAAGAGTAGTGTGATAGCGGCCAGGACAATGAGGTGCAGACGGGTTGTGGGCACGGCGCACATGTGACGTTCCTGTTAAATTCTGACACAGAGCATTTTTGTATAAGCCTGCAAGTGAGTCAAGGCGTCAGTCAATCAGGTGATGTGAAAAATGCGCGACACGCCAGACCTGTAGTTGTGGGTAGTTCTTCCGACGATCGTCCGGTGAGGTTTCCATTAACCCTGATCGGTGCACGATTGCCAGCAATACCTGTCCTGTGACCGGTAACAGTTGGATTTATGTGGCTCATGGTGTCTAACGATGTTAGATTATTGTCGGGCGAGAGGAGAATCAAACATCACCAGTGGGCCAACCTGTCTCGTAAAATAATTCAAATCTCAATGAAGCCGCACATAAACAGCCTGGAACATGCCATTGCCGAAACCAGCCATGATTATCCTGGCGGGATACAGGCGCTGGCAGAAAAAATATCAGTCAACCCGGGGACACTTTATAACAAGTGCAACCCGGGCATGCCGTCGCACCGCCTGACATTGCGGGAGGCTGTCGATATCATGCATCACAGTCGGGATGTGCGTATCCTCGAAGTCCTGTGTCGCGAGACACACCATGCCTGCGTTCCCCAGGCGCAATTCCAGCATATCGGCGACATGGCGTTGTTCGATGCCTGGACGGCTTCGGACATGGAGCATGGCAAGACGGCCGAGAGTATCCGCACGGCGCTCAGCGATGCGCGCATCGACGACCAGGAATACCGGGCTATCCACGCCGAGATGTTTGCCGACTTTGCCCGCGCACTTGAAATGCTGGATCGGTTGAATGCCTTTTGCAGCCGGCAACCACGCAACCGGCCGCCGACCGTTACCGATCTGAAACAGGCAGCGTTTGAAACGGTGGAGCACTATTCCGGCGGACTGCCGCAACTGGCCCGGAAAATGGGTGTGCGCGAAGTCGATTTACACAAGAAATCCAGCCTGGACCAGCCGGATGAATACCTGAGTCTGCAGGATACCCTCAGCTTGATGCAGGAAACTACTGATTTCACGGTACTGCATGCCGCCGCGCACCTGCTGGACCATGCCTGTGTTCTTATTCCCCGCTATCACGGCGAAGATGATATGGCACTGCTCGATGCCTGGTCCAGCTGGAGCGACGAGCGCGGTGACACCGTTACGGCGATACATCAGGCATTGATCGACGGTAGCATCGACCGGCAGGAGCTGGCCGGGATCGAAGCGGAAATGTTCAAGGACTTTGAAACCGAGCTTGCATTGTTGGCGCGGTTGGCGTCGATGGTTCAGTAGTTGAGCCAGGTCAGGCCCGTACTTGCATGGGGCCTGGTGACCAGTCGTCATGCGCAGCCACAGGCTGACTGGACACCCTGACTCCGGGTCAACCTGATGTAACGAATATGTTCAGTTCGTGCAGGGTCTGTGTATCTCGTTCAATTTCCATTTTCTGTCGCCAACAGGCACCTGCGAACCAAGTTTTTGGATGACCTCCTGATAGAACCGGTCAATGTCTTCGGCGTAATATTTGAACTCATTATAAGTCATGATTTTGGGAGCCTTTGTTGCGAAACACGAGCAATAATGATCGGATGAATGTGTGTTTTTCTTGCAGGCCGAAAACATTTGCTGTGTTGCATGAAGTCCCTGTTGCGGGTTTGCGTTACTCAGCTCTCCTCGCTGTTGTTGCAAAGAGGGCTTCCCGTAGGCCGTTCTGAGAAAGTTTTCCCTCAATTGCTTAACGTCCTTCGAGAGGCAACCCGTTGCGTTAATAAATCGCTTGAACTGAACGGTAGGGTGATCATTCAGTTGCTCGATTGCGGATTTAAACAGTCCTCGGCCTTCTAAAAGTCCCTTCATGCTTTGGTTCACATTCTGTGAAAATACCCCGATTCCCTGGTTCGTAGCCACACGTTCGTACTCGTCGTACTTGGTGACGAAACGTGGATCGATAAAAAAAGAAACTTCTTCAGGGGTATCGCGAGTCCCGTCACCGTGGACAACCTGGCTGGTATACCCGCGTTTTACGGAGTTCTTCGGCAGGTGTTGGCGGCATTGCGCGTCGTATGCCACCTGTAACATGCTGAAATAGTATTTGAACTCGGCATCCGGTTGATATGCCACCTTGCCATCATACATGGCGCCTATCAGATAAGACAGCCGGTTTGTCTGCCAGAAATCATCAAATTTCCATTCGCTGGTTCGGGTGGGTGGCCGGAATACTTTGCGGCAACGGTTGCCGGGTTCCACGCCACTTCTGAACAGACGCACAAAATCAATTTTGCGACTGTTTCGTAAATTGTTTTCCTCTTTGAGCAACATGGGACGTATAAAGCAGTAGCCTCCTCCGAGGTGAAAGTTACGGCGTGAAATCTCGTTTACATCGTACTGGGTAAGGAGCTGATCGAGCTTATTAGTGTATTTTTCGTCTATCGCCTTAAGGCCGGGTTCAAGTTCTTTCGGTGTCGGGTAAACCTTTCGTTTTCCGGTTGCCTGTTCAAAAAAGTCTCCGATTTCCTTGAATTGAGCATTTTTAATGTCACACAGAGTGTCAGCTTTTTCCTTGCTGAGTGATGGGTCATTACGTTTGGCATAGGCCAGATATTCAGCAGCTTGCTCACGTAGCCGTTGCAGCTTCTCGTTATTTTTTGAAAGAGCGGCTTGTTTTTCCTGTTCAAGGTTATACTTGATTGTGCATTGACAATATTCTTCCGACTGTATGTCCTGGCAATAGTCGAGAAACTCCGACGGGTTACCCGTGGGGTTTTTTGCCAGCACGGGGGGTGTCATACCCAGGAAGAGGGTGGTCAGACATAGTCGGCGCAGGATTAAAATTAAATTCATGGCTTCTGTATTTGGCATGACAGGTTGTATGTCCGGTAGTTGGTTTGGTCTTGATAGTGATGGAGATGTTCTAGTTCTTTTTCATCAGTGATTTTAGTTGTTGCATTTCTATTTTTGTCTTTCGAAGATATGTTTGGTCATCTAGTGCGAGGCCGTGGGAATCTTGTATCCACGTAAGTTGTTTATAGGCCAGCTCCATGCTTGTGTAAGCTTGTGTGTAGTTTCTGGTGTTTGTATAGGCCTTGGCGATATTATAGTGCCTTACCCAGAGGTCTCGTTGTAGGTAGATATTATTTCTGTCATTTTTCAGTAAATTTCTGGTTATTGCCAGGGCGGCCTGATAATGTTCCAGCGCCGCTTTTGGCTGATTCAAAGATCGATAGCTATCACCTAGAAGAGAGTGTGAAACTGACTGATTTCGTTGGTAATCGGTATTTTCGTTATTGTGTGTGACAAGATTATTGGCAACTTCCAAAGCCGAGCGGTGCATTGAAAGGGCGACATTCAAGTTATTCAAGTTGCGTTCAGTTTCTCCTGCCTTATTGTAGGCCACCCATAGGCTCCTGAGGTATGCAGTGTTATCCGGATCATGTTTAACCAGCGACTCGATTTTTTCCAGGGCAGACTGGTATTGGATTAGGGCTTCTTCTGGCATGCGTTGCTCAACCAATACATTGCCCAGTCTGAGAAGCGATGTTATCGCGGCGGTTTTTAACTGCGTGTTGGACGGTTCCTTGTCTAACGCGTTCCATGCAATTTCCAGAGAAGATTGGTAGTGACGCTGTGCTACCTTGCTACCAATTCTGCGTAGCTGGACATCTCCCATCGCCAGATTGGTGGCCCACAGGCGATGAGTAAAATTCTTATTGGTTGGTTCGTCTTCAACAAGAGATTTAGCTTTTTTCAGGGCCTCTGTGTATACCCGCAAGGCGGCGTCTTCGCCTCCAGGGAGGCGAAGCAAGGTGTCCCCCAGCTTGCTGTATGACACGGATAAATTATATGCGAGCTTGCGATTTTCCGGCTGTTGTGCGGCGAGTGCCTGATCGACATCCAACGCCGATGCATAATATTCCCTCGCCGTCTTGGCTTCGCCGCGGTGAAGCGTGATATCGCCAAGCTTGGTATACGCTATGGATAGATCCTGTTGAAACACATTGTTTTTGGGATCCTCCTCGGCAAGATTTTCAGCTATTGACCGCGCTTTCTCGAGTAACGGTAATGCCTTACTCGGATCAAGTTGACGGTTCTTCAGTATAAGGTCTGCTTTATTGAGTAGTGAAACTGCGATGAGTCGCCTATCGTCAGCCGATTGGCTGCCTGTTTCTTGTAGTGATTCTACAATTTCATCAACCCTCCGCATAATAGGTATCCGTTTTTCGGTGGGCACGTAGGCTTTCATCACATCACGAAGATCAAAATTCATGAAATCGAGATTATTCCTAATCTGCTCCAGCAAGGTCTCGGCCCGGTTGCGTTCTTCTGCGGCCCGCTGCCATTGCTGGTAGGCCAATCCGCCTGCAATGGTAGCGGCGAGGGCGAGTCCGCCCATCGAAGCGGCGATGCGCTGGAAGCGCCGTGCGGCGGCACGGGCCTTGTTGAGCTGGTAGATCCTGTCGCGCTGGGTGAGCTGTTCCAGGCGCACGCCGAGGATGCCGGCGATGATTTTCAGTTTGGCGTTGTTGAGCTGTTCTTCGTAACGTTGCGCTAGGCGTTCGGCATCGGCTTTGCTGTGGCCGTCTTGCAGCAGTTGTCGCTTGTAGGAATTCGGGTTGGTAGCACCCTCGTTGCCGTCCGGCAGGCGAAAGTCTGCTGCGATCGGCTCGGTGCGTTTGCGTGTATCCAGCGTGCCATCGCTACCGAGTTCGTATTGCAAGGCTTCCGGGAAACATTCTTGCGTGCAGATATCTTCGCGGTTTTCCTGTTTGGCATCGTCAATAGAAGCATTAGGTTCACCGCAAATCATCGCAGCAATGATCCGCTCTCCTTTTCCGCTTTGCTTGAAGTGCAGGATTTCCTGGTTGACGTAGTGGCTCTGTACAGCGCGTGGGGAGCACAGCACGACCAGGAAACGGCTACGGTCCAGGGCCTGGGTAACTGCGTTCGACAGGTCAGCATCCGCGGGCAGCGAAATCTCGTCGCGAAAGACCGGATAAATCAGCTCAGGAATGCGTTCCCCGCGCAAGTTGGTAGCGCCGATCAGGTCAGCGGGAATGTCATAGACCTCCAGTTGCTGGTGCAGCCAGGTGGCCCACTGGCGGTCTTCTTCTGTGTTGTCCGCGTGGCGATAGGAAATAAAAGCCAGGTAATCCGGGTCAGACTGGCGATGGCTATGTGATAGCTGCGGTTCCATGCGACTCCCCCTGACGTCATGTATCCGTATTGTTTCTTTCTGCTTATTGTATTGGCTGAATTATATACACAGGCTGAATGTAAAATAAACGCCTGCAACTGCTGCTATGCGGGGCGAACTTGAAAAAGTGCTGTGAAAATATGTGGCCTGTTCACAGTGTTTTGGCGTCAATTGTATTGGAAGTGTCTTGAATACATGATGCACCTTGGTAGTATCTCTATCTACGCAGAAGATGCTTGATTTTTCAGGGATCCTGTCTGACACACGGGCACACCTTTCTATTTCATCTGGGGGGCTGGATCTTTATCAGGCTGAGATCAAAGGTAGATCTCACCTACTCGGTGTGGTCATAAAGCAAAAATAGAGGAGCAGGAGATGAATGGGGTGGATAGTCATATGACATGGACTAACAAGAATAAACAATGGGCGACAATTGCGCTGTTATTATGTGCAGTATTAAATACATTCTTTACTGGCAGTGCCATTGCATCTTCAGACGTAATGGAAAAGTATTATGGTAAATCGCCTGTCTTCAAGAAGAAAGATCTGTCGCTTTACCTGTCCAGGTATCAACGCTCAACAGAGAAATTTTGTTCTGATGCCGGAAACGGAATGCGGGTGGTGGTAGAGGTATTTTATAATCGACCACACGTAAAACGGCTGGAGGTTATGGGGGCGAGCTATACGGCTTTTGTTAAAGATACCGTTCTACCCACTATTGTTAAACTATGTGGTAGTAAGGTAGATCCCGAAAATCTGTTGATTGTGCTTTTTATGCATAACAAAGATCAGGTGAACTCGATACAGGATATGATGCATTTTGATTCAAACAAGGATGGTCTAACTTTTACCAAATATTTAGCCCGTGAGTCCAGTCGTAATCTTATGGGGTCTCAGATTAACGAGATCATGCCGGATTATTTGCTTAAGAAAAGGGAGGCTGCGAGAGAAGAAGTCAGGCAAGCGAGAGAAAGAAAAAAGGCTTTGGATAAGGCTGCTATAGAAAAATATGCGGAAAGTGACAGGCGTAAAAGAGATCGTAAATGTGACGATGGATGTGTGAAGTTATGTAATGAATCTTCTCATACATACACTATTGCAGCTGCGCATATGCAGAGTGCGGGGCGTACCTATGGCAGTAGGGTTGAGCATGGTAACAGGGTTGAAATAGAAGGTTGGTGGGAATTAAAGCCAGGGAAATGCTTTTACTCGCCTACCGCCTTGTTTTGGCAGACCTATTACTCGGTAGCCCGCATATCTCGTAACGGTAAATGGTATTACCCGAAATGGGAAATAAATCAGGCGCTAATGGAGCGCAAAGAAAGAAGAGGTATGTCCGGGGTTAGAAATCGATCAATGTGTGTAAATAAATCAGGCGAGTTTTTACACCATATACCCGGTCGTATCGATAATGCATTCGGGGAGACATGTCCTCGTGGTTATGTAAAAGCGCCGGTTAATCTTTATACAGAAGGCGAAGTGGATTACAGGGCGACATATTCCATAAAGTAGTAGCTTTCTGATGAATAGATATGGAACCAGGTAATCGTCTAGACAAACATAGGAGACCCCCCAGCTCTGCTGGGGAGGCATTCCAAGTTTGACAGTAACGGAAATCTCATAGTAACTCCCGAGCGTGAGCCGCCAAGCACCACGCTAAGGAGAAACCATGAGACAAGTGAGCAGTTTAAATCACACGCGATGGGAGTGTAAGTACCACATTGTGTTTATCCCGAAGTACCGGAAGAAGGTGCTTTTTGGTCAGGTACGAAAGGAATTGGGCGAGGTTTTTCATCGACTGGCCCGGCAGAAGGAGAGCTTGATCGAGGAAGGTCATCTGATGGCAGATCATGTGCATATGATGATATCGATTCCTCCGAAATATGCGGTATCGCAGGTCGTGGGTTTTATCAAAGGGAAAAGTGCGATCCACATTGCGCGGACGTACATTGGCCGGAAAAGGAATTTTGTTGGGCAGCATTTCTGGGCCAGAGGGTATTTCGCATCGACGGTGGGCCGGGACGAGCAGGTGATACGAGATTACATACGGCACCAGGAGGCTGAGGATCGCAGGGTCGACCAACTAGAACTGGTGTAGTTGACCCCTTTAGGGGTCTCAAGGAGCCGAAGGCTCCGTACATGCCGCTTCGAGCGGCTCACAAAACTAAAGCCCCCGGCTTTGCCGGGGGATACTTACTTCCGTATGTGTCAGCGCCTGACACGGTGTGTAGCCTGCGGCAATAAAGGTATTGAATTGTTCATCCAAAGCGTGCCCGCGGAGCTCGATCAGCTGGCTTGTAAAGGTTCGCAGGGTATCCAGTTTGGAGTCTGGTAATCGCTTGCCCTCTCGTAGCGCTTCGATGATATCTTCAGGCATGCTGACCACTTTCATGATGTAGGTATGCCCCGGCATACAGTAGTGACAATGATTTTCGTGGTGTGAAGTTTAGTATTCGGGTAAGTACATGTTAGGGATGAAGGGGGGGCAGTATAAAAATGAATAAATTGGTGATTCTGGCAGGTATGTTCTTTCTCGCGGTATCAAGCGTTTGCTCGGGTGCGACAGGTGCTGATATGGCAGTGTCAGAACCTTATGTTGAGATCAAGACCAGCGATAGCGCAAAAAATCTGTCGGTATATTTTTCATTAGGTTGTTTTCACTGTCTCGAGTTTCTGGATAGGCGATTGGCCTGGATAAAACAGAGGGTAGATAAGAGACAGCTTAATGTACGTTTTTTAGAGTTGCCCGGAATGATACCTTTCTGGGAAGGGCGAACCCGCCAGGCGAAGGAAAACAGTAATTTGGCGACAAAGTACACTCAATGCACCGCCAGAGAAAAAGGCGGAAAAGCCTACCTGAAAGCTTTGGCGGATATTACGAGGTTGGCGAAAAAGAATGTCAGGCTGGAATCTGGAAAAGACTGGAGTTGGTATGTATTTGCGCAAGATGCTGATCTCAAAGGCGGGAAGTTTTCATCGGTGGCAGACTTGTTGAGATACATACTTGAGATGGCGGATGTTGATGAAAGTAAATGTGATGAAACGAGTTTCAGAGAGTACGTGGAGGATGCAAAAAATCTTTATGAAAACATAAAAACCTCATCAGATTTCCCGTTGTATATGCTTGACGGAAAGCCATATAAGTTTGATGAAGATAATAAATTTGTAGACCTGATAGACCGTTTCTATGCGATCAACGATATCGATGAGCAAATCAGACGGGCTGAGAGATCACCGCGAGAAAACGACCAATATATCGAAAGGCTTTTGATCAGGAAAGCAAAGATATTGCTTGAGCGCGGTGACAACCGGGATGGTGTGGTGTCGCTGAAATCAGCCGCGGATAAAGGGTCGGCAAATGCTGCCTATAGTCTGGGAAAAATTTACTGGGAAGGTTTGTATGGCGTCGCTGTTGACAAGCAGAAAGGCTTCTCTGGACGCGAAGGTCAGCAGAAAAGGAAAATATGCAAGCCCGGCATTTACTTGGTGTGATGTATGAAAAGGGTATTGGCAACGGTCCTGAACCCGAGAAAGCCTTTGCATGGATGGAGAAGTCAGCCGCACAAGGCTATACGCCGGCTATGTTTGCGCTGTATCGCTATTACAAACATGCTTTCGGGGTTAAAAAGGATGATCGTGATGCCCATTTGTCGCTCAGGAATTCGGTGCGCAATGGTAATATTGCTGCGTCCTTCTTGTTGGCTCAAAACTATAAGTATGGATGGGGCGTAAAGAAACGACCGCTTGTCGCATTGGCCTGGCTACGGGTAGCAGCGGTTGCAGGCGACAAAAATGCCATAAAAGAGCTGGATCAGCCTGATGCGCAGGAGCTGATAAGAAAAACATCCTTTAAGGATTGTGCTAACTGTCCGGAAATGACGTTAGTGCCAACGGGTTCGTTGTTGATGGGGGTATTCAGGTCTGATGGAATGTACTATGACAGGAATAAGCAAGCAAAAGCACGTCCACGACACTTTGTGAATATATCCAGTCGGTTTGCGGTAAGCCGTTTTGAGATAACAAACCGGAACTGGAATACTTGTGTCAGGGAAAGTGGATGCCCTGACACGGCGAAATCAAAAGTGAGTGAAAGCTACAATCAGCCGAAAGTGAATGTAAGCTGGAAAGACGCCAACCTGTATATTGATTGGTTAGCACGTAAAACAGGGAGAGAATACCGTTTATTGACTGAATCTGAGTGGGAGTTTGTGGCTCGAGGTGGAATGATGACAGATTACATCTGGGGAAATAAGATGCCCGCACTTATGGCGAATTGCAAGACGTGTGGCGGCCTGTGGGACGGTTTACTAACTGCACCTGTTGGCAGCTTTAAAGCCAATGGATACTCCGTGGCCGATACACATGGCAATGTGGCCGAGTGGGTGCAAGACTGCCTGAATGGCAGTTACGAAGGAAAACCGCCCAGAGGCAAGGCGTGGGAGCAAGGTCAATGTGATCAACGTATTGTACGAGGAGGATCCTGGAACCAGGGTCTGGAATCAATAAGGGTCTATGAAAGGGATGCCTACCCTGTCGATTCAAGGAAAAATTTCATAGGTTTTCGTGTGGCGGTATCCCTGCAGGATGAAAACAAGGACTGAACAAGAAGCATACCGCCGGCACATATGATGCAAGGACAGTGTAGATGACGAGCCGGATCATTGTGACTGTAGCGTGAGTCGATGACCGGCATGATGATACGATATCGGAAATTCTGAAAATTACCTGACTTCTACCGGGATGACTGCTCGCAGTCGCAAGGGTTATGTAAGATGAATAAAACAAACTATGACGTTCCCTGTAATGGTTCGGCCGTGGCGTGGCTGGCTTTGCTTCTGCTTACGCCGTTACTGGTGTCCTGTTTCGCTACGACTGACAGGCCTGCTGTTTATGAAGGCGGAGTGCTGGATAAGGATGAGATTAATGCGATTTCCGGCAGCTACCATGTGTTAGATCCAGGCGGTAATATTTCCAGTATTTCCTTTACACCGCGAACCGATTTATGGTCCTACAGGCGGGAGGGTAAAGAGGAAAATGTCCGAGGGACACCGCGTCTTCTTGCAACGGCGGATATGAGTCTGAGAAGTGTAACTCAGGTGGGCGAGAGTCCATCGGTGTGGCGCATCGATGGGGTAGCGATACTCTCCCGTATTCCGGAAACAGATTTGATTCTGGTCAGTCTGCCGGGAGAGGCCGTACGAATTGATATTGGTGAAGAGCATGGATTAATGCCGGCCAGCGACAGAAACAAGAACAAGAACCTGTTTTTTATTATCAAGCAAGCCGGTCGGACGATGATGGTAAAGCTGATTTCGGAAAGTGATGAGGGATTGAAGCTCGCATTTCCGGATATAAAATTTTCATCGGGGCTTTCCGGTTCGACACCCCCGCTGCCGACAGAGAGAGTGCTGGCCTATTTGAAGAAAAATGCGCTTGTTGTTTTTGATGAAGACGAGGTGCCCATCTATCTGCGGTCGACGCCGAATCAGATGGGGCTTGTGGAAAAACGTATACAAACAGCTTTCGCAGAGAGTAGAAGGGAAAAAATATTTAAACAGAGTAAAGCGGAGGGAAAGGCATCGGAATTCGAGGTGAAGGTGCCCAGAGAGGCGGCTGACGCACTCCTTAAGGCTCTGAGAGAACCCGGGAAGTAACGGTTTTGGGGTTGTGTGATAGCCGGGCTGGATTATGGTTTACAACGTGTTCATCTTCCCGGATGGAATAGTGTCACGCCTGTCCAGGATGCAGATGTTTTACCTTGTTCGGTCGTAAGCCGAGCGGAGATACGCTGGTAGGGGAAGTCACTATCACGCCACCCGATAAGAAATTCGATATCTTCGTCAGCCTTCAGGGCGGGTAGATCCAGGACGAGGCGATGCCCGCTGTGCTGGACGTAATTCTCGGCGACAAGATCTACGTAATCTCTCCGGAGATGATAGCCGACGGCGCCATTGGGTTCGGTGTTCGGGACTGAAAATACGATTTCCAGTGTTGCCGTCGCCGAGTCATGGAATGGATCGACCACAAAACGCATATAGGTGGGTGGCGCACTACGTTTAGGCGCTTGCGGGTATATCTTGAGCCGGGTTCCAATGTACAGGTCGTCAGGCAGGTCTCGAAGATAGGTTGCCGCCGTCGATACGGTGGTAACAAGTAGCAGTGAAATCACCATAAACGTTTTCATGGGTTTTGCTCCGGTCTGGCTCGAAAAATACGCTGGCTATATTGCTGGAGTCTTTCACTGCCAGGGCGGAAGTAGTCGAGCGGACTGAGGTATTTCCCAGGGTGCCTTTGAAAAAAAAGGCCGACTTCTCCGACTGTCGGAACGGGTTCGCCGCAGCCTCCCATCACGACAAATCCATCAGATTCCAGTAACTGGTCACGAATCTTACGTAAATCACCCGCAGGTGCTGCGCCGTGAAGGATGCGAATATCCGGAAAAAGACGGATTGAGTAAGACGGCGTCGTATCTGTCACAGAAATGCCGCCGGGAGGGCCATCATAAGATGCGATAGTTGCGATAAAAACCGCGTGGTGCTGGCCGGGTTTATCCATCTTGGGTATGTTGCTTCTCGCCAGGCAGGCGTGAAGGCTTGTGCTTGTTGCCATGACGCTCGCCAGAGCGACAATGCAAAGAATCCGGCTAACCATAGATTCATGCGCCATCGTTTTACATCCACTCCCTGGTATTCAGAAGCGGCTCAATCCGAACCCCGTTGGGTAAGAGTATCAGATAGCCGGATGAATTATTCAATGTGAAATGGCCGGCGGTCTTCACGTTGTTACTCCGCGGTGTGACTCATATGCTGCACGACATTCTTTAACAACAAGGGAAGCAGCGCGATGACATTTACAACGATTGGAAAACAGATAGCCGCCTTTTCATTTGCACTTGGCCTCTCCGCCTGCCTGGACGGAGGCGGTGGTTCAGGTTCGACGGGTTCTGATGCAGGCTCTGATCCTAATGGCGGGAGTAATGCCGGGGCTGCGAGCTTTGCGAACCGCATTACCCGCGTGGACTATGATTACGATAACAACGGCGTGGTCGATGCAACGGACGATATTGCCTACGACGCCGATGGACGTGTAAACCTGACAAGCTATTTCTATAACGATGATGGCACGGCAGATCTTCTGAATCTTCGCGACGACAGTGTGACGCAGGAGACCAATGCTTTTACCTACGATAGCGACGGAAATGTTACCTTGTTTGTTGTAGATCGGCAGTTTCAGCGTATCGAGGCCAGTGTGACATACGATTCTGCCGGCCTGTTTGCCCGACAGGACTTTCAGTTTCTGAATGGCTCGGGAGGACAGATCAGTGCCACCTACTGGGAATTTGCCTACACAGGACAGCAACTGGACCAGGTGGACAGTTTCTTCGGCTCCAACACCACGCCCACGACCACCCAGTCGTTTAGTTATGACGCAAGTGGCTTGCCTGTTACATCCCGCATTACCGGCGGAAGTCTTGATGCGAGCAGCACCTTTAGTTGGCGTCCTGATGGGCAGCTTGATTCAATCGATACGCAAAGTGACAATGGTGACAGCAGCAGCGTTGTGATTGCTTATGATACGCAAGACCTGCAACAGGCGCAGACCTGGACCAATGTCGGGCAGGGATTTAATTATAGCGAAATAACGGGCCGGAGCTATATCCGGAGTGTGACATACGATGGGCAGAACCGACCGCAGGTTGTAAGTTATGATCTGGATGCGGATGGCAGTGTTGATGCCACGGTTGCGTTTACATGGGAAACCGCAAGTTGTATCCCGGCCACGCTTTGGGCGCCCAATGCATTTCCCAACTTTGTCAGGGATACGGCGCGGCCATTTGTGCCCGGGGCGGGGTTCATTACCACGCAATTCTGTGCGCCCTAAAACAATCGCAGTATACCCGTCTGTGTGGGTGTTGTTCTCGTGATATGTCCTGAGGCGGCGGGGATTTATAGAGGGTCGAGGGTGATACGTCAGTTGCGCAGACAAACATAGTTCGGAACCGTTATTGGTTAAAATAGCGCTCAAGGCCGAATTGGAGCGGCAGTTTGATATCAGACATTCTACGCTGGAGTTTGAAGTCGTACGATGTGGTAAGTATTATTGTTGAAAATGCCTTAAGAATCGGCTTGGCTTTAAAAGGTGGATGTAATGCACTCACTTAACCCGGCCAAAATGAGAAACTCCAGGCGAGCAACCTGTTTGCAGTGATCCAATACCTTCAGGAGCAGGGGGCATTCACTTGGAAGTCAAAGCCCGAAAGGTAGCCTAGGGTGTTGTGTGGCAGCGTTCAATCGGCAATTATTTTGAGTATTTTGAAGGATTTTCTGAGCATGGTATTTTCCATGGTATTATCATTTAGCGCTAAAATAAGCCATTGAAAATAAAAGACAAAAAAGGCTTATTGATAATAGAGTGGGAGTGATCTGAATTTTTAACGCATTGATTTATAATGATTAAATCAATCAAATTGATAATATAATCTGCATCATCAATGGTATTTTTCATGGTATTTCTTGCCTGTAGCAAGGTAGAAAGCATTGATACCACGAGAGGAAAATTGATGCTGGTATGGTATCAGAGCGCTTGTAACAGGCTATATCTGCCAATGTCTGGTGTTAGCAATACAGGAATATCAAACGATCACCCATTTT
>Ga0316207_10001904_pt1 | contig 23511 bp, 16 predicted proteins | sample 6weekpyrite_MG_FD_204943 | JGI IMG/M metagenome (GOLD analysis project Ga0316207, IMG submission 204943) | Microbial mat bacterial communities from mineral coupon in-situ incubated in ocean water Damariscotta River, Maine, United States -... | ecosystem: Environmental > Aquatic > Marine >... | reverse complement strand
CTAACTATTATCATGTGTACATGAGTACCTATAACGGCGGTTATTCATTAGTTAAAACTTCGCCTTCGACTTCCGCATCTATAACAACTAGTGCAAGTACAGGATATAATTATATTAAGTACAAAGCTTGTAATGCAACAGGAGGTTGTAGCGCCTTAAGCCCATATAGAAGAATTAAAGTATATGGGGTAACAAGTGCGCCAAAGAATCTTACTGTTCCGCCAAATCCCATTAATAAGAATGTGGAATATACGGTAACTTTTACAAACCCAGGCGGTATTGTTCCTGGTGCTAAATTGTATTTATATAAAAAGAAAGGATCGGGAGCTGAATCTTTAGCCAAATCATTTTCTTTTTCATACTCAACATATTCTTACAGCTCTTCTGGTGAATCATCTGCGGGTACATATACCTATCGAGCTAAAGCTTGTAACCCCGAAAATGTAGGTTGTAGCGGGAGTGCGTCAGGAAGTATTGTTGTGACAGAACCACCGACAGCGCCTGTATTAAATACTATTTCGAATCAATCAGTAAATGAAAATGTCGCCTTTTCTTACGACGTAGATGCAACGGATGTCAATGGTGATGCAATCACCTATAGTTTAACGTCAAGTCCTGGTTGGCTTTCTATAAACAGCAGCTCAGGTTTAATGTCTGGCACACCTAGTTGTAGCCAAGCAGGCAGCTCGACAGTCACTGTTAGAGCCGATGAAACCAGTGGCTCTTTATATGACACTGAAAGTTTCACGTTAACTGTTAATGAAAATTGTTCCCCACCGACAGCGCCTGTATTAAGTGCTATTTCGAATCAATCAGTAAATGAAAATGTCGCCTTTTCTTATGACGCAGATGCAACGGATGTCAATGGTGATGCAATCACCTATAGTTTAACCGCAGGTCCTAGTTGGCTTTCTATAAACAGCAGCTCAGGTTTAATGTCTGGCACACCTAGTTGTAGCCAAGCAGGCAGCTCGACAGTCACTGTTAGAGCCGATGAAACCAGTGGCTCTTTATATGACACTGAAAGTTTCACGTTAACTGTTAATGAAAATTGTTCCCCACCGACAGCGCCTGTATTAAGTGCTATTTCGAATCAATCAGTAAATGAAAATGTCGCCTTTTCTTATGACGCAGATGCAACGGATGTCAATGGTGATGCAATCACCTATAGTTTAACCGCAGGTCCTAGTTGGCTTTCTATAAACGGCAGCTCAGGTTTAATGTCTGGCACACCTAGTTGTAGCCAAGCAGGCAGCTCGACAGTCACTGTTAGAGCCGATGAAACCAGTGGCTCTTTATATGACACTGAAAGTTTTACGATAACTGTTTTGGACGTGTGTAGTCCAAATGAGGCTCCTGTAATCACAGGACAAAACCCACTAACAACTCCATCCGAAACTCAATTATTAATTGCAGTTAATGATTTTACTATTGACGATAATGACTCGACGAGTTGGACGTTAACCGTTCAAAATGGTACCGATTATACGCGAACTGGCAACAGCATAACACCTAACACAGGGTTTAGTGGCAACTTAACTGTACCCGTTACAGTTAATGATGGTGAAGCTGATAGTGCAGTATATAATGCAACTGTAACAGTAGAGGTTGTTTCAAACATCCCTCCAACCATTTCAGGTCTACCACCCCTTTCAGTTAAACAAGGAAGTGTCTATAGTTTTACGCCAACAGCAGAAGATGAGAATGGCGACACACTAACCTTCAGTATTGCAAACAAGCCTGCATGGGCCGCTTTTGATTCATCAACAGGAGAATTGTCAGGCACGCCAACGTTTACCGATATAGGCACTGATACCAGCATCATTATTACGGTGGCAGACGCAACCGATTCTGCTTCGTTAGCTTCTTTTGATATTGAGGTCAATAACAGTACAATAAAATATGAATACGACGCTAGAGGAAGATTGATTAAAGTAATTAGTTCAATCGGTAAAGAAGTAAGTTACGAGTATGACGACGCAGGTAATAGAACTGCAACAGGGAGTGTTAACTAATGAAAAATTCAATTAAAGCTACGATTATATCACTATTGTTTACACTTGCCGTAAATGCTTTTTCTCAAGAGGTTACAGAGCCTGTCGTTACAGCATCTTTCACCACGGTAGAAGAAGAAAGTGATTTTTTAATTAAACCGTTATCTGTAGCTGCAGATATTAATTCAGTTAATTTATTATCAGGTAAATATTACCCTTCCTTGCCTGTACTCAGTATACCCGCTGCACCCAACTTAAGGTTGGAAACTATGCAACAATTCGATTCTAAAATAACAGGTGCATTATATGGGGCAGGACTTACAGATACCACCTCAGAACGACAAGAGAATTACTCTTTGACGTTTGGTGGCAAAACATCAGAAGCCTTTGATTGTCCTAGTTATGAATGTACAGCATCAGATAACACAGGTTCAACTTTATTGGGAAATATGTCTACCCAAAGTTTTACTTACATACAAGGGGGAACAGGGGTTGTTGTAAGGTACACACTTGAATCCTCCTTATTTGATTATAGTGATAGTGCTTATGCAGAAAAAAAGGCTGAAGGTACATGGTATGCAAGTCAAATCATCTTCCCTGATGGGGAAATATTAACCCTTTCTTATAATACAGCTACCTCAGGTAACGTAACACTTTATCGGCCAACACTTGTCACCAGTAATACTGGTTATAAAATGGCGATTACCTACGCTTCTGACGATTTAAGCACTGGAGCTTTTGGTTGGAGTAAAATTGCAGATGCGAAAATAATTGAAATAAGCACTGAAAATACGTTAGCTAGTCAAACTTATACCGATACAACAATAACCAATTTAGCAAACCGTACATGGACTTATAGTGGCTTTGCAAGTGCTATAGGCGAAAAAGATTACACCAGAGCGTTTGAGTTTAAATTACCTAGCGATACAGCTAATTCACTGTCAGTCGCTTCTGCGACCCTTGATTATGCCGGAGTTTCGCATAATAACTTTGTTACCAGTGTTGTTCGTGATGGACAGTCGTTCAATTACGCCTATACCGCAAAATCAGGTACAGGTTTTAATCCAAAAAAGCAGTTTTCAAAAGTGACTGTGTCAGGCCCTGAAGGATATAGCCGTACTGTAGATTTTCAAGTGTGGGGGGCACCCAGTCCTCGTCAACTTATTACAGCAGATACTGACAGTTTAGGTAATAAAACAGAGTATACGTATAATTCTTATAAACAGATTGACACTATTACTTATCCTGAAGGTAATAAAATTAAGTATAAATATGATTCATTAGGCAATATCACTGAAAAAAGGATGGTAGCTAAGGCTACTAGTAGCTTAGATGATATTGTATTCACCGCTTTTTATGACATCAATAATTGTAGCGTACTTACCTGCTTCCGTCCGTTCTACACCATTGATGCTAATGGGGGTCGTACCGATTATACCTTTGATGCGAATCATGGCGGTATGTTGACTAAGCTAGAGCCTGCAGGTGATAGTGGTATTCGTAGGTTAACAACGAATACTTATCAACAAATTAATGGTTTTGACCGACTAGTAAAAACCTCTATTTGTGGTGGTGCTACATGCGCCACAAAAAATGAACAGGTGACAGAATATAGCTACTGGGGGAAAACAAACTTACCTCTTACTGTTAAACGCACTAATGGTACAGACACATTGAGTGAAATCACAACTTATACTTATGATGCTTCAGGTCGTGTATTAAGTGAAGATGGCCCTTTAGCTGGGACAAACGATGCAGTTTATTACCGTTATGATTTATCTGGCCGTAAAACATGGGGTATTGGGGCAGTTAATCAACAAGGCTATCGGACTGCTACACGGACAAGTTATCGAGCGCAAGATAATCAAGTACTTAAAGCAGAAAGTGGTACATTAACATCAGCAACAGATACTAATTTAACCGTAAATATTGTCACTAATTACACTTATAACAGTAACAGCTTAGTCACCAAGGTAACATCAGGCTCAGCTACGACTGTAAATACCTTAACACAAAACAATTACGATGGATTAAATCGAACGAATTGTAGTGCTATTCGCATGAACCCTGCTAAATTTTCTGATTTACCCGCATCTGCTTGCGTTTTAGGTGATAAAGGGGACTTTGGCTCAGACAGAGTTGTTAAAAATACCTATGATTCGCGATCACGATTAACTAAAAGCGTTTCAGGTTATGGCACATCCGCTGTTGGTATAGATATTGAAATAGATTACACCAATAACGGAAAAATTGCTTGGCGTAAAGATGGTAATGCTAACAAAACTGTTTATGCTTATGATGGATTTGACAGGCTATATAAAACAACTTTTCCTGATAGCACTTATGAGAGTAATACCTATGATGCCAACAGTAACTTAAAAACATGGCGTAAACGTGATGGCACAACACTTTCTCATTTATATGATGCGCTTAATGCTAAAACAGCGACTACAGTACCAGGTGAAGATGCATTAAGTTTTAATTATGACACGCTAGGAAGGCAAACTTTAACGAGCCGAAATGAAAGCAGTGTGGCCTATAGTTATGATGGATTAGGGCGTTTGGCAAGTACCACAAAGGATTCAAAAAAGCTAAGCTATAGTTATGATGGCGCGAGTCGCCGTAGTAAATTAACTTATCCTGATGACTTTTATATCAATTATGCTTATGACAGTACAGGTGCGCTTACGTCAATCAAGGAAAAAAATAACAAAACCTTAGTGAGTTATGGTTATAACTCGCAAGGTCGATTAACCTCAATGACGCGAAGTAACGGTGTTACAACAAGCTTAAACCAAGACACTTTAGGTCGAGTGACACAATTTAATCACCTTAGCATTAACGATGCCAGTTTCGGGTATAACCCAGCGAGTCAAATAATTAGTAGAGAAGTCAGCAGCCCTAGTTTCGAAATCGATATTCCTACGTTAGGAGCACAATCTTATGCTGTTAATAATTTGAACCAGTACACTAGCGTAGAAAGCAGTCCGCTGAGCTATGATAATAATGGTAATTTAACTACTTTTAATGGTTGGACTTATGACTTTAATGCGCATAACCGGTTAACATCAGCAAAGAAACCTGGCACTAGCTTAGCTTTAACTTATGATCCAACAGGAAAGTTAGCCAGCTCAACCTTAAACGGCAGTCAAACTTACTTTTTATACGATGGTGAAGAGCTTGTTGTAGAGTACAACAGCAGTGGCACGCTCATTAATAGATACGTGCACGGCATAGGAAAGGATGACCCGCTAGTTTGGTACCCTGATTCAGGTACTACAAACGCGAAATACTTACTTGCTAATGAACGCGGCTCTATTATTGCAGAAACCAGTAATGCTGGTAGTATAACTGAAACGCACCAATATGGTCCCTTTGGAGAGCCTAAAGACATTAGTGCGTCACGCTTTAGATTTACTGGACAAATATTATTACCAGGTACTGAGCTTTATTATTACAAAGCACGGGTTTATCACCCGAAGCTAGGCAGGTTCATGCAAACCGATCCAATCGGTTATGAAGATGGCATGAACATGTATGCCTATGTAGGCAATGATCCAGTTAATAGCATTGATCCGAGTGGAAATAATAGACATTTGTTAAAGAGGGGCTTAGCTAGGCATGTAACTAATATTACAAAAGCGTATCGCAAAAGACAGCTTCAAAAGAACAAACAAAGAGGAAAAGAAGGCGAGCAAAAAACTCGTGAAAGTCTTGGTGATGACATAGCTGGAGAGCAAGTAACTTTAGAGACTAAAAAAGGCGATCGTGCTAGAGTTGATTTCGTCAAAAAAGATAAACAAGTTGTTGAGACAAAGACAGGTAACGCGCAATTATCGAAAGGACAACAAAAAGTTAAAGAAGCTATTGATAAAGGTGAAGAAGTTATTCCAAGAGGTAAGAATGCAGAAAAAGCAGGCTTGGAGAGAAACACTCCCACCAAGATGAAAGGCTGTAGCGTTGATAGGCATTGCTAAATATGATGAAACAAGAACAAGTTGGTAAAGTTACAATTGATTTTGTAGCAAAAGGTAAAGATGAAAGTGAATGGCTTGCTGTATTAGTTGAAGAGGCTGGAGATAGCTTTGATATTGATGAGTTTTTATATGAGTTTCAAGATCGGCTGTATAACTGTCTTGACGCTATTATAGACGGCCAATTGGCTGAAAAGTTTCCTGATACTAAAGGTAGAAATATTATTATTAGGGTTGATTGCTACAAACTCCCCAAAGCTGAAATAAAAGAGTTTTTTGATGATTTCTCAGGAGGTATTTTAACAGTACCTGACTACGCTAGTGCTTTAGCTAGTAGTGTGTATGTGAATAATATTAACTTTGTAATTAATTTTGACTAACTTCTTTATTAAATAAAAAATACAGTATACCCAAAGCCCTGCATCACTGCGGGGCTTTTTATTAGCCGCGAGTAGCTAAGCAGCTCTTTCCTTAGTGGCCTAACATCTGTTTAGCTTGGTGTTTTAAGATCATTCCCTCAAGTAACGACTTGATGGTTAACTGATCTTGCTCAGACATTTGCTGTATTGCTTCAAACTTTAATTGTAAGTCCTCATTTAGCTGCCGTTCACTTTCTTCAAATATTGTAGCCGACCAAATTAGCATCGTACATTTTGCCAAATTATTCATCATACAATTTGGCAATATTTGGGCTGGTTTCCCAAGATCTCGTCGTACGATAATGGCAGCTTACCAAGTTTAAATAATTAAGTGCTATCAACTAGCAAGTTAGCTTCATCTTCGATATCACTTAACCCAGCAAATAATTGATCAACTATGCCGCTATCCAAACCAAAGTTTTTTATTTGATACTTCAAGTCTTTCACAGAGATCGTGATAGATCTCAACCTACCTTGAAGGTTAGATACTTCATAAGCATAACTGAATACATCCAACTCCTCCCAAGCTAAGTCAATATAATCAAATAATGAGTCAGGGTTCTTGTGATCAGTAAATCCTGCTACTTTTCTTAATATCGTACGGTAATCATGTTCGTTGATATTGTACTTGTTCTTGATAGGGTTCTTATCCATAAATGAACTAAAGTGAATCTTAACCATGTTTGTAATAAAGCGATGCCTGAACATGGATTGGCAGCTTTTTACTTCAATCCCAGCACGTAAATTCAAACGTCTAAACTCCTGGTAAGCTGCATCGGGCTGCACCTTTTTAGCATTCTCTGAACCTAAAAAAATATAATCATCGACATCTTTCTCGTTAGCAATTAAGTCATACTTTATCAGCCGTTCTATTAATTTTTTTCGATGAACTTCCATGAAAACTTGCACTTTAATTGCGACACCTTTTTCGATTGGAATTACGCGAAATCGACCTACTTCTCGCTTTAATGTGGGAATTTTAATTTTATTATTTTCAACAAGTTCAAGATTGTCGTCGTATTCTATTTGTACTAATTCTTGAGGTCTTAACCCTGTTGCTTCAAGTATTGTAAGTTGGAACCTCCTTCTATGATACATATAGTCAAGTTGCTCTTGCTGGTCTTTTTTATCAAACAAACCTATTAAGTGATTATTTACTTTCATTTGGCTTTTATTGTCGTTAAGAGAGTCCCAAAGTTGATTAATTACTCCTGATGATATTGGTGTTTTTAGTTGAGGTGTTGCATTTGGTAACTTAGTCGGGAAAACCTCTGCTTGACCATAACTTTTATTGTTACTTCCTATTTTATTAACCTGAACTAACTTAATTAGATAACGACGTTTTGTGGTGTCGACGCCAATTAAATTTAACAGCGGATAGTGTTCCTTTTGAAGCCATTTTAAGAAGGTTACTATTCTAGGGAGAACCCCATATTTTATGGTGTTATTGTTTCGGGCACGTCTCCCATTTGAACGTTTCTCCGCAACTAGTCGTTTTATCAACTCATCAATGTCTGACATTCTAAGTTCATGAAACTGGACCTTATTATGGTAACAGTAACGAGCAAGGTGAGATAAGTCTTTCGCGTAATTACCAACAGTTCCGCCATCCGATTTTTTGATTCTTTTAGTATCAGATATGCTAGATAAAAACATTTCTATGGGAAAGCATGATTGGCCGTCAGGCCAATTGAATAGGTAGACACCTTCTCTCTTATCAGTGGTAGAAATTATTTCGCCGGTTTGATGATCAAAACGTAATATGGATGGATATTCTATATCAGATAGAAAAGTATAAAGCTGGCCGTTATTCTTCATTGTCAACTGCCAGTTTTAATCCGAAGTAAGATGAGAATAAATCTTGATGTTTTTGATAGTCAAGAGAGTTATCATTTGTATTAGCTATTAAATCAAGAGTTATACTGTTTAATTCATTATAAGCTTTAATCAAAATTGCTTGATTTCGACTCAAAGCATCAATTTTCCTTTTAGCTATTTCTAGTTTGCTAACGGATATTATTTGACTGTTTTCTTTAGTTTCTATCTGATTAAAATTCTTTAGGATTTTTACTCTTAATAAATCAACTTCATCAAACCCACCATCGATATATAAATTACAGTATTTTTTAAATGAGCCAAGACTCATTTCTTCAATTCTTTTGCCTTTACGGCTTATCGATGCTAATGCATTCTGCCGATGGCACTTGGATGAAATCCAGTGGTATTTTTCAGAGGGTTCAACAGAAGCTCTTTCCATCTCAGCATAAAGGTTGATAACAGATTGTACTTTTGTAACTTTATTCATTGTTTTTTATCACTTTGAACGCAACTTGAGTGTTACCAATCAGGTTTAAGTTATCGCCCATACTGATAAATTCAATTTTATAAGTGCCTTTCATGAGTAATATTTCAAGGTAATCTTGTAATTCATCAGCATCAATAGCGGTATACTCTTTTACTTTGAAGTGATCACAAACCAGTTGATATAGCTCTTCGGTATTTTGCATTTCTAGCAGTGAACTCTTTTCATAAAAATAAGTCATTTGCTGTCGTGCATATTCCACTTCTAAGTCTGTCATTTCAGAACCTGGGATGTTGGATTCTATATAATCTAATATATGTAGCGGATCTTTATGCCCAGCAATCCATTGGCAAGCATCAATGGAAGAATTCTTAAACGTCCAAAAAAAAGTTAATAAAAAAGATTTTCGTAATTCATGAATATTAACGTACCAACGTCTCCCATATTCATCCACGCTTGTACCAAAATAATCACAAAATACCGATAAAACTTGCCCAATTTTTTCTTTGTCCATAACCGAGCCTTTTGTATTTGCGTTACCAATATTTAGCCGGTATAACAAATAGTTTGATTCCTTTACACTTACTTTATCCCCCCATTTTTTTGCAATATCGTTAAATTGTCGAAGAATTTTGATTGCCCTTGCTGTTATCTGAGGAATGGGCTTAGCTGTTTCTGGCAGTATATCATTAATACCTGATTTCTTTAGGCTTTGCTCTAGCCAATAGCCATCACCTTCTTGATAATAAAGGCAGTCATATTGTAACTGACTAAGCTCTTCTATTCTTATCGGCTTAAGGCCTGCAATCATAATGAGACAACTGGCTTGTAAAAGCTCAATAAGATCTACAAATGACAATTTATTTTCATGTTTACAATTCTTGTAAGCATCATCCGAGTGGGAATAAGAAACCACATTAAATTCACTCAAAGAGTTAGGTAAAAATTCTAGAATAATTTCAGTTTTACCTCCATCATTTCTCTTGCGGTGTAACATCTCTAGCTTATAAAGTTCTTCCATAATATTTTTATAAGCTCTCACAATGTCATTAGCATGATTAATTATCATACCAATAGACTTATTCAGTAAGAGTAAATTATCTTTTAAGGGGATCCAGGGTGTATGTTTTTTGGGAGCTGCATTGCGTTTTAATGTTGCTTTAATCCCGCTAAGGGAAAAAGTTTCAGCATTTTTGAGAAAGCCTTTTGAGCACTGCTCATACTGAAAGCCTGTTTCATATAATTTAAGGAAAGTAAAAGCGTAATACGAGGAATATTGACGATTCAAAAAGCTTTTAATTAGGGGAGTATTATGTGTTGGGTAGTCTGTAGAGCAATTCGCAGGTAGAAGGACTTTATTATTTATTTTTAATAGTTCAGGTTCAAATTGTCGTAAAAAAAGAGATGCTTCATTCGACATCAATTCTTGTTTTGCTACTTTGAAAAAAGAAATGATCTTAGAGCGATCAATAATTTCAATGCCGCGTAAATTCAATTTATAAAAATTATTCTTTCTAAAGAAAATTTCAACCATCGTAGATTCAGAAAGCTCTAGGAAACATGGGTTCCGATCGTTACTTAGGGTTAGCCCTATTTTAGAAAGAATTCGTTGACCAACAGCTAATGCGTGAAATACTCCCCCATTAATCATTTCTTTACAATACAGCTCTAAATCTGAGTCTGATACCTTAGATAACCCATATTTGGATGGTTGAAACCGATGTTTATGTAAGAACACCCAAGAAACAAAGTTAATTACGGCACTTGCAAATCCCTTAATTCGATTTGAAGCCATTCGTTGTTGATTGACAGGGTCTTCAGCAATTAAAAAGATTAATTTTTGTAGTTGAAATAAAAAGTAAGAATTATTAGGATCCGTAAGGTAGGTGCCATCAGGAAGTAGCTTTTCCCAAATTACCGTTTCTGTATATTTATAAAGTTGACCTGTACTGGATCTCACAGCTTCACTAGCTTTTACGGTATTACTTTTTTTTATAATCCATTCAGGTGAGTCTATATCAGATAATAACCACTCGGCTGTATAATCTCCATCATAAGGCCTTGTTGCGAAATCATAACCGTTAAGAAACTTAATTACATCTCCTCTGTCATGCTCTAACGTTTCATGAATCTTTACATTGATTGTCTTCATGAAGGAGTCTCTATCTTCACAAACATGTCTGACCAGTTTATCGTTTTAACCAAATCTCTTGAACGTTTTAAAGACGTATAATGCATATTTGATAAGTGAGATTCTTGTTTAGTTGGTAAACTGGCCTCTAGATGATTTGCTAAATTAATAAAAGCCAGTGGAGAAATATCGTATGTAGGATCTTTTTGTGCCAATGCCTCTGTGGGTACACTACTGTGTTTCGCGGAGTCTCGGTATGTATATAAAGCTGTTAGGGATGTTTCTGACAATGACACATTTAAATTGCCGTCCGGTAATTCAAGAGCAGCATTCGTAGAATATTTTCTTAAGTGTTCTAGCAAAGGACTTTTATTTTCGTTGTCACTCAAAATTCCAACTAGAAATGCATCAAGTTCAATAAGAGAAGAAAAATCAATGGCTTCTAGTTGGTATTCTTCACCTGACGTTGCAGCAGTTATCAATAAATTTTGATGCCTGCGAACAAGCCTCGTACTCCAAGCTGCAAATAAAGATTTAGGTAAATAGTGAGTCATTGCAACTCTCTTTGAGTTACCAAGCTTTTTGGAAACTGCTTTTATAGAGCCTGTTTTAAACCATTCAATAACGCCTTCAGTATGACGAATTTTTGTGTGAGAGGTTGTACCTCCTCCTAAACCAAAGGCATTTAACGAAGGGAAGTATGATGATAAACAAGTTGAAAATTCTTTACCGTTTTTATATTTGTCTCCGTTATAGCCTGATAAAGGATAAATTACACGCCCCTTGCGAGGAGTCGTAATATAAGTTCTAGTTTTGTTGATAGTTAAAAATAAGTAATTCTCTTTTCCTGGTTGAATCAAATGAAAACGCTTCTGACGTATCTCATGCAAAAAGTTAAAAATTTCTAAACTAAGATCGTCTAAAATTTCCTGTTTCATAGAGGAAGCCCTTCGCTTATCGAGAGAGAAAGTCATTCCTAAATCTGATAAAAAGAGATTAGGCTTTCCATTTAAGTCAGAAACTTTGGCTTCTAGAAGTGATTCAAAAGTCCATTTGGGATTTTGCATCATTAATAGAGCAACAAGGTAGCTAACATCTGCTGCAGTTAATAACCCCATACACCAGCCCAAGCGATGTAATGGATTAATAATGGAAGGCTCTTCAATTTTAGTATCAGGAAAAAAGCTAATACCATTAGACTCTGATAATTCCTTTAAAGGTAATTGAGCTCTTTTGGTAGTGCCTCGTTTCCACAAGCCGTTTCTATTTTTATCAAGTAAAAATAGAAACATACCAAAACCTCCTTCGGTCTCTGGGTCGGCAATATGAAACCGAAAAACGTGCTTCTTTCCACTTTTGGTTTTTCCAGGAACAAACGTGTATTTATTGCCCTTCTCATAAATAGCCATTCTTTCAGGCTCTGTTTCTGTAATGGCGTTGACCGTTTTAATGCCGTAATCGTGATGTGACTTTATCGCATACCAATAATTTTTTAAGCAATTGAACAATTTGTTTCTTTTTCTCTCTAAATCAAAACGTACTTCGTCAAGATATTCAGCATCTGTTCGATGTAAGCTAATTGGTGTTAAGATTTTATTGAACGTCTTAGTTTCTGAAGAAAGGTCTTTTTTAGGAGGCTTTTGTCCTATCAACTGAACTTTGAAACTTGAATTAGGCTTAAGTTCTCCGACTCTTTTCATGCGTGGAATAATTACATTCAGCGGCATAGCATCACGATCCTTAATAAATTGAAGAAAAGGTCGGCAATTTGAATTCCAGTTTCTTACTCTTGTTGTAATTTTAGATTTTGTTAACTGAGTCGAAAGGGTAGCAGCATATGCATGAGCTATAAGGCTTTGCCAGCTTTGAGTTGTTGTTGGAAAAGTTTTAATACCTAATGAGGTAATGGCAGGGAGTAAGCTGTGATTTAAACGACCTAGCCATGATCTGATGGTTTTATAGGACTTCCCTTCATTGTATAAAATTATGAGCTCTACTAACCGATCCTTATCGTCAAGATTTAAGATATCTTTTGATATCGATGTAAAGATCACCCCGCCATCACCATCATTAATTTGAAAACCTACCTTCCTATTTTCAACCAAAAATATCAATGGCAGCTCCGTTGTCAAAAGACAGTTGCTAAAATATGACTTTAAGTTAGTTCAAGATATTATATAAATCAAGGTGTTGAGTTGTATTTAGGCAGCCATTTTGACAACGGAATCTGTTCGGAATAATACGGTTCTGTAGCCCTCAGTACCATTAGGTTTGATTTGCCAATGGTGTAGGTAATCACTCAGTGTACTTATTTCGCTATGGTTTAGTTGGTTTACTGCTTTGTCGGTAATGATAGAGGTACATAACTCGTCTTTCATTAGCACTTCAACAAACCGTTTGGGTAACAAAGTAGCGAGTAAGTTTTTAATGGATTTTTGTGCTTGATGTTCACGCCAATCATTTATGACATCAACAAGGTTATGATCAGGTAGTAAGTTTATTGTCACTGCTTGACCGGCACGCCAAAACGACGATATTTGTAAAATTGCCGGACCAGATAACCCGCGATGAGTGAAGAGAATGTTTTCACGAAAACTCACACCATTTTCACTACTAACATTACAATCTATGCTAATACCCGACAAACCATCAAAGCGTTGCTTATCATGGCCATGTAGAGTGAAAGGCACTAAAGCCGCTGTGGTGGGTAAAACATTTAAGCCAAATTGCTCGGCAATTTTATAACCGATAGGTGAAGCGCCAAGTTTGGGCATGGTTAAGCCACCAGAAGCAACAACCAATGATTGACAGTGATAACTTTTATCTGAAGTTTTCACTAAATAGCTTTGATCGGCATTTTTACTAACCGACAGTACTTCACTGCGTAAATTGAGTGCAACGCCAGCCCAGTCGCACTCCGTTAGTAACACATCAACAATATCTTGAGCTGAGTTATCACAAAAAAGTTGTCCTAGAGTTTTGTGATGATAATTAACGCCATGACGATCAACTAATTCGATAAAATCATCCGCACTGTAGCGACTTAAGGCGGATTTAACAAAGTGTGGGTTTTGACAAATAAAATGCTGGGGTTGCGCATTTTGATTAGTAAAATTACAGCGTCCACCACCGCTAATTAAAATCTTTCGCCCCGGCTTTTTACCCATATCAACCACAGTAACGCTTCTACCACGATAACCAGCTGTGGCTGCGCACATTAAGCCCGCAGCACCAGCGCCAATGATTAGAACGTCTGTGCTCATTACCTGTGTCACTACTGATTAAGCCTTTATACGCTTGTTTCAGTCATAATGCTTGAAGAACCACTTTTTGCCATGGCAGCAAGATCTTTATCAACAAAAAATAGTGCGTGACCGTCGTGACCCACTAAGTTGATTTTATCTAGAATACTTTTAAATAAAGTTTCTTCTTCGTGTTGCTCTGCAACATACCATTGTAGAAAATTAAAAGTAGAATAATCTTGATTGGTAAAGGCTTGGTGAGCTAAGTCGTTAATGCGCTCAGTAATTTGGCATTCGTGCTCGTAAGTTTTTTCAAAGACGTCAGCTAATGAGTCGAATTCATGTGGTGGCGCATCAATAGCACCTAAAATAGGAAGAGCACCTGTTTCGCTAACATAGGTAAATAGGCGAGTCATGTGATCCATTTCTTCTGCGGCATGCTTACGCATAAATTCTGCAGCACCCTCGAAGCCTTTCTCTTCACACCAAGCGCTCATTTGCAAATAGAGGTTAGACGAATAAAACTCTAGGTTAATTTGGTGGTTGAGTTGTTCAATCATTTTATCTTTTAACATGGGCAAGCCTTATTGCGAGTATATGTATGAAGGATCTTGCCCTGATGGTGTTGAATATTCAAGCCTTAATAAAAAAAGTTATCGACAAACATCAATAGTAAAGTTTGGCAGTTAAGATAAGCTCTTTTTCTCAATGGTATACACCTGTTTGAGACAAAAAAATATTTTCTTACATCTGATATAAACCAAATCAAGTTTAAATACGACATACTTCTATTATTAATGAAAATAATTAAAGAAAACATGGATAACAAAATGAAACCAATATTGATTAAGGTTGTAATACCTGTTGCTATTTTGCTTAGCGGAATAGGTGCTTTTAAAATGCTTGAAGCAAGCAAACCTGAGCCAGAAAAGAAAACTGAAGCCGTTAGGCCGTTGAGTGTATACGTACAGCCTGCTGAGCAATCAGATGTTTCATTGTTAGTTTCGACTCAGGGAGAAGTAAGAGCACGTACAGAAGTTAACCTTGTTGCTCAAGTTGCCGGAACCATTGTAGCTATCTCGACAGAATTTACTGAAGGAGGCATTGTTTCGCCAGGTGTAGCTTTAATAAAGATTGACGATACAGATTACAAGTTAGCTTTGTTACAAGCTCAAGCGGTAGTTGCTGAGGCAGAAGTAAAAGTACAGGAGGCGGTAGCTATTGCAGATGTTGCTCGTAAGCAGTTACAACATTCAGAAAATCCATCACCATTTGCGTTAAAAAGACCGCAGGTAGCACAAGCAAAAGCAAGGCTAATAGCAGCGCAAGCTTCGTTATCGCAAGCAGAACTTAACCTTGATCGAACTCAAATTACATTACCATTTGATGGTCGTGTTATGAAAAAAAATGTTGATATTGGCCAATATGTTAGCCCCGGTACTTCTTTAGGTAGTGCATTTTCAACCAGTGTTGTTGAAGTACGTGTGCCTTTAGATGATGATGAACTTGCTTCACTTGACCTACCTATTGGTTTTATTGCAGATGGCAACAACCCTCTAATGGTTAACCTCAAAGCAACGGTTGCCGGAAAAGAGCAATACTGGCAAGGCGAGTTAGTTCGTCTTGATGCCTCTGTAGATAGTCAAACTCGTACTATATATGGGCAAATTGAAGTGAGATCTCCTTATAAAGAGAATGTTTCTCAAAACAATATGCCACTTGCTGTTGGTTTGTATGTAAAAGCTGAAATTCAAGGTCGTAAAATTATCGATGCCACCGTTATTCCTAGAGATGGCTTGAGAGCAGGTAATAATGTTTTTGTTATCAATTCAGAAGAACGTCTTGATGTGAGAAAAGTTCACGTTGTTCATAGCTCTGAAAAAATAGCTATTATTGGCTCAGGTGTACAGCCCGATGACCGTATTATTGTTTCGTCCATAAGAAACCCAATTCCTGGTATGCGGATTGCGGCTCTAGAAAATTCGATCTCAGATAAAGCACCTAAAGAAGAGGAAGTTCACAAGGGTGAAGAGGCTATTGCCTTAGTAGGAGATCACTAATGAAAAGAATGATTACTTGGTGGGCTAACAATCCTGTTGCTGCAAATTTATTGATGGTTGGGATATTACTGGCTGGCATACTTGGTTTTTTTGCAATGGAACGGGAAACCTTTCCGTCGTTTAAACCTAGTCAGGTGAAAATTGAATTTGTTTGGCCCGGAGCTGCACCTCAAGAGGTAGAAGAGCAAATTGTTGTTCGTATGGAAGAAGCCTTAAGCAACCTAGACAACGTCTATCGCATCTATTCTACCGCAACTGAAAACTATGGTGAGTTAGAAATTGTTACTTACCCTGCCGTTGACATGGAAGAGTTTTTAAATGAAATAAAAGGCATTGTTGATTCTGTAAATGGTTTGCCAAGGGATATGGAAAAACCCAAAGTTAGCCGTGTTATTTATCGACAAGAAATTCTAAGGGTTGCTGTGCATGGCGATTTAGACGAACGAACGTTAAAGAATTTAGCCGAAGATATTCGTGATGAAGTCGCTGCTTTGCCTTATGTGTCTATTGTAGGGCTGTTTGGTACAAGACGTGAAGAGATCACGATCGAAATCTCAGAAGATTCCCTGAGAAAATACAACCTTAGTTTTAGCGATGTCTCCAATGCTATTCGAAATAGCTCCATTAATCTTTCGTCAGGCCGTATAAGAACGGAAACAGGTGATGTACTGCTCAGAGCGAGAAATTTAGCTAATTCAGAACGCGAATTTAAAGCGATTATCGTTCAACAAAGTGATGATGGCGCTATTGTGCATGTTGGTGACATTGCCACCGTTGTTGACGGCTTTGAAGATGAAGAAATTTTAGCTACCTTAAATGGTCAGCCGGCCGTGCTTGTGCAAATCATGTCCACAGATAAAATGCAAATAGTGAAATTGAGTGATTCCGTGCGCGCTTGGATGAAAGAACGAGAAAAAACACTGCCAGACGGTGTTGGTTTATCTATTTGGCTAGATCAAGCCGATGATTATAAATCGCGTATGAACACAATCAGTAGTTCTGCGACATTGGGGCTATTTCTGGTGTTTTTAGTGTTGTTTTTATCACTTAGACCCAAGGTGGCTTTTTGGGTTACTGCGGGTATTGCCGTTGCCTTTATGGGCACGTTTGCACTGTTACCCGCTAATGATGTTTCATTAAATATTTTATCAACTTTTGCTTTTTTATTAGTGCTGGGTATTGTAGTTGATGATGCCATTGTGGTTGGTGAAAGTATTTATGATAAAAGTCATAAATATAAAGGTGTTGATGCCTCTGTTCAAGGCGCTATGGCTGTTTCAAAGCCAGTAATAGTTGCGGTATTAACTACCATAGTTGCTTTTGCCCCTTGGTTTTTTCTTACCGGACAAGATGCCCAAGCAACTAGGCAGTTATCTATTGTAATTACTGCAGCGCTAACCATCTCAATTATTGAAGCCTTCTTTATTTTGCCTGCTCATCTACGCCATTTAAAGCATAGAGAAAAACTGGGTCGATTCGCGCTTTGGCAAAAAGGAATTGAACAAAGCATAGTCAACTTTTCACGCAGCACTTACAAAGGCTGGGTCAGTAAAGCGGTTAAGCATCGTTATATCACTACCAGCTTTTTTGTCACCATGTTCATTGTTAGTTTTGGCTTATCTAATAATGGCTGGGTTAAGTTTAATTTTATGCCCGAAGTTGAAGCGGAAATAATTTTTCTTAATGTAACCTTGCCAACAGGAACACCCTATAACCGAGCGCTTAAAATTTTAGATCAACTACAAGCAGCTGAACTTAAGCTAATTGAAGAAGTTGAAGCAAGGGCTAAATCTGAAGGTGGTAGCGGTAAGTTAATTAAGGGTTGGTACACGCGATCTCGTCGAGACAGTGTTATCGCAATTATTAGCTTAGCACCACCAGAAGTAAGAGATTTATCAGCCAAAGAAGCAGCATTAAGACTAAGAGAGCTAGTAGGTGATGTGCCTGATGCTGATGAAATTGAAATTAATTACACCATGAATAACTCAACACCTAGAGTGAGCTTCGTCATTAAACATAGAGATATGAAAATGTTACAAGCTGCCGCAAATGATTTAAAAGCCAAATTACATGAGTATGAAGGCACTTTTTATGTCAGGGATAATATGCGTGGTGAGACTTTTGAATTGCACATGCAATTATTACCGGGCGCTGAAAAATTAGGGATAGATTTAGCGACAGTTTCAGAGCAAGTGAGACAAGCATATTATGGTGACGAAGTTCAACGCTTACCTAGAGAAAATGGCGATGTGAAGGTGATGGTACGCTACCCTAAATCATCTCGTTATAATCTAGAAAGCCTTAATAACTTTAGAGTGCGAACAGCAGATGGCAGAGAAATACCGCTATTGTCGGTTGTTGACGTAGAGTTAGTTTCAGGTGTACAACGCATTCAACGCCAAGATGGTCAACGTGTTGTTAGAGTTACCGCTGATGTTACTAGTGATGTCATGAGCGATATAAATAAAGATGTAGTTGATAACTTTCTGCCAACACTTGAAACTAAATACCCTGAAATTAAGGTTGGTCATAGCGGTCAAGCGCTCGCCGAAGAAGATTTTCTTAATGAGTTAAAATCGCTGTACTTAATTGCACTGTTTGTTATGTATGCCTTAATTGCTGTTGCATTTAAATCTTACTTCTTGCCGCTGCTAATTATGACCGCTATCCCATTTGCCTACATGGGCGCAATATATGGACATTTAGCGTTTGGTGTATCAATGGCTATGTTCTCATTCTTCGGTATAGGAGCGGCGGCGGGCGTTGTGGTGAATGATAATTTGGTACTCGTTGATTATGTAGAGAAAATGCGTAAACAAGGTTATACCGCAATGGAAGCGTGTGTAGAGGCTGGCGTCGCAAGATTTCGCCCGATATTACTTACCACGGTTACCACATTTGTTGGCTTAGTGCCGATTATGTTAGAGCGCTCAACCGATGCTCAGTTCTTAAAGCCTGCCGTGTTAGCATTAGCATTTGGCGTGTTATTTGCGCTATTTGTTACGGTATTTTTAGTACCATCACTTTATTGTGTTGGTGATGATATTACGAGTTTGAGCCGTAAGGTAATTAACTATGTAAAAGAAAAAATAGGAATAAAAGAAGAGATTAACGCTAGCTAAATTTGAAGTTTTGACCGAGTTAACATAAAGCCGAAGATTTTTCTTCGGCTTTTGTGTGTAATTAAATAATTTAGCTCTAAATGGAAATACCGTAAATATTCTCATTTGTGACTAGATTAACCAAAAGCGATTGATTTTTGATCTAAATCAAAATAAATAGAGTATTTATACTATTAACGCTTTACAAGGTTAGAGTTCTTACTCTATAATAGCTTTGTTCCTAACGGATACATATTGTAATAATTTTATTCTAGCTTCCCCATAGCTTACATACGCCAGTAGCCTTGCTACTGGTTTTTTTTGCCTGAAATTTGAACCAAAACAGTCTGCTGTTGTATATTTTCAATACATTGATTATATTATTTCAATAGCATGGACAAATGTACAAGGACAACATGGCAGATATAGACGCTATTGAAAAAATTCAAATATTTGAGCTCCAACCGGGCAAAAGTATGGATTTACAAATAAATCATCCGGTTTCGCTACGGTTAAAGCTAACGTTAGTGGGCTTTGAAATAGGCAAATATATTCTGCTAAAATATCCTAGAGTTACTAGTACTTCTGAGTATAAAGATGTACTGATTGAGGGTAATGTTATGATTGTGCGTTACTTAATGGAGGGTAATAAAGGTGAATGTTTTGCTTTTCGTTCAACCATTAAACATATTTCCACTTATCCAGAAAAACTTCTTTTTCTTGAATATCCTAAAAAAATAGAAAACCGTCAATTAAGAACGCAGCAAAGAACCAGTATTCATATACCGGCTTCTATTATGATTGAGGAAGATGAGAATAATAAGGAAATGCGGATACAAGGCGCTATAAGTGATATATCGCTGAAAGGTTGTGGTTTTTCATTTAAGAGTAAAAGTAGCAGTACTAACGTTAATAAACGTAAAGTTTTTGTGTGTATGCAAAGCCCTGATGGCGATGAAATGAAATTGTCAGCGCAGGTGTGTAATAGCCGTAATGAAAAAGGCGTGGTCAGTGTTGGTATTCAGTTTTTAGATGTGGATGAAAGATTGCCAGTGCTGCTTGAACAGTTATTCATTAATACTGACGGCAGCTAACATTTATGCCTCGGTTGACGGCTCTGCTGAAAACCAATCACAAATAACGCTATCGGCTTGCTCTGCGCCAGTGCGTTTTAAAGAAGAGAATGCTTGAACTTTAATGTCGCCATCAAGTGTTGAAAGTGTTTTTTTAACTTTTAGTACTTCAGCGCTGCGTTTACCTTGAGATAACTTGTCGCATTTAGTTAGCAGTGCTAATACGGGCAGTTCGCTATCAACGGCCCATTCTATTAAGTCCATGTCTAAATCTTTTAATGGATGTCTAATGTCCATTAAAACTACTAAGCCTTTTAAACTTTCGCGCTTTTCTAGATATTCGCCGAGTGCTTTTTGCCATTTCTTTTTCATTTCTAATGGCACTTTGGCAAAACCATAACCGGGTAAATCAATTAGACGTTTGTTTTCAGCAACTTCAAACACGTTAATTAACTGAGTACGACCAGGGGTTTTACTGATGCGCGCTAAACCTCTTTGATTGGTTAGTGTGTTTAAGGCGCTTGATTTTCCTGCATTAGAGCGCCCCGCGAAAGCCACCTCAATACCACTGTCTTCTGGTAATCGTCGAATGTCTGGCGCACTAATGGTAAAAGTGGCTTTGCTTAAATGTATAGTTGAAGAAGACAAGGGCTTAACTCGGTTAATTAAAGAATGAATAGAACGGTATTATAACGTTTTCTACTGGTTTTTTGAGGAAAAAATAAAAAAAGTGCGGAAATTCTGTGTTTTCTAAGGAAATTTTTGTGTGATGCTGTTACACATTGTCTATATTAGTGTAAAATGCGGGCACTTGAATTTAATTTATTTTTCGACAAGCAGAGAGCAACTCAATGAAAAAAATAATCTTTTCACTATTATTAACAATGGGCGCTATTGGTACGGTCAGTGCAGTTGAAGGCGATGCTGAAGCAGGCAAAGCAAAAGCAGCAGTATGTGGTGCTTGTCATGGCGCAACGGGTGTTAATCCTAATCCTACTTATCCTGATCTTGCTGGTCAACATGCCGCTTATATTGCAAAACAATTAGCAGATTTTAAATCAGGTGCTCGTACCGACATGATGATGGCGCCGATGGCGGCTAATTTATCAGAGCAAGATATGGCCGATTTAGCGGCTTACTTTTCAAACCAAAAACGTGCCAGTGAACGTACTGTTTCAACAGGCGGTGATAGTGCAGCTTCTGTTGCTGCACCAGCGGGCGAAGTAACTATTGTAACCTCAACCTCAGCCAAAGCGCTTTATGCTGGCGATGTTAAAGCCGGACAAGAAAAATCAGCCATGTGCGCTTCTTGTCATGGTGCAGACGGCAATAGCCTAGTTGCTATTTATCCTAACTTGGCGGGTCAAAGTGCAAACTATATTGCTAAGCAATTAACAGATTTTAAAGCAGGTGAACGTAATGATCCTGTTATGGCAGGTATGGTTGCGGCCTTGTCGAAGAAAGATATTAATGATTTAGCGGCTTACTTTGCCGTACAAACACCTGCTGCAGGTAAAGGCGAAGCAAGCTCAGTTGGGCATAAGTTATATTTTGGTGGTGATGCAAGCAAAGGCATTGTTGCCTGTGTAGCTTGCCATGGTGTAAGTGGTAAAGGTATGACTCAAGCCGGTTTTCCTGCCCTTGCTGGTCAAAATGCTGATTATTTGAAAAAACAAATTGCTAGTTTTAAAGATGGTAGTCGAGGCAATGACAGAAATGGCATGATGCGCAATATTGCTATTAAATTATCAGATAATGATGTTGATGCGTTAGTGCAGTACATGTCGTCACTTAAATAGCAATAACGACAAAAAATTCATGATGAAAGCAGCGTTTATCGCTGCTTTTCTATTTGTATTCCTCTAAAGTATTAGTGTCACAATAAAAGGGTAATGACATTATCAAGGTGAAAAATAAACAATTAATTGCATGCCAACAGTGTGATGCTTTGTATGACAAGCCTGAATTAAAACAAGGGCAAAGCGCTAAGTGTGTTCGTTGTGGTAGTGTTATGGCAGAGCGCAAAGTTGATTTTATTGAACGAAGCTTTAATTGGTCGTTGGCAGGTATAGTATTGCTGATGCCTGCTATATTATTGCCAATTATGGGGGTAACTTTAGCAGGACAATATAATAATGCTTCATTGCTCGATTGTATTTTAGTGCTTATTGACCGTGGATTTTTTATGATTGCTTCCTTGGTTTTTTTATTTGCTATTGCCGTTCCCGTTGTTCGATTACTTGGCGCTTTTTATATAACTTACAGTTTTAAATTTAATAAGCTAAAGCCCTCGTTATTGTCTTTTTTTCGTGCTTTTCATTATTTAGATAATTGGGCGATGCTTAATGTTTTTATGCTAGGTATTGTTGTTTCTATGTATAAATTAATTGATGATACTGAGTTGTCGGTAAATATGGGCTTAATGGCATTTATTCTTTGGCTCATTAGTTCTACTATGGCATCAATTTCTCTTGATCCTGACTATATATGGCAAGAGCTAGAGGATAATTTTATTGATTAATACCGCAAAAGAACAGCAGCTTGCCTTATGCCCTCAATGCCATAAACTTAATGATTTGAGTTATATAGCCGATAAAGAAAAAAAGCTAAGGTGTGCGCGTTGCCATGGTAAATTTTATCAGCGTAAACCAAACAGTTTACAATATACGTTGGCGTGGAATATTGCGGCATTAATAGCTTTTATTCCGGCAAACCTTTACCCTATTATGATTATATATTCATTGGGAATTGGCGACCCATCAACTATATTGTCTGGCATTGGTCAGTTTGTAGACCAAGGTTTGTATCCCATCGCGGTTATTATTTTTACCGCGAGTATTATTGTACCGTTGCTCAAGATTATAGGTCTGTTTTTATTGGTTTATCGCGTTTATACCGGGGTACGTTTACGGCCAGACAAACATAGTAAGTTTTATCATGTTTTAGAATTTTTAGGACCTTGGTCAATGCTTGATGTTTTTGTGGTGGCATTATTAGTTGCTGTAGTGGAACTTGGCTTTGTCACCTCTGTTGCTGCAGGGCCGGCAATTAATTATTTTACGCTAACGGTGATTTTTACCATGTTCGCAGCTAATAGCTTTGATCCTAGGCTTTTATGGGATAAAAAGCAGAGTATTGATGGCTCTAAGGAAGAAAATGACAAGTGAAAAATCGGTTACAAAGCCTGATAGGCGAAAAGCGTCTGCTGAAGTTGT
>Ga0316207_10001903_pt1 | contig 23514 bp, 13 predicted proteins | sample 6weekpyrite_MG_FD_204943 | JGI IMG/M metagenome (GOLD analysis project Ga0316207, IMG submission 204943) | Microbial mat bacterial communities from mineral coupon in-situ incubated in ocean water Damariscotta River, Maine, United States -... | ecosystem: Environmental > Aquatic > Marine >... | reverse complement strand
GTTATTAGCCTAATTAATCAAACCATATTCGACAATATAGTCAGTGCCTGTCTTGCAATAATGTTGGATCTAATCATCCTCCTCCTCATTCTCTATAAACCCGCGAATAGCCTAAAAAGGGTAATCGGATTTGCTAATAAAATGACACATAATCCTGGCGACAATTTGGATATTATCGGTGGCTCATACGAGATAAACAGTTTAGTTGCCGCGTTAAATAAATCTTCTCTGGAGCTAGCACAACAAAATGACAAAATTCAAGTACAAGCGGAAGATTTAATTCAATTAAATAAAAAACAGGCTCTTTTACAAATGGAATCCGAACAACGCGTTATGCTCGACTCTATGATTGAAAGCGTAATAACAATTAATGAAGATGGTAAGATACTTACGTTTAACAATGCGGCACAAACTCTCTTCGGATACAACATGAATGAAGCCATTGGAAAATGTATTAGTATTCTTATGCCGCCAAATATTGCGCACGAACACAGTGAATACATTAACCGCTACTTAGCTGGTGGCGAGCCAAAAATTATTGGGATTGGTAGAAATGTTGAAGGGAAACGTAAAAATAATGAAATATTCCCAATGCAATTGTCCGTGGCCGAACTTCCAAAAGATATAAACGGGAAACGACGATTTATCGGATCTTGTCAGGATATTACGCTGACTAAACAGCAGGAAGAACATCTCCGTCAAAACCAGAAGCTGGACGCCTTAAGTAAATTAACTGGCGGTATTGCTCATGATTATAATAATTTGCTTGCTATCATTCTGGGATATGCAGAATTGCTCAAAGAGAATTTGACAGGTGATCTAAAATTAACAAAGTATGCCAATGAAGTATATTGTGCGGCGGAACGTGGCGCAAAACTAACAAAGAAAATTCTCGGATTTTCTAAATACAGATCGTTAAATCCAGAAGTTTTAAATCTCAATATATTGTTGCAAGATTTTCGACTGATATTGGGAAAAATTGTACCACCGCATGTTGAAGTAAATCTCGCGCTCACAGATAACTTATGGAATGTAAAATTAGATGGTGGCGATTTTGAAGATTCTATTATTAACATTTCGTTGAATGCTATCCATGCCATGGACAAAGGAGGGCAATTAAACTTTAAAACCAAAAACATTAAGTTGGATAAAGAGACTGCCATACATTTGCATTTGCCAGCGGGAGAATATGTACTATTAGTGATCTCTGATACTGGCGTAGGTATGGATGAAGCGACAAAAGAGAAAATATTCGATCCATTTTTTACGACCAAAGGCGATTTCGGTGTAGGACTCGGCTTGAGTCAAGTATATGGTTTTATGGAGCACTGTAATGGCCGAATTAAGGTCGATTCATCGCCACAAAATGGCTCCCAATTCTCACTCTACTTTCCAAGAAACCAGCAATCGTTAATTTATTCTCAAGAAACACATATAGTGCCAGCATCGAAATCTCAAGGTTCCGAAAAAATTCTTGTGGTTGATGATGAATCTGCAATGCGCTCACTTGCTTGTAATGTTTTAAAGCCGCACGGTTATCAGGTTTATGAGGCTAATGATGCCAAACAAGCATTAAAACTACTAAAATCAGTGAAAATTGATTTAATGATAACTGATGTCATCATGCCGGGAATGAACGGATATGCACTTGCCGATAAAGTCAGTGAATTTTATCCAGAGACTAAAATCCAGATAGTCACTGGTTTTGTTGATGACCAACAATTCAAATCCGTGAATAGTGACCTTCATAAAAACCGCTTATACAAACCCTATTCGTCAAAAATACTTCTCGAGCGATTACGAGAATTATTGGATACTAATTCCAAAAATAGTCGCAATACGCTCTCGGTTTAGTTTAGTCAGCTTACCTTTTCAGTTATGGCTGACGAATATAACAGCAGAGAGTTATTTCAACTACATCTAACTAGATATGGGATTTAAAGTTCTTCCTAGTTGTTTCGTATTTAATGGCTTCACTACTTTGCAATATTTCTACATTAAAAGAAAAAATTATCCAGAGATTATTGTCAGTAAAATTAGAAAAGTAATTGCAGTGGTATATACAACAAACCATATACGATCTAAAGCATATCTCAATTTTAAGCGCGGATTGATAGTTGTCATTTTTAACATTCTCCAAATCAAAATTATTGAAGGCTAACAAAGATCAACATCCAGTTTTTCATTATTATTGATTATACATAGTGACAAAGTCACATAGGTAAAAATATTTTAAATTTAGGGAATCAAATATCACACTGGAAAATTGACCAATACGGTAGTTCCTTTGTCAATTTGGCTTGTAATTTCTATTTTACCACCGTGAGCTTCGGTTATAATTCGACATAAATATAGTCCCAATCCATAACCTCCTGTTTCACGTTGCCGGGAAGGATCCACTCGGTAAAATGGTTCAGTCAAATGCGGTAAATGTTCTTCAGCAATAAATGATCCGTGATTGTGAACTGAAAACACAATGTTACCTTTCTCTTGGGTTAATGTTAATACAACATTGTCTTGCGCACTACAATATGCAACCGCATTCCCAATTAGATTTTTAATGAGTAATTTAATTCTTGACGCATCCAAGAAAGCTTCTTTAACGTGTTGAATATTTTTATCAAAATGTTGCTTAGGAAAATATTGACCAACAACAGATTCGATCAATTCATCAAATTTTATTTCTTGCTTATTTAATACTTGATGGTTCGCGCTTAACCTTTCAGTTTCCAGTAATTCCTCAGTTAACGATTCAATTTCATTTAAATTATTTGAAATTTCTTTCTTGTATTCTTCATTGCTTAACATTTCTGTGGCCACTTTTGCACGAGTGACAGGAGAGCGAATTTCATGACTGATTGATAGCAATAATTGACGTTTTGCATTTAACATGTCATTTATTTGTGCTGCCATGTTATTTATATTGTCAGCTAATGACCCTAGCTCATCGCTTCGTTTGATATTAATCCGATGTGATAAATCACCCGAACCAATCCGATTAATACCTTTTTCAATTGTCTTTATGGGTAAAAAGACTCGACGCGTTAAATAATAAAATAAGGCCAACAGCAATATCGTTATTATCAATGGAATAGTATGTTTAATATGAAAATGTTCATGAGGATGGGGAATAGAAAAAAATAGTGTTTGATTGGGTTGTTGGATCACAAGATATTCTCGATTTTTATACCACCCCATTTTATATTTTAAGTTATTCTTATCAAACATGCGATAGTAATGGATATCAGATACACGAATGACTTCATTGGTGCTGCTCCAACTTTTATTATGACTTTTAATTGTCACTTCAATGGGTAACGATTCGGTTAACGATTTTGCTTTTTCTATATTTGGTGGTGAACCTATATCTGCTTGAACATATTCAAGATATTGAATTAAGTGTGGCCGAATATTTTCTTCAAAATTGTTCTTGAAACTGAATGCGATATTGCTACCCGCTATGACTAATAATAAAAACGACATTAATACAAACAAACCAAGTAATTTTGCAGATAATGAGTTTTTGATTTTAATTAACTTTTTCATCACTCTCGTTTCCCTGAAAAACAATAACCAGATCCACGAATGGTATGAATAAGCTTTTCCGGTTTTAATTTTGCTCGCAACCGACTAATTAAAATATCAATAGATCGTGAGTATAATTCCGTATCAATGCCTTTTAGGGAATTCAATAATTCATCGCGATGATACACTTTGTTTGGATTTGAGGCCATCAAATAGAGCACGTCAAACTCCATTGCGGTGAGATTAACAATTGTATTGTTTAATAACACTTCTCGTTTATCAGCATCAATTGTTAAATTATTAAACTGAATGCTATTTTGCTTAGATATGTTTTGGAATTGAGCGCGTTTTATAATGCGAATAATACGCACAACCAGTTCACGTGGTTCAAACGGTTTTGGTAGATAATCATCTGCACCAATTTCAATCCCAACTACCCTATCCATAACGTCTCCTCGTGCTGTTAACATGAGGATAGGAATTTCACTTTGTTTGCGTATTTTTTTGCAAACTTCAAATCCATCCATTTCTGGCAACATTACATCCAATATAACTAAATCAAATTTTTCATTATTTAAAATATCAAAACCCTGACTTGGTGTTAGCGCATGCGTAAGCGTTAAAGCATGCTGCTGGAAATATTGTGTTAATAATTCACCCAATCGTTTGTCGTCATCAATTAATAATATTTTTGACATGCTTATTAAATCTCGACATTTGCAAAACAGTAGTTTATAAAAACTCAGCTGGGGCTTATGTTGGCCCCAGCCTGATGATTTGCATTCTATATCATTTTAAAAATGGTGGTGGTGTTTATTTTTTTTATGCGATTTTATTTCCTCAAGTATCTTTTGTTGTTGCTCGGTATTAAGCGAATCATAAAAGTCTGCTAGCATCGCAATGATTTCAGGTGATTTATCTTCTACGATTTGCGTTTTTTGCTTAACCATAGAAAGTAATTTCTCTTGGTCAATGGTTGGCTTTGACAGTACAGAAATAAAATCTTGATAAGTCGATTCATGTCTCTCTTTCATCTCTCCTCGAAGATTTAGCGCATATACTTTTAACTGATTCAATTTTTCGATTTGAATGTCGGATAACTCCAACGTATCCGTAATTTCTTCAACGATCCATTCAGCTTTCTTTTCGGGACTGTGGTTAAAAAAAGCGCCTTTGCAGCCCGCAAATACGCCTGTTATAACTGCGCCACTAACAATAACTAATAGTATTTTGGTGTGTAATTTCATCAGTAAATCTCCTTTTGTTTAGTCAACAAAAACAGATTACTGCAATGGTTAATTTAGATCATGACAATCGCGTAACGCTTTGTAACAAAATGTAACAAGGGGGGGGAATCAATAAACCGAGGCGATTATTAGTGCATATCGTGGGTTTTTACTAACAACACTGCGCCAATTTCTACGGGATATTCTTTATCATTATGTTTCATTTTTTCACTGTCTTCGTTTAATGCAGCAAACAACCACCAACCAGACTTTGGCATTGCGTAAGTAAATACACCATTTACATCTGCTCTAATGACTTGTGTAATCATCGGATCTGCTTGCGGCTTTAACTTTCCATCTTGGTTGTAATATTCTACTTCCACTTCGCTGAAGGGAACAATTTTTCCATTCACTTTAACGATGCCTTGAAATATATTTCCAGCATAAAGTCCATAGGGTCGTGTTAACGGTATTATCTCTGTTTTCAGCCCAAGCTCCTCATCCCAACCTAATTCCATACCGAAAGTATTCACGATGACTTTTGTGTAATGTACGATAAAGGATTCTTCTGATGGCTCCCAATACGGTTTTGGTTGTAAATAAAATACATGATCGCCGGGGCGCTTAATGGAATACGTAGACAAATATCCTGAAAATTTATTCTTGTTACGGTCGGTTAATTTTGACGGTGTAAGCTGCTTTATTAAATTTGTTTTTTTGCCATTATTTAACACACCAAATTGCGCTGGTAAGTCCATGTGCATGCCTAATCCTTCATAGGGATGCCAAAATTTAATTTCTATATTAAGATGACGAGATTCCTGTTGAGTCACCATATCATCCGATGGAATAATCATTTGAAAATGGGCTTGGACGGCACTAGATAAGGTGAATAAAAGTATTATAAAAAATAATCTTTTAATTGTTTGAAACATTTCTTTTATTTCTATACTTTTTAATAGCAAGCCTACACTCCATTCTCAATTTAAATTTAAACGTTGGTCATTAGAATATTGCCAAAAACAACCTTAAAGCGCTTAGCTTTATGCCGACAGCATTAACTGCACCCTGCAAGGGGCATCAATCATGCGCGCTCAGGGGCATAATGAGTTTATGCCATTAACCAAACGTTATAATAAGCTATCCCAAATTCACTGGATAATAGCCAATTTATACCTGTTTAGTGCGATTGACTTTTACGGTTAACACTCGATTTTCGTTTTATCTCTAAATCAAAAACCGTTGCGCGTTGTTTTCCATTCGGGGTATTACCTATGCAGGGGATAAAAGGTTGATATCCCAATTTTTGATTTTTCATTTTTCGTCTTAACGCTGAATCACAATTCATGACGATATCCTCGATAATGCTTCATGTTAAATCTCTCTGGTCAATTAGGGGTTAGGGGTTGTAAAAAACTTTATTGCCCAGTTTTCTAAAAAAAGTAGCACCATAGTGTTATGAAGTCAAATATCGTGTTACGAATTAAATCATAATATTTTATTTATGATTCAACATCTTAATCATCAATAGTGCATAACAAATGCTCTTCAGTGAGTTAAAAACCGAAAAATTTAACAGTATTTCGTGCTATATTATTTATCATTCGTGTTACTTTTTTATTACATCGAGAAATTTTCCCTATGACAAAACTGGTTAGATTTGGCGTTTCCATTGAGCAAGACTTGCTCGACCACTTTGATAAACGCATCGAAGAGAAAGGTTACAATAATCGATCCGAGGCAATTCGCGATTTAATCCGTGACGATTTAGTCTCGAAAGAATGGAGCGAAAACGATGAAATTGTTGGTACATTGAGTATTGTTTATGATCATCACACCCGCGACCTAAGTAGTAAACTCACACATTTACAGCATTCATTCACTGGCGATATTCAAGCGGTTTTGCATGTTCATCTTGATCACCATAATTGTTTAGAAGTCTTAGTGGTGCGAGGCAAAGGCAGCCTGGTGCAAAATTTTGCCGATAAGTTAATCGGGACTAGAGGTGTTAAGCACGGAAAGCTCAATATGACCACAACAGGCAAAACTCTCCCATCCAATGTGCCAAAACATGGTCATTAATTACCACAATTAGGTCAGCAAAATTGACAAAATTAGTGTTACATATGTAAAATGTGTGCTACTAAATACGTTATTCATCTGAATTATAAGCATTTTCTGATACTAGCTTTTTGAACAATTGGCACCCATGACTGAATGAATTCATTAAACAATATAATTGAAAAACCGTTTTGCCATTGCGCCTCATTTGCCTCCATCTGTCTTTTTATTTTTATCTTTTATAGTCCAGCCTCTAATGCTCATAAAGTTAGCATGTTTGCTTATGTTGAAGGAAAGCGTATTTACGTTGAAGGTTTTTTTGCAGATGGTAAAAAAGCCAAAGAAAGTAAAGTGAGCGTATTTGATAAAAATGGCAATGAGATAGCAAACGGCGTTACGGATGCGGAGGGTTTGGTATTCTTCCCTATTCCGAAAAAAACGGATTTACGCTTGGTATTAAACGCGGGTATGGGACACCAAACTGAATACATCATTCCAGCAAATGAATTTTCTGGTGTAAATGCAACACAACAAACTACCAAAACAGAAGAAAAAAAATCCACCAGGGAAGAAGCACCACTTACCATCAGTCCACAAGTCGAAAATATCCAAACTGTGGTAAACCAATCGGTGGCCACAGCCATAAAACCGCTTATGCGAACAATTGCAGAAATGCGGGAAGAAAAATCCTTGGCTAACTTAATTGGCGGGATTGGTTACATCTTTGGCATTTTAGGCCTTGCGCTGTATTTCAAAACAAAAAAAGAACAGTCTTAGGGTATTTTCCTGGGTTTGCCTCTTGAATAGTGATTTGTAGTCTTGATGTTTAACCTAAAAACCGCAGTTGAACACGGCAGAGTGTGCAGATTTCAAGGTGCAGGACAAGGCGCAGCGACGAGGAATAGTCATTCTATTCCAAGGAGTTGCAACGCAGTCATGTGCATTGAAATCTGTGCAATCTGTCGTGTAGCGATGAACAACCAAATGGGTGATCTCAACTTGTGAAAAAATCATTGGTGTTTCCATTAGTTATCCTCATTTCGAGCGGTCAACTGCGGTTTTTAGGTTTATGTCAGGAGCGCTTAAGAGTCCCGCTCAAATACCGACAATAATTAAAGAACTTGCCTCATAATAACGGGAGTTAATAGTCAATAAATGCATATCTCAGACGGAATTCTTTCCGCACCAACTTTAGCAGTAGGTTTTGTAGGCACCGTTGCATTGGCTGCGGTTACCATGCGAAAACTTGACATGGAAGACATTCCAAAAATTTCCGTTATCACTGCGGTATTTTTTGTCGCCTCACTAATAAAAATTCCCATTGGTGCTACGAGTATTCATTTAATTTTAAATGGTATGGTTGGAGTTGTTTTAGGCTGGCGCGCTTTTCCCGCCATTATGCTCGGACTGATTCTTCAAGCCATCTTATTTGGCCATGGCGGTATTACTGTTATTGGGGTAAACGCAGTGATGCTGGGTGGTGGCGCCTTGTTGGGCTTTATGGTTTGGCAACTTCGGCATCGTTTCCAAATCAAAAAAAGAGAACTGGTTTTTGCTGCTCTTGCTGGCGCGACGAGTGTGTTCAGCTCCGGAATTATTCTTGCGCTTGCCTTACTGACTACGGGTGAAGCATTTTGGGCAACGGCTTATTATGTTCTTGCGGCGCATGTTCCTATCATCCTAATTGAAGCCGCAGTTGTGGGTAGCAGTGCTGTATTCCTGACAAAAGTGAAACCAGAAATTTTAGCAGGACAAAAAGACAATCCGACTTCGTCATCGTAGGAACAAATAATGGCATTAGACATTGATCGTTATGCCCATGTAGATTCTTCCATTCAAAGTTGGGATCCTCGGTTGAAAATTGCAGCCTTGGGATTTTTTGTCCTCAGCGTTGCTATTTTAAAAACGTTACCCATGGCAATCAGCGCTTTAATTGCAGCAGTTATTTTTCATCGGATCAGTAAATTGCCACGTCATTTTGTTATGCATGGAATGATGGCAGCAATCTTATTTTTATTGCCCTTTTTTATCATTTTGCCTTTCACTTACCCAACGCAAAACCAAACAGAGTTAGTTGAATTTTCCTTTGGGTGGGAAGGATTCCGTTTGGCTTGTTTGATATTCATTAAAGCGATAGCCATAATATTAACAAGTTTTACGATTTTTGGCTCCAGCCGATTTGACGTTTCCATGATTGCATTGCAGCGCCTAAAGTGCCCAAAAATGTTAACGCAAATGTTATTGTTTACCTATCGATACACGTATACCTTTTTAGATGATATGAAACGAATGCAAACTAGTATGTTTGCACGAGGCTTTGTGCCACGGGCTAATTTGATCACATTAAAAACCTATGGCAATTTTGTTGGTACATTATTAGTGCGCAGCTTTGAACGAACCGAACGTATTTATCACGCAATGTTATCAAAAGGATATCAAGGGGAATTTCACACCTTAGTTACCTTTAAAATCAACCGCAAGGACTGGCTGAAATTTTGCCTGGTGGTTATTGTCGTTGTCAGCTTACTATCTGGGGAAATTTTTTCCGGATTTACACCAGCGGAAAAAGGCTGGTATTAAAAAGAGTTTTTATAAAATGGACAATATAAAAGAATCAACCGCAATTGAATTGGATAATGTTTATTTCACTTATCCAGATAAACATGAAGTCCTGAAAGGTGTAACTTGCTCGATTAAACAAGGCGAAAAAGTTGCGTTAATCGGTGCCAATGGCGCTGGAAAATCCACCCTCATGAGTCATTTAAATGGTGTTCAAATGGCAACATCCGGCCACATTAAAATTGCGGGGTATGAAATTCAAAAAAGTAATCTAAATCAAATTCGTCGCCAAATCGGAATTGTTTTTCAAGATCCCGATGACCAGTTATTTTCTCCAACGGTGTTTGATGACGTTGCATTTGGACCATTAAATTTGGGATTGCCCAAAGAGAAAATTGAAGCAAGAGTCAATGAAGCCTTATCCGTTGTCGGCTTAGAGGGATTTGAAAACCGATCATCATTTCATTTATCTTTTGGAGAGCGCAAACGTCTGGCGCTCGCAACGGTGTTATCTTATCAACCGGATATTCTTGTGTTTGACGAACCATCAACCAACATGGATCCGATGAATAGACGTAAACTCATAAAATGGTTACAAGCATCGGAAAAAACCATTTTACTCTGTACACATGATCTAGATATTGCACTTGATGTTTGTCACCGATGCCTGGTGTTAGCCGATGGGAAAATTGTTGCGGATGGTCCAAGTAAAGACATTCTTTATAACAGGACGTTGTTAGAAAGCAACAATCTTGAGTTACCGCTCGCTTTAATGACGCATGAGTTGTTACATGACACATTACATGCAGAAAGCATGGATGAAGGTCATCGAGAGGTTATTGGTAACTTTTTACATGCGCATCGACATGTACACGGACCCGATCAACACGAACATGTCCATATTCACGCGCACCCTCACGACCATGATCATTTGCACGAGCATGTTCATGAGGAACACTTTCATGATTTAAAGCACGATAGTGATGACCACACCCATGATCATGATACAGTGCCCCACTCACACGACGACGAGAAAAAAGAAACCAAAACCGAATAATTCAATTTAACTGGTTTTACTTACTTAGGTCGTAAAACCAATTTATTCAATTCAGTTTCCATGTTGTTCAAATCATTTACTTTTATACCCAATCGAGACACACTATATAAGTAACTATTTTCCGCACTTTCATCGCGCATAACTATGCTACGATCTGGTTGAGTTATGAAACCACGATAGTAATAATCATAGCAAACTCGATTTGATTCGTTAATTATGATGACTTTTCCATTTTCAGTTATTACATCTTCTTCCGAAACACAATCATCTGGTTTTTCAATTAAATCACTGTGGTCTACCATCCCATTTTCAGAAATTCCGTTCTCAATATCTAATTTAAATGTCGCAATTCCTGAGAAATGATTTCCATCATTTTCAAAATATCGATATGCGCTAATGGGTATGGATAATATTTTTTCCTCGTCGACATAAGTAAACGCATGATGATCATATTCTGCCGGGCTATAACCACTGCCACGACTTGCACCCTCTAATACTTCAGGAATATGCGTAAACAATCTCACTGGATTGGTCATGTCACTCACATCAAACAATTGAAGTTGCGTTTCCTGGATGCGTCCATCTTCCGTTCCTGCACGCCCAATGGTTAACAAATGATTTTCATCAATGGGATGCATATAAGTACTAAAACCGGGAATTTCTAATTCCCCTTTTAATTCCGGCGCTTCAGGATTGGAAAGATCAAAGGCAAATAATGGATCGGTTTGACGAAATGTCACAACATACCCCCTATCACCTAAAAATCTTGCACTATGGATACTTTCATCTTTCCCGTAATCTTCCACACTGCCCACCTGATTTAATAAGCCTTCATTATCGTCCCCTAAGACAAACAAATGATTTGTCCTTGTGGGCTGACGCGCGTCATCAGGAAAAGTATCTTCAGTAGTTGCAATTCGCAAATAATCATTAAACTCACTAAAACTAAATGTATTGTTCGGTGTACCTTTGACTAATCCCGATGCACTATAGAGTGTGCTGTCATCTGTAAATGCAAATTTGTGAATGGCTGTTTGATTTGGTGTATTACTCCACCACCCATAACTGGGTTGCGCAACATAAAGTGCGCTCAACGATGCGTAAACCATTCCGCCACTGGCGAGTGCACCGGATGTCGTCATGTTTTCTGTATCGCTATCCATACTAATAACAGATAACATGGATGATGTTTTTAAAGACGCTTGAGGATGATACACATTCGTACAAGATAACAATGCAGTTTCTTCTTGATCAGACTTTTGATAGCTAGGGAATATGGTGTCCAAATCCAGTGTGTTTATTCCATCGGTAATTCGTTGCGCAAGAGAGATTCTCAATTTCTCCAAATCTTCTTGTAAGCTAGGAAAATTGTCAATTCGTGATTTCACACTCCAGTAATCATCAAGGTCTTTGTAAAACTTTCGCGTTGCATAGGATTCATCAACATTATTAATTGCGTGGCTGACAACGACGTGAAGCCGGTTATTGATATACCTTGCGGAAATCATACTTCCGTCTATTTTCATTTCAGTTTTTATTTCTGGCGCACTGAGATCATTGATATCAACCACTGTAACCAGAAATTGTTGCTGACTATAAAAATATTTTCCACCGCCACCAACAATGCCCACACCTATCGCTTCGTCTAAAATCTCATTATATGCACGTTCTTCCCAGTGATAACTCAATACCATTAATCGTTTGTTTTCCTCATCTATAAACAAACCAAAGGGATTGTCGTTTGCCGCCAACTCAAGTTTTGAAATGGTATTTAATTCATCACTTGGAAAGGCTTTTATGAAAAATAATTCTTTATCACTAATTAAATAAATATTTCCGTCACTGTCTGTTTTGACTTTATCTAACTCATCTACACCTTGTTCTTGATTATTTGTTTTTGTGACAGACCCCGGATTTGACGTAGAGGCATCTGATGAACTCGCTTCACCCGTCGACACATCTACTCCGCCGCCGCCACCGCTGCTACTACCACCTGATCCTGTGCTACCAGAAGAAGCTGGAAAATCTACCCGAATAGACGAACCATCTTCTAAGAATCCGCCTTCACAGGCAAAACATCCCTGCCCCCAATATCCACCGTTATTTTCCAATGTTTGTTCAATAACTGTTTGAATCAGATAACCACGAAATTCATCACAGGTTTGGGGTTTTTGTAAAACGAAAGCAGACAAATTTACTTTGGTTTTACTGTTGGGATCAGCCACTGGGTCATCAGAGCCATCACCTATAGGAAAAAACTTACACCCTGTAAGCATAAATACAAAGATAACGGGAAATCGAAAGATTGTTAGGAAATTAGGCATGGTATTATTCTCGTGTCATTATGAAATATGTAATTTTTATCGCTTCACAAATAATTAGACGAGAATATTTTAATAATGGTTTCAATGTACTTGAAACATTATTTAAAAAAATCAAAAATCAAGACATTGAAAACAAATTCGGTCGTTAATATCAACTGTCCCGTAAGTATTTTCATACCTCAAATTAGGACCGTTGGCAGCAGGGACGCTGCCGTCGAGCGTATAGGGATATATTTACATCGAGTCAAAATTTGAGGTATGAAAATACTTACGGGACAATTGATACGAGCGCAATTTACCTATTCACACTAGCTTATATCTGACCCTCTGTAATCCAAACATGATGTTCATTTGCAAATTCATTACTGATCAATTGACGCCACACGACAATTGCTGTACCACCATCGGTCACTTCCAAATCGGGCGATCTCACTTTACCCGTTGCAACACTGTCATAACTTACAATCGTGTCTGTTGCCGTTGCCCAGCCGGTACCCGGGGTATAAAAATTTGCGATCAGCGAACTGCTGATAATAGTGGAATCAAGCCAAATTGCCATCGAACGACCATCAGGTAACATGACAAAATCTGGCGAGGTTTGTTGTTGATGCAATGATTCGCCATCTGGACCCGCTACTGGAATGATCGCAGCTACTCTTTCAGGCGTCGGCCAATGAACACCATTTGCATCACCCGCCGGATCATAACGATTAGAATAAACCCGATAGATTCGATCACCGTTTACATCAATGGTTCGCTCACTCCAAACCATCATTAAATCGGTTCCGTTACTATCAATAGAAGGCGGATAGGATACGGCATCATTCTTTGTAATATTATAATCCACATTTTCCCATGCTGCCCATCCATTAGCGGGATCAACACTTGTCGCAAATATTGCACCGCCAACATCTTGAGAAATTGCAACAATTTTTTCGTTTTCCAGCGTTTCTAAACGCAAGAAACTGCCCATATGATTGATACTCGTAAACGGCGGTGCGGTTTGTACTATATCCCATCCCGTTCCGGGTATGAATTTTTGGACCTGCAAATCGTTTGTTGTTCTAAATGGTTGAGAGGTGAAATCCGGTAATGAAACCCACGCTGCGACAACATTGCCAGCACTATCCAACACCGGCGGTGCAAAAAATAATGCATTTGTTGCGCTAGACGTTTCAATCGTTTGTAAACCAGTACCCGGTACAAATTTGGTAACATTGATGTTGCTATCAAACACCCAATATAATAACGCATCATTGTTCGCATCCAAAAGCAGTTCATGCTCGCCGTTATTGAAATCAACTAACACAGGTACATCCCAACCCGTGCCATTGACAAAATAATTTATATACAACTCTCCATTACTACTCCAAATCGCGTATGCATTGCCCGTTGCTTTTACCATTGTAATTTCAACGTCTGACAAATTAACATTCGCATCAACCGCAAAGGGCAAATCTGGCGACCATACATCCGGTGCCAACGAGGAAAGCACTACGCCTTCACGATTTAAATAACCACCGGTTTGCGGATCAAAATCAGAACTGCGATGTAATGCTAAGAAACGATTTCCCGCTTCAGAAATCGATAAATCAGGACCGTTGATTTGACTGGCAATGTTGGTCAACAGGGTATCATTCCAAATTTCCACAGGTGGAGTCCATGTTGCTGCAGGTAATGGAATATCACCACCATTAACAGGTGGCTCAGCTGGCGGTGCAGGTGTGACAGTCCCGTTGCCAGTATGTTGACTGGACCAAAAATTTGTTTCTGTGACCAATGGTTTGCTGATGTCTTGTGACCACAAGACATGCACAACACCAGATGCATTTAATGCAACATCGGCAAAACTGACAGATCCTTCAGCGGAATTATATGCAACAATAACCTCAGGTGTACCCCAATTTTTATCAGTTCCACTATGATTAACAAATAATTCACTGTAATCCGTTCCATATTCTATCCAAACCACGGATTTTTCACCATTCTCATTCATTGCAATTGCAGGATTAGCAAGATGGGCAACCGGCACTAACGGATCAGCCGAAATGGCGCCTCCCAATACGAGACTACTTATCGTCGATGATACTAACCAACCGTTTTGGGGTGTAAATTCTCTTTGTTGTAATGAATAGAATACCTCATTATTGATTTCCTGTTTCTCATTCCAAACAACAATGATTTCTCCAGTTTGATTTGTTGACATCGCAACATCTAATTCGGTAAATGAGTTTAAATCAGGGTTTTCATCAATAACGATTTCGTTTCGCCAAACATTGCCATCATAGGATAAGGCATAGATTCGATTACCACTAAATCCTGTGGTGACAAAAACCAACTCCGAACCATTAGTTACCGGGTTATTGCTCAATATAAAATCATGCAAAGTGGATACGGAATTGATTTTTGCACTTGGCAGCTGTTGAGGTTGGTCCCAACCAATGTTAGCTGTGAAGTAAGCACTCCAAAGGGATTCTGTGTTATTTCTTTTCTCTAACCAAACGACAAGCGCATTTCCCGCTTCATCGGATGCCACTGTCACTCGCTTGATTTGTGTTGGTACAACATCACTGACGTCACCGCGTGTTAACGTTGCAGGTGCCTCTAGACCAGTCGATCGATCATATCGTGTTATGGATAACACAATTTGGTTATTGGCTAATGCATTTACCCAAACAGCATGTGCGCTAGTCGCATTAATAACAGATACTGTTCCTCTTTGTCCTTTTCCAAGTAATACATTGTCACTCCAATTTAATGACTTGTCATAGTGACGCAAATTAAGATTTCCATTTGCCTCCAATAATAAGTAAGCATTTCCAGATGCCTGGTGCATTTCAACTAAGGGAAAAACCGTCCCATTTAAATCAGCATTCGGAATTTGATTTACATTTTGCCAAATCCCATCCGTCGCTGAGCGATGTAATAATCGGGTTTGTTTGGTTGCATATACGCCGGTTTGCAAATTTAAATCTGCAAGAAGGCGCCATCGTGCAAAGGCATTATTGTCGTTATCTAGCAGCAGTTTTGGGCCATGAATGAAGCCATTAAGATTGTTATCTATGGTTTCCTGACCAATGTTTTCCGGAATACCCCAGGCACCTTCAATTCTCGCCGCTCTTTGACTGAGTGCTTTTGGAGTGACAATGGCTTTTTCAACGGAATGTTGTTGTTTGGAAGGTGGAATGGATTGGTTACACGCTGCCCCAAATACGAGCAATAGCGCACACAATAAGTGAGCGCCTACAGGCAACTTCGCTGTATGAATCATGTTAAACTCCCCGCAGTTTATTAAGCTATCTATTTTTGCTTATATTTTTGTTTATTTTGAGTTTCAACATCAGATTGTAGAAATGCGTTTGAACCACTATTTCGAACTCATGATGTCAAATTGTCAACGTTTTTTTATTGATAGCATCTTTGTTACATAAGTATAGGCCAAACCCTGCGTAACATATGTTTATAATGTTGATAATTGTCACTAAACGCCACAAAATATGTTGATACTTACGACAAAATCCGTGAATTCACATACAACTCATTTATATCAGCATAAACAAAGCTCTCCACACAAAATTATGCGTTTTTATTCACCTGCCGACTATCTATAATTCTAAAGTCCCGAATTATTAGAAAAAGCAGCTACACTTCAATTTTAAGTGTTAACCCGCATTTTCTAGAGATCTAAATTAAGTCTGATTGATTCAAAACAATTATTCAGAAACTCTCTAGATCAAATTTTAGAAATAATAGGAGTAAAAAATGGAAATCCCAGAACGAGACGGCGATGGTTACTTAACTGACATGAATGCATGGACAGAAGACATTGCGAAAGCTATGGCAAATGAAGACGGTTATGAATTAAACGATGAGAAATGGCAACACATTTTAAAAGCCAGAGAATATTATAACGAGCATAATGTCGTCCCCCCCATACGCAAGTTTGCTAAATATTTGGACGAAGACAAAAAAACAATGTTCGAATTATGGATGACTGGCCCCATGAAACCCATTACCAAGTATGGTGGATTACCTAAACCAACAGGGTGTGTTTAGAAAACTATTCATAATTGGACAATATTTGCCCGACTTTCAAACAATAAAGATTGAAAGTCGGCAAATTTTTTTAAAAAAATATTGATTGCTTTATAATCTATATTAAATCCTAAAAAAGGTGAATCATCACCTTTTCACCGAAAATCTTTTAGCATCGTCCTCGCCATAAGATTTTTTTTAAATTTTTCTAACTTCTTGTATCACCATCAGTTTAATAAAAACAGAGATATACAAAACTGAACATTTGGTTATTATCAAAATAGTCACTTCTGAGCATTTCTAATTGACCCTTTATCAGTAAACCAAATTTAGAAAGACTTTGGTTAAATGCTTACACCTTCACAAGACAATTCAATCATTTTTTTACGTCATAACAGTGTATAATACCGACCCCAAAATCAATTTGTCGTTATTTATTTTTTTACAAATTTTTTAACAAATTAGAGACGTTTTTGATTCATTATCACATGAGTAATAATGTCGTCTAATTGCAACGAACACAATTGGAATTAAAAATGCGTAGTTTAGGAATTCTTGTTATATTTTTCCTGGTTTTGATGATTAACGCGTGCGGTAGCGGAGAACCTGGAACTGATATTTTTGAAATTACCGCAAGTCAACCAGTCAATAATGCAAGTAATGTTAATGTAGGCGAGCCATTTAAATTTACGTTTAGTGAAAACATTGTAAATGACGAGTCACTACAAGCAAACGTGACCGTCACCGATCAATTTGGACAAAAATTTTCGGGTACAATCGTTGTCGAAAATAATGAAATTATTTTTACACCAGAATCCACTTTAGCATACAACACGCTTTACACAGTCACCGTGGATGGAGAAATATCTTCGATTACTGGAAATAAAATAGAAAACAGTTTTTCAATCACCTTTCAAACAAATATTCCCGATGACAATATTCCGCCAAAGGTCACAAGTAATGTTCCACTGAACGATGCAAGTAATATCGCAATCAACGCTGCAATCAGTGTCACCTTTAGCGAACCAGTAAAAGCAGGATCCTTAATAGGTTTTGAGTTGTTTGAATACGACAATGAAAATCAAACTCCAACAACCAAAAAACCTGCCTCACTGAGTTATACCAACGGATTAACTGCTACACTCACACCGCAAACCGATTTAGATCCTGATAAATATTATATTGTCCAACTAGAAAATGTCGTTGATATCGCCGATAATCCCATGGCGACGACAAGCTGGATTTTTACCACCGGCGCAATTCAAGATAACATAGCCCCAACATTTACCACTCATTCGCCGTTATCTAACGAATTAGATGTTCCTGTCACGCGAAGCATCAATATTAGTTTTTCAGAGCCAATGGATGCTAGCTCCATTAGCACCCAACAGTTTAGTTTATTTGAAAGCATTTCTAACCGGCAGGTCATTGGTACCGTTACATATGTAAATAATACTGCAACGTTTAATATACTTGAAAACAACAATACGCTATCTCACAACACAGAATACATCGCTCGCATTTCTGGTAGCCGCGACTTGGCAGGAAATATATTAGAAGATCACGATTGGCGTTTTACAACGCAGGAGCCTGAACAAACACCACCGTCCGTCGTTAGCATTGATTGGCCTCTCATTCCAAACAAAACGAAATTTTCCACTCTCAATCCAAATAATTCGAACACCATTAAAATTGAGTTTAGCGAAAGGCTTTTTCCGGAAAGTGTAAACTCAAACACAATTCAATTGACAAAAAATGATGAAATCATACCTATCACAATTACTCTGGTAGGTAATAATTTTGTTGAAATCAAACCGACTGCCATTCTCGATGAAAACACAACATATGTTGTAATTATCAAAACCGAAATTAAAGACGAAGAGCTAAATCCACTGAAACCCATCAATATAATCAACGTTTTTGAAACTGGCGATATTACCCCACCTGTTATCATTGCGGACAGTGAGAATCCCGCATTCAATTCGACCAATGCAGCAATACGTCAAGTAATCAGTATTGCCTTTAATGAGCCCATGAGCACTACTGCAACCCAGTCCGCGTTTAGTATTTCGCCTGACATCACCGGCGAGTTAAGCATAAATGGAAGTACATTAACCTTCACGCCGTCAGAAGACTATAGCGAATTAACAAAATACAGCGTTACTATTTCGAATGAAGCAAAAGATAGAGCAGATAATTTTCTAGCAAATTCATTAAGCTGGCAATTTACAACAACCGATTTTTCAGCACCGCAAATTTTGTCCTTTTCACCAGGGGAAAATGCGATTAATCAGAGCATAAATCAAAATATCATATTGGAATTTAACGAGAACATGGATAAAGAAAGTGTCGAAAGCGCTTTCGAAATCACACCCGATATTGAAGGTGTTTTTAATTGGACCGACAACGTACTGACTTTTTCCCCAAGCAGCGATCTCCTGCAAAATATTAATTATCAATATTCTGTTAGTACTTTCGCAAAAAACGTCAGCGGCATTAGCCTTGAAAATACGTTCACCTCGACTTTTCATGTTGGCGATTTTTCAATACCTGTTGTTGACGAATCGAGCTTCATCCCGCTCAGTTTATCTCTCGTAGATTTGGAACGCCCGATAATCCAAGTTAGTTTCAGTAAAGCGATGCACATTGAGAACATGAAAAATGCCTTTAGTATATCGCCAAATGTGGCAGGTACAGTCAACGTCGATGGCAATGTTGTGACATATGAATTATCAGAAAATTTAATGGAAGAGGAACAATACTTTGTCAGTATTCAAAACTCAGCAACCGACATTTTTAATCAAGCCATCGAACAACCTGTATCCTGGACATTTACAACAAATGATTTTACAAATCCCACAGCGACAATCTTTCCGCCCCTGCTAAACGAATATGGAACAACGGTTATAAACCCAGTCTGGTCCGTTGGTTTTGACGAGTCATTACAAGATCCTAGCAATGATGCTTTTAAACTAATTCAAGTTGATAATTCATCAGACATTCCAATTTCAATTTTGTGGAATGAAGACAACTCCCACGCCACTATTTCGATTACATCTGGCAATTTGATTGAGCAAAAAAAATATGGTTTTTCTATTGATCATTCTGTTTTAAGCGATGGTGTCAATGCAATCAATCCAGTGGACTCAATTGAATTCACTGTTGGCGACTTCACAAACCCCAGAGGCAATATTAATTCACCCACACTTGACGAACTGGGTAGAATTCCACGCATGCCAATATGGACAGTGACATTTAACGAGTCCATGCAACGTAACAACGCAGCGTTTAGCTTAGAAACATTGGATGGCACTCCGATTCCACTGAATATAGCGTGGAACTCTAACACCACAAGCGCGAGATTATCTCTTCAATCGGGTTCGCTAAACAGTAATGACGAATACATCAGTAAAGTGAACAATAGTTTGCTAGTTGACGCTCAGGGTAATCCACTCGATCCCGTTGGTTCGCTTTCTATCACTGTGGGAGATTTTTTAGCACCGAGCGCGAGTGTCAACCCACCTGCACAGGACAACTTAAATCGAATTTCAACTCGTCCAATTTGGACGGTTCTATTTGATGAATCTATAACACAACGAGACGCTGATGCATTTTCTTTACTCAAAAAAGAAGATAACACTGCTATTCCTCTCGCAGTTGAGTGGAACACTGACTTTACGTTAGCAAGACTTTCCATTTTCAGTTCCAGTCTCGAAGAAGAAGAGGCATATATTTTTTCGATCGAAAATAGTTTATTAGGAGATGACAAAAATATATTAAATCCCTTTACACCAATAGAATTTACAGTTGGGGATTTCACTAATCCAACCGGCGTAATAAATTCTCCCACAATGGATGGTTTAAATCGGATACCAACGTTACCCACATTTACCGTTACATTTAGTGAAGCAATCGTACCATCAGATAATGGAATATTACTCGAAAAAATTGACGGCACTAATATTCCACTGACTATTTCCTGGAATGCAGAAAACACTGTTGCAACTGCAAGCAGCATAAACAGTCTTGATGAACAACAAGAATATGTTGCACGAGTTAACAATTTTCTGTTTTTTGACGTTATTGGAAATCCACTTGACTCGGTAGCACCATTAAATTTTACAATTGGAGATTTTACGCCTCCTCAAATAACATCATTTTTACCAAAAGGTAACGATGTTCCAAGAAACACAACGATACAAATCCAATTTAACGAGGACATGGATGAAACATCCATTCAAAGCAGTGACCTCACCATTACACCTCCAATCAACGGCACTTTTGTTGTTGGCAAAAGATTAATACTATTTATTCCAGATAGTGATTTAACGAGCACGACTGACTATGATATTGCATTCAATAATTCAGCTAAAGATATTTCGCAAAATCAATTACTGTCGGGTCAAAATTGGTTATTCACTACAAGTGATTACATCGGGCCAGTTGCAACGATTAATCAACCAACCCCAGACAGCAAAGGCAGAATATCCGTTACTCCCGTTATTACAATTGACTTTAATGAGCCAGTTAACACCTTATCCAATCCATTTCATTTGCTGGACAGCATAAATTCTACTGAAATTAACTTAAATGTCATATGGAAGAACAATCGAACTCAAGCTGAATTAAACATCCTTAGTGGGACATTATTAGAACAAACATTATATGAAATGAGCATAGAGAATTTGCTCATTGAAGACGACAATGGCAATAAACTAACAACCACAAGTCCAATCAGCTTTACCACCGGCGACTTTACTTCTCCGATTGCTAGCCTTATTTCACCCAATAAAGTTAACAACCAAATTCCACAAACTCCCCGCTGGGCTATCAGTTTTGATGAACCCGTAACCCAAGATAACACTGCATTTCACTTCAATCTCGCATCGGGTGGATCAGACATTCCACTGCGATTCACCTGGGACTCTACCAGCACTTATGTTGACATTTCTTTGTTGAATGATGTTTTAAACGAGGTAACGGACTATCAATTTTCCATCGACAACGCATTAATTTTCGATGAAGGCAATTATAATAACTTGGCAACTTTTTCGATTCCACCATTTCGAATTGGGGATTTCACCAATCCTACAGCGATTATTAATGCGCCAGCAATAACAAATGGTGGGGCGTCGCTGACACCAACTTGGAATGTTAACTTTTCAGAGCCTGTTCAACAGGACGACTCAGCATTTTCTCTGGTACTGGCAAGTGATAATACAATACAAGCAGACTTAAGTGTTAACTGGAACCCAGATAGTACAATCGCAACATTAACTCTAAACAGTGGAAGTTTAGTTAGTGAAACACAATATGTTAGTAATGTTGACAATAGTTTGATTTATGATGTTTATGGTAATCAGTTAGATCCTGTGAGTAATCTAACTATTACAACTGGCGACTTCGAGAAACCTGTAATCACAATATTTCCACCTACACAAGATGAATTAAATCGTATTTCTATAAGACCGGTATGGTTAGTTACGTTTTCAGAGAGTGTAATACGAAATAATTCGGCCTTCAATTTATTGCTTGATACTGTTGATGTCCCATTAAATCTAATATGGAATAATGATGATACTGCAGTTACCGTTTCAATAGAATCCGGTTTATTACAAGAACAAACTAATTATACCTTCACAGTTGACCACCAGTTGATAAGTGACGCTTTCAACAATGCATTTCCCGTAGACCCGCTAATTCTTTCAATTGGGGATTTTACTTCACCACTTGTCAACAACATAATCGCCACGTCAGATCCGATTGTTCCTGGGCGATTAACACAACAACCCAATATCACTATAACCTTCAATGAAGACATGCTTTCCAGTTCCATGGTGATAGGTAATTTCACCTTTCAACAAGGCACAACAGACATTCCCTTTTCTCTTGTCAGCCAACCTGATGCAAGGACAATTGTTTTTGCTCCCGTTTCCAATTTATTGAGTAACACACCGTATGCCTTCACTGTCACCACTGGTGTGAAAGATTCAAATTTCAATGCGCTGCAAACCACTGTACTACAAACAATTAACATTGGGGACTACACTCCGCCACTAGTTAATAGTATTGTTACCACGCCCGACCCGATTGTTCCTGGGCGATTAACACAACAACCCAATATCACTGTGACGTTCAATGAAGACATGCTTTCCAGTTCCATGGTGATGATAGGTAATTTCACCTTTCAACAAGGCACAACAGACATTCCCTTTTCTCTTGTCAGCCAGCCTGATGCAAGGACAATTGTTTTTGCTCCCGTTTCCAATTTATTGAGTAACACACCATACACCTTCACCGTTACTACCGGGGTCAAGGATGCAAAAACCAATGCATTGGAAACTGCTGTTCCGAAAACCATTAACATTGGTGATTACACTGCACCGCTGGTTGATAGCATTGTTGCCACGCCCGACCCGGTTGTTCCTGGGCGATTAACACAACAACCCAATATCACTGTGACGTTCAACGAAGACATGCTTTCCAGTTCCATGGTGATAGGTAATTTCACCTTTCAACAAGGCACAACAGACATTCCCTTTTCTCTTGTCAGTCAGCCCGATGCAAAAACGATTGTTTTTGCTCCTAATGCTAATCTGCTGAGTAACACACCATACACCTTCACCGTTACTACCGGGGTCAAGGATGCAAAAACCAATGCATTGGAAACTGCTGTTCCGAAAACCATTAACATTGGTGATTACACTGCACCGCTGGTTGATAGCAT
>Ga0316207_10001902_pt1 | contig 23525 bp, 22 predicted proteins | sample 6weekpyrite_MG_FD_204943 | JGI IMG/M metagenome (GOLD analysis project Ga0316207, IMG submission 204943) | Microbial mat bacterial communities from mineral coupon in-situ incubated in ocean water Damariscotta River, Maine, United States -... | ecosystem: Environmental > Aquatic > Marine >... | reverse complement strand
ATATCATGGAGTGGATCAATTTTTCCGGCAACGTGAACAATGTCATCATTTTCAAAACAACGTACAACCTGTGCAACTGCGTCCGTCTCACGAATGTTACCAAGAAATTTATTACCTAGCCCTTCACCTTTAGATGCGCCAGCAACTAAACCAGCAATATCAACAAATTCCATCGTAGTTGGTAAAACACATTCAGGATTAACAATTGCAGCTAATGCATCAAGACGTGAATCAGGCACTGGCACAACACCAACATTAGGCTCAATCGTACAGAACGGATAATTCTCTGCCTGAATGCCTGCCTTCGTTAATGCATTAAAGAGTGTTGATTTACCTACGTTGGGTAAGCCAACAATGCCACATTTGAATCCCATATAATTACCTTAACCTTAAGCTATTTAATTTCTAACTGCTATGCAGTTTGTGCATCGCTTTTTGCATTTCTCCGGCAACAACATCGGTTGCCTCACGCAAAGCATTATCTATTGCCCGCTCGATTGAAATCTTATCACCTGATGAAGGTTTATTTAAAACATAACCGCTGACTTTATTTTTATCGCCAGGATGGCCGATACCTAAGCGTAATCGCCAGAAATCCTTTCCCATTCGCGCGCTTATATCACGCAAACCATTATGACCACCGTGGCCACCACCTTTCTTTAAACGTGCTGTACCGGGATCGAGATCCAGTTCGTCATGTACGACAAGGATATTTTCAAGTTTAATTTTATAAAACTGAGCGAGTGCCTGAAGAGCCTTGCCACTTAAATTCATAAACGTATCAGGTTTTAATAACCAGACTTCTTCAGCGTTGATATTTATACGAGCTGTGCTGCCAAAAAATTTCTTATCAGATTTGAAATGACCATGATGCTGCCTGGCTAACTCGTCTACAAACCAAAAGCCGGCGTTGTGTCGGGTATCAACATATTCATTGCCCGGATTACCCAGACCAACAATTAAATTAATACTTTGACTCAATGCCGGCTTCTCGTTTTATGCAACTCCACTAAGATAGAAGTTGCAAAAAGAAAGAATTAACTTTCTTCGCTACTATCGCCTTCTGGTGCAGCTTCATCAGCAGCAGGAGCTTCTTCTTCCTCTACTTTCTCAGCACGTGGCAAGTGAATTGCTGCAACAATGTGATCGTGATCGTCACCGTGTAACAAGTCAACTGCTTCAACACCTTCAGGCAGCGTAAGATCAGATACATGCAAACTTGCATCAAGCTCTAAACCTGCAATATCAACTTCAATATACTCAGGTAATGCGCCAGGTAAACATGCAATGTGTAATTCAGTAGCACTGTGTGTAACCAAACCACCTGCTTTTACACCCTCAGACTTTTCTTCATTAATAAAGTGTAAAGGAACATGAACACGAATTTTTTCATTCATGTCTACACGCTGTAAATCAACATGCATGATTCTGGCATTCTTGGCAGGATGGCGTTGCAAATCTTTAAGAATTGCAGGCTCTTTATCTTTACCAACGTTAACCGTTAAGATATGAGAATAAAATGCTTCATTTTCTAAATGATGGAACATTTCATTGTGATCTAAAGTTAAGGCAACAGGATCTTTCCCTGCACCATATAATACAGCCGGTACTTTGTTCGCGTGACGTAGGCGGCGGCTCGCACCTTTCCCCATGTCAGTTCGAACTTCGGCTTCAATAACAAAGCTCTCGCTCATTGGATTTACTCCTAAGTTTTAAAATAAACGTTATAAACTTTCGCTTATAACAACTGTGTTACCTGTGCGACCCAGGTAACTTGTAAATAGTTAAATAACTAAATAGCATTTAACTAAATTCTGTAAAATTTTTTACACCCTGATGGATTGAGTGAAGTCGGAGTACAAGGCGGAAATAAAATTAAAAAACGGAGCTTACAAATAGTAAGTGAGTATTTTTAATTTTACTTCCAACGCCGTAACCTGGCTTCACACGATTCATCAATCGACAAACATGCTGCTAACTGACTCTTCCATGCTAATCCTACGCATTGTCTCAGCTAGCATTTCTGCAATACTTAATTGCCTGATCTTTTCACAGGCTTTTGCTTCTTCACTTAATGGAATACTGTTGGTTACAACAATCTCATCAAGTGCTGAATCCTGAATGTTTTCAATAGCTCGTCCCGAAAACACCGGGTGAGTACAGTAGGCAACTACTTTTGCTGCGCCATTCTCTTTTAAAGCTCCGGCAGCCTGACCAAGTGTCCCGGCTGTATCCACCAGATCATCAACGATGACACAGGTACGTCCTTTAACATCACCAATTATATTCATGACTTTGGCTTCATTTGGACGTGGTCGACGTTTATCAATGATTGCCAAATCTGCATCGTCCAGACGCTTGGCTAATGCTCTTGCGCGCACCACACCACCAACATCCGGCGAAACAACCATCAGGTTTGGATACTTCTGACGCCATACATCACCGAGCAATACAGGTGAGGCATAAACATTATCCACTGGGATATCAAAAAACCCCTGGATCTGATCAGCGTGCAAATCAACCGTTAATGCTCTGTCAGCACCTACCGAGCCAATCATGTTTGCAATAACTCGCGCGGTAATCGGCACCCTGGCTGAACGCGGACGACGATCTTGACGCGCATAACCAAAATACGGAATAACTGCGGTTACCCGATGCGCCGATGCACGCTTTAATGCGTCAACCATAACCAGTAATTCCATTAAATTATCGTTGGTCGGTGCACAGGTTGGTTGCACAATGAAAACGTCTTTACCGCGCACGTTTTCCAGTATTTCTACGGCCACTTCACCATCGCTGAATTTACCTACCACAGCGCGTCCTAGTGGTATCTGTAACCTACGTACAATGGCATTGGCTAATTCAGGATTAGCATTACCAGTGAATACCATCATTTTGGGATCAGAGACATCAGCTTGCTTGTCCAGTCTGTGGGGCATGCCCAGTCTCCTATCGTATCAGGTTACAAAAAATGGCCAGCTAAAATAAATACAGGCTACCGGCAGGATACCCAAATAAATACGGGCGGTCATCCCACCCTCATCGGGCCAGCCCACTTAATATATAGTATAAAGATGGCTGTTCAAATTCGCTCCCGGCGAATTTGTCGAACCTTATCGGTTCTCATCCTGCCGCCTTGTTTGCTTTTGTTGCCTGCAAACAGTCAACTTAATATGGCTGGGCCGGCAGGATTCGAACCTGCGCATGCCAGGATCAAAACCTGGTGCCTTACCGCTTGGCGACGGCCCAATATACAGATAACTCGTTGTTATCTTAAATAAAACTTGTCATGTCAAAGACCAGACTCTTATCCGGTAAAAGACTCTAAAAATTCATGTAGTGGCGAACGATTAACACCCTGTGCTACAAAGCCTGTCCACTTTTTCTGCAGTTCCTGCCATGCTTGCTGGGCAGCTGCTTCTGAATCAAATCGAGCAAAAACACATGCTCCGGTTCCGGTTAACCTTGCTTCTGCATACTTTGCCAAGTCATTAAGCGCTGTATCAACCTCTGGAACCATGTCTCGAACGACTGGCTCACAGACATTCTCGACAGTTCGGAAAGCCGCATCAAAACCTGATTTGTCTAGCAATTCCGAGAAGTCGCGTATTGTAATGGTTGTGCAATCTCTCCGCAATTGGGAGTGAGCAAAAACTTTGCCTGTAGAGACAAAAATTTGAGGAAAAATGACAACATAGTGGCTTTGTGGCAATTCCAGAGGCAAAATTTGCTCTCCAACCCCTTCTGCCCATGCTGAGCAACCGTGCACAAAAATAGGCACATCGGCACCTAATTGCACCCCCAGCTCTGCGAGCTCATTGGTACTTAAACCACCATCCCATAGTTTATTGAGTGCCACTAAAGTCGTCGCTGCATCTGAGCTGCCACCACCCAGCCCGCCACCCACAGGTAGAAATTTATCGATATAAATGGATGCTCCTAAATCAGTACCGATTTGCTGCTTTAACAAAGTAGCAGCCCTGACAATGAGATCCTGTTCCTGAGGAATATCGGATTCTGTTAAGCGGGTAATAACACCATCTTTACGGATATCAAATTGCAGAACGTCACAAACGTCCAGTATCTGAAATACTGTTTGTAGTTCATGCATACCGTCATCACGTCGACCTGTGATATGTAAAAATAAATTTAGTTTTGCCGGGGCAGGCCAGGACTGAAGATTAGGATTTAAAACCGTCATTATCTTATTCTTTATTATTTAGCAGAGGTAAGAAATTATCTGTAATTCAAACAAACACTAAGATTATTTTTACGTCTTATCAAACAACCACTCACCAACAACAACTCGTACTTTTATATCTTCACCTTTGCTGATAAAAATTTTATCCGGCAAATCGACTGGCTTGCCCACATAAGCATTAATTTTTATATAACGTTTAAAGACGATATCCCACTGCTCTCTATTTAAAGATTCCAGACGCCCTTGTTGATCCAGTTTTGCATGATTTTCATTTTGTGAAGTACTCGGCTGAGGTAACCCTAACATCCAGAATCGTAAATAACTTAAAGGCATTGCAACACCCGTATGCTCTAATAATAATTCTTCGGGTGTTGCAGCATAGAAAAGCTGATCATCTGAATCCTTTAACAAGACACCATTGCGACTTCCCGCAAGTTGCACCTTACCCGCTCCGAACGGCCCGGATAAATAAATAATATATTCATCGCCTTTTTGCTGCCAGTCAACACTCATAGCCCAGAGTTCTGCACCATTGACTACTACCATGCGTCCTTTCATATGCCAGTCTTGCATGCTGGATATATCCTGCTGTCGCTGCTGCCACTTGTCCTGCACTTCCTGAGTTGAAATAATCTTACTTATCGTTCCACAGGATGAAAGCAACACAGCAATAAACATGCTGCTTAACAATTTTAAGATTCTCGAGCTAAATTTAAACATCGGTTAATTAATCATGTATTACTGGGGAAAGAAACAAGCTTAGTGGAGAAAGCGCTTCATGACATTTTTAAGCAAGTCATGTTTTGGTGCTTCACGTAAAGAATCTTTCCAGATTCGTTTTGCTTCTTCTTTTTCACCACGTACCCACAAAACTTCACCTAAATGGGCTGCCACTTCGGCATCATTAAAAAGAGAAAAGGCTCGTTTTAGATACTCAACAGCTTTATCCAGCTTACCAAGTCGATAGTATGCCCAGCCCATACTATCTATAATCGCCGGGTCAGTCGGTTGTAATTGGTATGCCTGTTTAATATATTCAAGCCCTTCATGGATGCGATCTGTTTTATCAACAAGTGTATAACCTAGTGCATTTAAAGCCTGTACATTTTGAGGGTCTAACTTAACCACAGTTTTCAGGTCAGTAGCGGCTGCGTCTATTCTGTTTAGCTTTTCGTAAATAAGCGCTCTGGCATAAAGTAAATCCAGATTATCAGGAATAACACTTAAACCATCTGTGTAAAGATCCAGTGCTTCAGAATACATTTTATTTTCACGTAGCACTTCTCCTTCAGCAATATATAACCTGACCTGCTCATTCGGTTTACTAACGTTTATACTTTTAACCTGGGCGCGAGCCTGGGCAACTTTACCTTGTTTACCGAGTAAAACAATTATTCGTAAACGTGAATCAAACGCATACACGCTTGAACGAACTGCAGAATACCATTCAATTGCTTCTGTATAGTTCTTTTTCTTTTCTTCTATTTGACCAAGATAAAAGTTCGCTTCATTTTTTCTGCTATCTTCGCTTGTTAAATGCTTAAAGTGTTTCTCTGCCAAATCCACTTTATCCATTCTATTGGCAAGCAAACCCATTGCATAAAGTGCATCCATGTTGTTTGTCGCAGAATGTACCTTTTTAAATTCTTTATAAGCTAATTCATATTTCTTACTATCCACCAGCTTTCGCGCATAATACATACGCAAGGTGTAGTTCACTGTCTGATGTTTTAATTGTTTCGCTAACCATTCAATCGCTTCTTCATCCCTGTCCAACCGGGATAGAATTGTTGCTTTTAAAATCGCTGCTTCATTCCAGCTTTGTTTTAATGATAGCGCTTTATCAATTGCCTGACTGGCTGTTTCATATTCTTTTGTTAACAATGCCAGATTGGCATAAGAATAGTATGCGCTGGCACTTTGTTTATGTTTTTCAATAAGGCGCTTCATTATATCCAGCGCAATATGCTTGTCGCGTTCTTTACTGAGCAACGAAGTTATCAACATAAACGTTTTTTGCTCACCTTTATCGCTGAGCGCCAGAACCTGTTCAAAATGTTTTAATGCACCTTCTATATCACCGGTTCGAACCAGCATTGCTGCTACAACCTGATGTGCTTCGGCATCTTTTGGCGCTAACTTAACCCAGATTGCACCCGCTTCCAAAGCTGCTTTATCTTTTCGCGCAAAAATTGCAATACGGCTTGCGCGCTCTGCAATACTTGCATCCTGTGAAATTTTTGCTGCCTGTACATAGTTGGCGACGGCCACATCCAGCTTACCGCGCTGCCCGGCAATCTCGGCAACCATTAAATAATTCAGGACCTCCCCTGTTAATTCCTTTTTCGTTTTTGCAGTAGCTTCAGCACTAGAAGCTGAATCGGGCTTGTTTGCTACTTTTTGCTTTGATTTTGCTGACTGCTGCGACGGGGCCTGTTTGACAACATCATCGTTTTCAGTTGGTTTTTGCGCCAAAGTACCACTACAACTGGCAAGAAATAGGCTGGAAATGACCAAGATCAGTGGATTTTTCATCATTTGCATAAAAAAAAGCTCTCGTTTAACTAACTATAACCAACTTTTGTCGATTTTACCTTTATAATACGCGCCTACTCATTTTTGGCAATAACCGGTTTGGCAGTAACCTGTTAAACTTAATTTATAGGCTCTTAGGTGGAATTCAAGCTTTACCTAAGTTACTGATTTACAGACGTGATTTAACAGTATAAGTTCCAACGTGGCGATATTTGCATTCGGTATTAATCATAAAACAGCACCCGTCGATATTCGGGAGCAGGTCGCCTTTACCCCGGAAAAACTGCCTACAGCTCTCACCGGCATTCTGGACGAGTCCCCGGCTTCCGAAGCAGCCATTATCTCTACCTGTAACCGTACAGAGTTATATTGCGAACTTCATGCCAACGATAGCGATCAGTTGATTAAATGGTTTGAAAATTTCCATTCACTGGAGCATAAAACACTCGAACCTTATATATATAGTTTTACTGATCAGGATGCGATCAAGCACATACTACGAGTCGCCAGCGGCCTTGATTCCCTGGTCCTGGGTGAACCACAAATCCTTGGACAAATAAAAGATGCTTACGGCACCGCCAGTGATGCTGGCACCATAGGTCGTCAGCTTAACCGCTTATTCCAACATACTTTTTCTGTCGCCAAACAGGTTCGTACCGATACAGCCATTGGTAGCAGCCCTGTTTCGGTTGCTTTCGCTGCCGTATCTTTGGCAAAACGTATTTTTGCAGATCTTGCTGATCACACAGCACTGTTAATTGGTGCAGGTGATACTATCGAGCTCGTTGCGCGGCATTTAAAAGATCAAAATATAAAAAACATGATTGTTGCAAACCGTACTGTTGAACGCGCGCAACTGCTTGCTGATCAATTTGATGCCGAAGCCATCGCTCTGGCCGACATGCCGCATCGTTTAATCGATGCTGATATTATTATCTCATCCACTGCCAGCCAGCTACCCATTCTTGGAAAAGGCGCTGTAGAAAGTGCATTAAAAGCACGTAAACATCGCCCCATGTTTATGGTTGATATTGCAGTCCCTCGCGATATTGAACCTGAAGTAGGCGACCTGCGTGATGTTTATTTGTATACCGTTGATGATTTACATGATGTGATCGAAGAAGGGCAACAATCTCGCGAACAGGCAGCCGAACAAGCGGAAGAAATTATTGAGAACGAAACTCAGCATTTTCTCGGTTGGCTACGTTCGCTTGATGCCGTCGATACGATTCGCGCCTACAGAGACAAAGCGGATTTCATTCGCGAAGAAGCACTACAAACTGCACAACGCCAGCTTGCCTCCGGCAAAGATCCACAACAGGTTTTACAGGATTTAGCTCGCGTACTTACTAATAAGCTGGTGCACGATCCCAGCGTACAACTTAACCGCGCTGCTTATGATGGCCGCGAGGAAATGCTGGATCTTGCCCAGGAACTTTTTAACTTAAATACTGATAATGATTAACTCTCACACGTTGTAAATTAATGAAAGCCTCTATAAAAGCGAAACTTGAAAATCTTGCCGAACGCCTTGAAGAAATCAATGCGCTTATGGCTGACCCTGACGTTATTAACGATCAAAATCAATTCCGTGCCTTATCTAAAGAATACGCACAAGTGAACCCAGTTATCGGCTGTTTCAATGATTACCAAACCGCGTTATCAGATAAAGAAGAAGCGCAAGCCATGTTAAAAGACGATGACGACGATATGCGTGAAATGGCGCAGGAAGAATTACAGGGAGCAACTGAACGTATAGAAAAGCTTGAGCAGGACTTACAGATTTTAATGTTACCGGTTGATCCTAACGAAGGTAAAAATGTCTTTTTAGAAATTCGTGCCGGTGCCGGTGGTGATGAAGCATCAATATTTGCCGGCGATTTATTCCGTATGTATTCACGTTATGCAGAAAAACGCGGCTGGAAAATGGAAATCATTAATGAAAACCGCGGCGAGCATGGCGGCTATAAAGAAGTTATAAGTCGAATTAGCGGTGACGATGTTTATGCACGTTTAAAGTTTGAGTCCGGTGGTCATCGTGTACAACGTGTACCCGAAACTGAATCTCAAGGTCGTGTACATACATCAGCATGTACCGTTGCAATTATGCCTGAAGCCGATGAGGTAGAAGAAAGTGAAGTGAATATGGGAGATATCCGTGTTGATACCTTTCGTGCATCCGGCGCTGGTGGCCAGCATGTTAACAAAACCGACTCGGCAATTCGTTTAACCCATATTCCGACCGGCATTGTTGTTGAATGTCAGGATGAACGTTCACAACATAAAAATAAAGCGCGTGCTTTATCCGTTTTACAGGCCAAGCTGTTTCAAATCGAACAGGACAAAGCACAGGCAGAACAGGCACAAACTCGTAAGCTGCTCGTAGGTAGTGGTGATCGTTCTGAACGTATACGCACTTATAACTTTCCACAAGGTCGACTCAGCGATCATCGGATTAACTTAACCTTGTATAAACTTGACGATGTAATGCAAGGCGAACTGGACGAAATTATTGATCCATTAATCAACGAAGATCAGGCAGACATGCTTGCTTCCATGGGTGAAGACTAATTTCTACGTTAAAGAATATTCGTTTAAGCGTTGCCAAACAATAACCGTAGATAACTCCGATATTGCTGCAATTGTGCTACCAGAATTTTGGGTTCGGTCAGGCAGCGTGAAACAATAATCCCACCTTCAACAACGGCTGTCAGCATGTCAGCTAACTCGGCTGTACTTACTTCTATCTTCATGGGATGAATCTGTTTAATATTTTCAAGCTGCTCAAGAAATTTATTCCGCCAACTGATGATCCCTGTCGACATAAGTTCTTTTAGCTCCTTATCAAACTGCTGACTCTCATACGTAAAAGAGGCAACCAGACAACCCGGATGGACATCCGGTAAGTTTTCCATTTCTTCTGCCAACAAGTTTATAAAAATCAGCATTTGCTGGAGAGGATCTTCGCTTAATGTACGGGCGCGTTTAAATAAATTATCAAAAAACACCTCATCATTTTTTAGGTAACGGTTGACCAGGGCATAGGCCAGGTCATTTTTACCTGTAAAGTGGTAGAAAAAACCGCCCTTGGTTATCTTTGCTACAGCAATAATTTCATCGATTGACGTACCCGAAAAACCTTTTTGCAAAATGATTCCTTCTGCAATGGCCAAAATATTTTCCTTTGTTTGTTCACCTTTGGTTGCCATATCGCTCACTCTTTAATCAGATTTACTATACCGACCGTATAGTATTTTTATTAATTTTAAAATAAAAAGCATACCTAATTCAATTTCCAGTATAAACCATTGAAAAACAAGTATATAAAGTAGTTTTAAAAAAGTACCTCAAGTTCACTAGTTATTTTACGCCCCTCTTTTAAAATTAAAAGCAACTAAACAGTATTTTTTTATTTAAACAAAGGAGGCTACCATGCCAACTCCACTGGAAATATTACTCGACCCGATATCACTGATGATAGTAGTGATGTACGCAACCCTGATGCTATGGGAAGCAATCGCACCTGCACGCAAACTTCCGATCGTTAAAGGCTGGAAAGTCCGTGCACTCACTGCTTTTGTTGTGTTCTTTTATCTCTCCACTTATCTGCCTTTATTATGGAACGGATATTTAGCGCAGCACCAGCTGTTTGACCTCAGTCAATTTTCAATACTATCTACTACTCTGATTGGCCTTGCTGTTATTGAATTGGGTATTTATATCTGGCATCGCACCATGCACAGCTCAAAACTATTATGGCGCATGTTCCATCAAATGCATCACAGTGCAGAACGTCTGGATAGTTACGGTGCATTTTATTTTAGCCCACTCGATATGATTGGCTGGACAGCACTTAGCAGTCTTTGCTTAACCCTTCTGGTTGGCTTACCTGCACAAGCAGCAACTAACGTAATACTATTTACAACGTTCTTTGCCATTTTCCAACATGCCAATATTAATACACCACGGTGGTTAGGTTACTTTATTCAACGACCTGAAAGCCACACGGTACACCACGCAACTGATATTCATTTTAATAATTTTTCTGACCTGCCAGTTTTCGATATTTTATTTGGCACTTTTAAAAACCCAAAAACATATAAACATGAAACCGGACTTTTCCCCGGTGCCTCAGCACAGATTGTTGATATGTTGCTGATGCGTGACTTGCAGGAAAACTCAGATGTAAGCACAAACAACAAAAATACTATTTCTGCTCAGAACCAAATTGCTTAAAACTATTTAAATGAAAAAAAGGAGATAATCATGTCTAAATATAGAAATAATTTACCACAATTATCCAATAATTTATTTTTAACCGACGGTGGGCTGGAGACCACGCTTATTTTCCATCACGATTTAGAACTACCGGAATTTGCAGCATTTGACTTATTTAAAAACAAACAAGGTAAACAAATTCTCCGTGAATACTTTGAGCGCTATGCCAAACTTGCTCAACAAAAAAAGGCTGGCTTCATTCTAGAAAGTCCAACCTGGCGCGCAAGTATAGATTGGGGTAAAAAAATTGGTTATACACAGTCATCTTTAAAAAAGATAAATAAAGAATCAATCGAATTGCTGGAAAGTATTCGGAATAAATATGAAACAACTGAATCACCAATGAGTATTAGCGCCTGTATTGGTCCACGTGATGACGGTTATAATCCAACTGACTTTATGTCGATTAATGAAGCGACCGCCTATCATGAAACGCAAATTAATACATTTAAAAATACCGCTGCAGATTTTATCAGTGCAATAACAATGACCTATGTAGAAGAAGCCATTGGTATAGTCAATGCTGCCTCTTATGCCGGTTTACCCGTTGTTATATCCTTTACGGTAGAAACTGATGGTCATTTGCCAAGTGGTCAGACATTAAAAGAAGCAATCGAACAAGTTGATAGAGTGACTAATAATGCTCCCGTTTATTATATGATTAACTGTGCACACCCAACCCACTTTAGTTCTGTTCTTTCTGATAACCAGCCATGGTTACAACGCATAAAAGGAATTCGTGCTAATGCATCCTGCAAAAGCCATGCTGAACTGGATGAAGCTATTGAGCTGGATGACGGTAATCCCACTGAGTTAGGGTATCAATATTCTGACTTTAAAAGCAGGTTAAAAAACTTAAATGTTGTTGGTGGTTGCTGTGGTACTGATCATCGGCATATCGAGGCTATCTGTAATGCCTGGCAAGCAAATGCTTAGACTATAAAGAGCTGCTACCTTCATCGTGAGCAGCTCTTTATCTTTAACTGCTAAGCAACTTTTTTCTGCGGATAAAAAATACGTACTGTTTCGTCATATAACTCTTTTGAAGTAGTCGTAATATCAGACATATGCTCTGAGGTTGTATTTAGAATCGTCCAGATTTTTTCTTCAAGTGCAGCCGACTTATCCCACTGAAATAATGGCTCAATTTCGTTAGCTACTGCATTAGCCAGATGCAACACACTGGCTTCAATTGCAAAGCGGTTTGCCCGATCAGGATGATGATGAAACTTAACAGGCTCAATCAATGATTCAGGTAACCCCCATTCTGATAATAAAGCAGCACCGGCTTCTGCATGACTAAAACCAAAAGCAACTTCCTCGATCTGGGTAATATCAAGCTCGGAGTTATCTTTAACTAATCCCAAAACCTCGATTGAAATATTTGGATGAGAAAGATACATAAGCATTTTACCAATGTCATGCAATAACCCGGCTACAAATACTCTCTCAGACTGTTTTATTCCAAGTTCAGAAACAATTGTTTTAGCTGCAGTCGCACATGCAATATTGTGGCTCCAGAATTTTTCCGGCGTTACGATTCCTTCGGGAATATTATTAAACTTTTGAATAATTAGAGTTGCCATTGCCAAATCTCTTAACTGGGAAATCCCAAGAATAGTAATAGCCATCGTTATAGTATCGACCTGTTGCGGAAAATTATAAAAAGGACTGTTTACAACTTTTAACAGTCTGGCCGTTAAGGTTGCATCAGTTGCAATAACATCAGCTATGTCCTGTGCTGTGGAATTTTTGTCATCACATAATTTATTTAACTCTATTGCCACGTCCGGTAGTGACATCAGATCTATTCTCTCCCGGACAAATTCCTGTACGCTTAGATTTTCCATTGATTAATTTCTTTTACCATTAAATCTGACAACTCAAAATACAACCCGGATAGCCCGGGAAACTGATTTTATCTATGATTTTAGCAAGAGATTTAACGAAAAATATGTGAAATATTTACATTCTGAGCTGCGTTTTTAAGCCACTAACCTGCACAAACAGGGCAGCCAGGATCCTTCTTAAATTTGATACTTCGCCATTCCATTGTAAATGCATCCAGAATAAGAAGCCTGGAATGTAGTCCTTTTCCTACTTCCATTAGTAATTTCAATGTTTCAACAGCCTGAATAGAGCCAATTACTCCAACAACAGGCGCTAGAATGCCATTTTCACTGCAACTTTGATCCAGCTCTTCACCCGTATCCGGGTACAGGCATTCGTAACATGGACTGCTGCCATCATTACTGAAAACGCTTACCTGCCCTTCCAGGCGGATCGCAGCCCCAGAAACAAGTGGGGTAGATGTTTGAACACATGCAGAATTGATGGCAAAACGTGCAGCAAAATTATCTGTCGCATCCACCACACAATCCACATCAGCGAGTCGATTTATAAGCGTCTCTTTATCCAGCTTACCTGTAATCGTTGTTATCCGGGCGCTTGAATTTAATGCTGTGATCGTCTGCTTTGCTGACTCTGCTTTGTTCATACCAATACAGTTTTCAGTATGAATTATTTGCCGTTGTAAATTTGATTCATCAACATTATCAAAATCAGCTAGAATGAATTTTCCAACACCCGCTGCGGCAAGATACATGGCCACTGGTGAACCCAGGCCACCAAGCCCAACGATTAAAACGGTCGAGTCGAGTAATTTCTGTTGACCAATAACGTCAACCTGCGGCAACATAATTTGGCGACTGTAACGAAGTAATTGTTCATCTTTCATAGCGAACGAGTATAAAGAAAATTATCCCTGGGAACGAGATAAAGATTTTATTTTGAAAAGTGTGTCTAGTTATAAGTAATGACGCCAGTAAACTGAACGTTGATCTCGACAACCATGGTTACGCTGACGGTAGCCCTGCACAAAAATATCCCGGGTTACTTTGTTCTGGATGATACCCAGATTTTCTCGTAGGGTGCTTTCAGTGTAGGCACATAAAGCATTTTTTATTTTACAAATAAGGCTGTCATCAAGGTAAAAACCTACGGATTCCAGTGCCTGATGGATAATATCCAGGGTTAAAACGCGAACATCGTAGGTAATAATCAGGTGAGATTCAGACAAATACTTCAGGTCGAGTACACCGTCAACATCCGCAAGTAAAAATATTGCAGATTTAGCCTGGTCTTGACTCGAATATTTTTTTTCTTCCCCAGCGGCATAGCTGGAGCCGAATAAAATATCTCTCTGTTTGGTTAGTGATTCCACTCGTTCTACCCAAAAGAAGTATTATCCTTCATATAAGTTAAAGTTAATATTCCGATTTACAATGCTTTCAGAGTAGCGTTTTAAGTATCGAAATACCAGCATCTTTGTTGTGATTGAATGCAAAAAATTCAATTTTAGTATTCACTAATATTACTATTTAACTATTACATCCGCATGACACTCTATCCTGATTTGCCAGATCCTTGACTGTTTGTACTTTTGAGTAGCCACTCTGGCTTAATAGCTGCTGCACTTCTCCCGCCTGGTTATAACCATGCTCTAACAGCAACCAACCAGCCGGGTTAAGCCATTTTTTTGCCTGTTCAATAATATGCCGAATCGCATCCAGGCCATCATCCCCCGAGGCCAATGCCGACAACGGCTCAAAACGCACATCCCCTTGCTTTAAATGCTCGTCATCTTGTTCGATATAAGGTGGGTTTGAAACGATTAAATCAAATTGTTGCTGTTCTAACGCAGAAAACCAGTCACTTTGAATCAATTTAACATCGGCAAAGTGCTTTGATACATTTTGCCGGGTAATTTTCAAAACTGATTCAGATAAATCTGTGGCAATAATATGAGGAGTTGACTGCTGATTGCTTAATTCAGTCGCCAATGCAATTGCTATCGCACCCGTCCCGGTTCCTAAATCGAGAATCGACTTAACTGTCTGCTTTCTTGATATTAATAAAGCCTGTTCAACCAGGGTTTCAGTTTCAGGGCGAGGTATCAAGGTATCTTTTGTAACGTTTAATTCAAGCGACCAGAATTCTTTTGTTTCAAGAATGTAGGCAATCGGTTCACCCTGCTCTCGCCTTCTAACCAATGACAAAAATTTTGCTAAATCTTCATCAAACAAATCCTGTTCCGGCCAGGTTCGCAGGTACGTAGAAGGCTTAGCCAGAACAAAACTTAATAAACACTCAGCATCCAGTCTCGCAGAATCAGAAACCGATTCAAAAGACAGTTGCGCATCTTTAAGCGCCTGTTTAATTGTTTTCGCCATACAGGAAATCGTATTAGTGTTGTGTAGGTGAGTTATCAGATAACAGAGAGTCAGTGAATAATTGCTCGGCATCCACCGCATCAAACTCGTATAAATGATTACAAAACTCACAGTTAATACTGATGTTGTTTTTTTCTTCGATAATAGACTTTACTTCATCACGCCCTAAACCACGTAACATGTTAGCAACACGTTCTCTCGAACAGGAACACCTGAAAAAGACCGGTTCTGTTTCAAATACACGGACATCTTCTTCATGATAGAGACGATGAATAATCTCACTTGCATCTAAGGTTAATAACTCATCTTCCCGGATAGTTGAAGACAGTTGCTCAATACGATTCCATCCATCATTGTCCTGCTGTAGCTGATGTAAATTTTCTTCATCAACAGACTCTGGTGGTAGCTTCTGGATTAACAAGCCAGCCGCAGTTTCATTATCAACCTTTAACCAAAGGCGCGTTGATAACTGCTCGGATGTTTCAAGGTAGTGTTCAATTGCATCTGCAACTGTATCACCCGTTAGTTCAACAATACTTTGATAGCGCTCTGCTTTATTCTCAGACTCAAGTGTAATAGCAAGCTGCCCTTCACCAACCAGATTTTTTAAGTTAGCTTCCTGAATATCATCACTATAATGCGCCAAACCTCGTACTGCACGTTCACTGGTACATTCAGCAACAACAAGTGGTAAAGAACCCTTGCCCTGTATTTGCAGAATAATACGTCCTTTGAACTTTAGCGTGGCTGCCAGCAATACACCTGCAACAAGCATCTGCGCCAGAACATCCCGCACTACTGCAGGATAGTGATGGTTTTCGATAATCGCCTGCCAACTTTTATGCAGCTGTGTTAACTCACCACGAATAGAAATGTTTTCAAAAAGAAAACGCTGTAAAGTATCTTTTGAACTCATGAAAAATTATTCAGATAATTTTTTCTTTAACAACTGATTAATCTGCCCCGGATTGGCTTTACCCTGTGTTGCTTTCATAATCTGACCAACAAAAAAGCCCATTAATTTTTCTTTACCGGCTTTAAACTGCTCAACTTGATCTGGATTATCTGCAATCACTTTATCTACCATTTCTTCCAGTGCACCGGTATCGGTGATCTGTTTCAGGCCCTTGCTTTCGATAATGCTATCGGCATCACCACCATCAGTCCACATTGCATCAAATACTTCTTTGGCAATTTTTCCTGAAATAGTATTGTCTTTGATGCGAGCTAGCAAACCAGCAAGTTGATTAGCATTAACTGGTGATGATTTAATATCCAGGTTTTCTTTGTTTAAACGACCAGTCAGTTCAGATATAACCCAGTTAGATGCCAGTTTGCTGTCACCGGACTCTTTAGTGGCCGTTTCAAAATAATCTGCAAGCTCAAGGCTTGCTGTTAAAATGCCGGCATCATCTGCACCGAGATTAAATTCTTTTATAAAACGTGCTTTTTTAGCATCGGGTAATTCAGGTAAGGAATTACGAATCACTTCAATCTCATCATCAGTAACCACTATTGGTAATAAATCCGGATCAGGAAAATAGCGATAGTCCATTGCATCTTCTTTTGAACGCATCGAACGGGTTTCGTTTTTGTTTGAATCGTACAGGCGCGTTTCCTGAACGACTTCACCACCAGCTTCTATGACATCGATCTGACGTTCTATTTCAATATCAATTGCACGCTCAACAAAGCGGAATGAATTTATATTTTTTAATTCTGCACGGGTACCAAACTCTTCCTGTCCTTTTGGACGAACTGAAACATTGGCATCACAACGAAAAGAACCTTCCTGCATGTTACCATCACAAATCCCAATATATGTCACAATAGAATGTATCTTGCGCATATAGGCAACCGCTTCTTTTGTTGAACGCATGTCCGGCTCAGAGACAATTTCAATCAATGGCGTACCCGCACGGTTTAAATCAACACCGGTCGAGCCGTGGAAATCTTCATGTAAACTTTTGCCTGCATCTTCTTCCAGATGCGCACGTGTTACACCAATTGTTTTTGTTGTGCCATCTTCGAGTTCTATATCAACTGAACCTAAACCAACAATGGGCAATGCTAATTGTGTTGTTTGATAGCCTTTAGGCAAGTCCGGGTAAAAATAATTCTTGCGATCAAATACAGATGTTTTACCAATTTCTGCATTAATGGCTGTACCAAATTTAATCGCCATGTTTAGCGCTTCTTTATTCATAACAGGCAAGACTCCCGGTAAACCCAAATCAACCGCATTCGCCTGCGTGTTGGGTTCAGAACCAAAGGCGGTTGATGAGCCAGAAAAGATCTTACTTTTAGTCGCAAGTTGCGCGTGAATCTCTAAACCTATTACAACTTCCCATTGCATATTTTGTTACCTAATCTAAATTCTTTATAACTATTACTTGTACTTTTCTGGAATCTGCTGATGCCAGTCAGTAGCAGTTTGATACTGATGCGCCACATTTAATAATTTCGCTTCAGCAAAATACGGTGAAATAATTTGCAAACCAACCGGTAAATTATTAACAAAGCCACACGGTATCGATACTCCCGGCAAACCGGCAAGGTTTACCGCTATCGTATATATATCGGAATAATACATTGATATAGGGTCATCATTTTTCTCACCCACTTTAAATGCCGGTGTGGGGGTAGTTGGACTCATAATGACATCCACCTTTTTAAATGCTTCGGTAAAATCATTGGCGATTAAACGTCGAATCTTTTGTGCTTTTAGGTAATACGCATCGTAATAACCGGATGACAATGCATAAGCACCAACCATGATGCGGCGTTTTACTTCATCACCAAAACCTTCACCACGACTACGTTTGTATAGATCTTCCAGGTCTTCTGGATTTTCACAGCGGTAACCAAAACGCACGCCATCAAAACGTGATAAATTAGAAGAACATTCTGCCGGTGCAACAATATAATAAGCAGGCACAGATAAATGTGTATTAGGCAAACTGATTTCAACAAACTCAGCACCTAGCTTTTTATATTCCGTTATTGCATCATCAATACGCTTTGCTACATCACTGTCCAGACCGTCAGCAAAATATTCCTTAGGTAAGCCAACTTTTAAACCGCTTAGATCCTGATTTAGATCTTCAGTGTAATCCGGCACCGGTTCATCGATACTGGTTGAGTCACGCTGATCCAGTCCTGCCATGACATTTAACATCAATGCCGCATCTTCAGCTGTTTGAGTAAAGGTGCCAGCCTGATCAAGACTCGAAGCAAATGCAATCATGCCGTAACGCGAAACACGACCATATGATGGTTTTAAACCTGTCAGGTTACAAAGTGCTGCTGGTTGTCGAATCGACCCACCGGTATCGGTACCGGTTGATGCCGGTGCCAAACGTGCGGCAACTGAAGCTGCCGAGCCACCGGATGATCCGCCGGGCACGTATTCATGTCCCCATGGATTTTTTACTGTACCGTAATAACTGGTTTCATTGGATGAACCCATCGCAAATTCGTCCATATTGGTTTTACCCAGCATCACTGCCCCGGCATTATTGAACGACTCAATCACGGTTGCATCATAAGGAGCGATAAAATTATCCAGCATTTTTGAACCACAGGTGGTTTTAACGCCGTTAGTACAAAAAATATCTTTTTGCGCAAACGGTATGCCGGTTAAAGGCTGGGCCTTACCAGATGCAATCATCTCATCAGCCTGCTTTGCCTGAGCCAATGCCTGTTCATCAGACACCGTGATATAACTATTTAGCTCACCATCATAGTTTTTTATTCTATTTATATAGTGCTGTGTTAATTCAACACTGGAAAACTCCCCGGATTTCAATCCGGCAGCGAGTTGTGCAATTGTTTTATTATGCATAATCGTTCTAACTTTAACTGTTTATTCAATAACTTGTGGTACGAGGTAAAGACCATCTTCAACCTGTGGCGCAATTTTCTGAAAATGTTCACGCTGGTTAGTTTCCGTCACCACATCTTCTCTTAAACGTTGCACTGCATCGGTCGGGTGTGCCATCGGGGTAACATTTTCCGTATCAACACTATTCATTTGCTCGACTAATGCCAGGATGTTTGTCAGGTTTGTCACATACTCGGGAACATCTTCCTCATTAATTCCCAGGCGTGCTAGGTGTGCAATTTGTTCTACATCTTTCTTTTCCAAGAGACCTTCTCCAGAATCAATATCCAAATGTTAATTAAGCCCAAAACAGCCGGTTCCAGTACAATAAGCACTATTTTACACTTTGCACTATTCGTATTATGCTGCGTCTAAATGACACAAATATCAGCTGAATAAGTAGTATTTGTGATAGATTAGGCAAAAGCGGTAACTTACCATAGTTAGGCGCTTGCCCATAGCCCCGTCGATTGATTAAAGTACGGGCCCCGACAACATACTAGAAAAAAGATAAATTTATGTTTGAAAGTTTACGCGGCATCTTCTCTAACGATATTTCCATCGATCTCGGCACAGCCAACACCTTAATATATGTGCGCAGTAAAGGAATTGTACTGAATGAGCCTTCGGTTGTTGCGATTCGACAGGAACGCGGCCCCGGTGGTCCAAAAAGCATTGCCGCCGTTGGGATGGAGGCAAAACGTATGTTGGGTCGAACCCCAGGCAACATCGTAGCAATTCGCCCAATGAAAGATGGTGTAATTGCAGACTTCACTGTCACTGAAAAAATGCTGCAACACTTTATTAAAAAAGTACATGAAGCACGTTTTTTCCGCCCAAGCCCTCGCGTATTAATCTGTGTTCCCTGTGGTTCAACCCAGGTTGAACGACGCGCTATTCGCGAATCAGCCAATGGCGCTGGTGCTCGCGATGTATTTTTAATTGAGGAACCCATGGCAGCAGCCATTGGCGCAGGCATGCCGATCAGTGAAGCCAGCGGTTCAATGATTCTGGATATTGGTGGTGGCACCACTGAAGTGGCCGTTATATCGTTGAGTGGTATCGTTTATTCTGCCTCAGTTAAAATTGGTGGCGACCGCTTTGACGAAGCCATAATTAATTATGTTCGCCGTAATTACGGTAGTTTAATTGGTGTTTCAACAGCTGAACGAATTAAACAGGAAATTGGAACAGCCTACCCAGGCAATGAAGTTCGTGAAATGGAAGTACGAGGCCGTAACCTGGCCGAAGGTATTCCGCGTAGCTTCACCTTAAATAGCAACGAAATTTTAGAAGCCTTACAGGAACCACTTTCCGGTATTGTAAGTGCGGTTAAAACAGCACTTGAACAAACGCCACCTGAGCTGGCTGCCGACATTGCTGAACGCGGCATGGTCCTCACCGGTGGTGGCGCCTTACTGAGTGAACTGGATCGCCTGCTCATGGAAGAAACCGGTCTACCGGTTATCATCGCTGAAGATCCTCTTACCTGCGTAGCACGTGGTGGTGGTCGGGCTATCGAAATGATCGACGAACACGGTGGCGACCTGTTTAGTGTTGAATAACACCTAAACTGTTCTTCAAATACTAACGAGGCCTAAAACTATTTGTTTTAGGCCTTTTTTAATAGTTATATCAGGGTTAGATACTCGGATTAGAGCCTGTTACAATAATTTAGAATAACAAGTTAGGAGATATAACCGTTAAACTTCTGTTCGGACAAGGTGCATCGACTTCAACAAGAATGATGGTACTTGCCATCGTTTCAGTGACGCTTATGTCACTCGATCATCGCACCGATTATGTTAATAATATTCGTGCCGGTCTGTCTCTTATTATTTACCCGGTTCGATACGTGATGAATATTCCCTCCGATATATTTGGCTGGGGGCAGGAAACATTTGTCAGTCGTGATACCTTACAAAAACAAAATGAAACCTTAATCACACAAAATAAAATTCTAAAAGCACAATTACAAAAATTTACCTTTACAGAAGCAGAAAATATCCGTCTGCGTAATTTATTAAAATCTTCAAAGCGTGTTGGTGAACGTATTCTTATCGCCGAGCTTCTATCGGTTAACCTTGACCCTTACAGACAACAGGTCGTAATTAACAAAGGCTTATCCGAACGTGATATTTTTATGGGACAACCCATTCTCGATGCAGATGGAATTATGGGACAGGTCGTACATGTTAATCCTGTAACAAGTACTGCAATGCTGATTACCGACCCAAGCCATGCCTTACCAGTACAATCTTTACGCAATGGCATTCGTGCTATTGCAGTCGGTAAAGGTGCCAGTGGTTTGCTCGAACTAATTAACCTGCCTAATAATACCGACATTAAAGTAGGCGATAAACTTGTGACTTCCGGTATGGGTTGTGTTTTTCCTGCAGGTTATCCTGCAGCAGAAGTGACTGAAGTAAATATCAACCCTAGCTTGCCATTTGCTCAGGTGCTTGCTCGCCCTGCTGCAAAACTTGATCGAAGTAGTGAAGTGTTACTTGTATGGATGTCTGACGAATCCCGAAAAAAAATAAATATTGCCTGCAGTAAAGATGAATCTTCAGAAAGTAAAGTAAAGGCTGAGGCAAAATGAACCTTATAAAAAAACAGGGTGGTAACATTATTATACTTACCATTGTAGTTGCACTACTGTTATCCGAATTACCTTTACCAGCTGTCATCGCACCGTTTCAACCTGAATGGGCAATTCTTGTTTTAATTTACTGGGCAATGGCATTGCCCGAACGAGTTGGGGTCGGGGTAGCCTGGTTCGTTGGTTTATTGCTTGATGTACTTCGCGACACATTACTCGGGCAATATGCATTGGCATTTGCGATTACTATCTTTGTTGTAATTCGACTCTATCAACGTATTCGAAATTTTCCATTAAGACAGCAAGTAATCACTATTTTTATATTAATGATTGTACATACCGGTCTGGTTGTCTGGATTAAGGCGCTGGCAGGTCTTAACGTTGATTTTTCAATGGCTTTAGTTCCTGCACTTATCTCATCACTATCCTGGCCACTCGTTTACTTTATCCTGCGTAATATTAGACGAACTTATCACGTTACCTGAAGAACATGGCCCGATTTAATTCATCAGCAATAAAAGACCATTTACGAGATGAACAGGTTTTTAACAGCAGGCTCATTCTAACAACAGGTTTTGCTATCATTCTTATTATTGCCCTGATAGCACGTCTTGTATATTTACAGATTATTAACCAGCAACATTACGCTACCTTATCTGAAAATAACCGTGTCAGTATTAAACCAATACAACCTATTCGCGGGCTTATATATGATAGGAATGGTGTCTTACTTGCTGAGAATATTCCCAGCTTTACACTTGAACTTGTTCCTGAACATATAAAAGATATCCCGGCTCTGATAAAAAAATTACAGAGTGTCATAAGTATTACCGAAACTGACATTAAACGCTTTAACAAAAAACTAAAACGTAAACGCCGTTTCGAAGGTGTGACTTTACGTTACCGACTGTCTGATGACGAAGTCGCTCGCCTTTCCGTTAAACAATATACTCTTCCCGGTGTTGAAATCCGCGCCGAGCTTTCACGCCATTATCCGCTTGGCAAGTTAACTGCTCATACTATTGGTTATGTAAGTAGTATTAGCGAAAGAGAGTTGCAAAAGGTCGATGCATCCAACTACAGTGGTACCAGTCAAATTGGTAAAATCGGAATCGAGAAAAAATACGAAAAGATATTGCACGGAAAAATCGGTTTACAAAAAGTTGAAACTAATGCAAGTGGCCGTATACTTCGCGTACTGGATCGAGAGCTACCCGTACCCGGTCAAAATATTTATTTAAATATTGATATTCGATTACATGCAATTGCTGAAAAAGCATTTGTTAATAATAGTGGATCACTCGTCGCCATTGATCCCAACAATGGTAGCGTGCTTGCCCTTACTAGTTTTCCAACATTTGATCCTAATCTGTTCGTAAACGGAATTGATACGGAAAACTATGCTCGTCTAAAAAAATCACCGGACCAGCCTTTGTTTAACCGTTCAATACAAGGCAGATATCCACCAGGATCAACAATTAAACCTTTTGTTGGTTTGGCCGGGCTTGAACTGAATACGATAAATATCGCTGACAATCTTAACTGTCCCGGCTTCTACATGTTAAAAAATGATGAACGGCGTTACCGTGACTGGAAAAAGAAAGGCCATAAGGAAACCGACTTAAGTAAAGCAATCATTGAATCCTGTGATGTTTATTTTTATGACCTGGCACTGAATCTTGGCATCGACAATATGTTCCTGTACTTGTCACAATTCGGTTTTGGTGAAAAAACCGGGCTGGATCTTCATAATGAATCATCTGCTTTACTGCCATCCAGAGAATGGAAACAACG
>Ga0316207_10001901_pt1 | contig 23549 bp, 23 predicted proteins | sample 6weekpyrite_MG_FD_204943 | JGI IMG/M metagenome (GOLD analysis project Ga0316207, IMG submission 204943) | Microbial mat bacterial communities from mineral coupon in-situ incubated in ocean water Damariscotta River, Maine, United States -... | ecosystem: Environmental > Aquatic > Marine >... | reverse complement strand
TACGATCAGGGCATGTTTGCCATTGAGCGGTTCGCCCTCGATTATTGCTGGAATGCCCTCTTCGGCCAAAGCTGCATCGCTCACGGAATTGCGCTCACATCGACGACATTTGCGCCATCTAGCGCGAGTGTGTCGATCAGCCGGTTGGTTGCAATCACCAGCGCATATTCGCCGCTTTCGGCCTGATCCTTGCTCACCAGAAGATCGTCAAATTTGGGCAGCCACGCACGGGCATAGCCGAGATTTTGACCTACCAGATTTTCCGGCTCGATCTGAGGGTCATAGATGTCGAGATCATAGCCCGCTTCAAGCAGTTTGCGCGCCATGTCCACTGCGGGGCTTTCGCGCAAATCATCGGTTTCAAGCTTGAATGCGAGGCCCACCAAGAGAACCTTTGCGCCCCGCTCAAGATCGGCGGTCGCATTGAGGAACTGGTGGTGCTTGTGCGCTTCGTTTGAACGGATGAGCGAATCCACCAGATGTGTCGCTGATCCGGTGTCGGCCGCGATATATTGCAGCGCGCGCACGTCTTTGGGCAGGCACGAGCCGCCAAATGCGCCGCCGGGCCGCGTGTAATAGGCAGACAGGTTAAGCTTGGTATCGCTCTTGAAGATCGCGTGAACCGCGCTCGCCGAGATATCGAGGTTCTGGCAGACGCGCCCGATCTCGTTGGCAAAGGCAACTTTCACCGCGTGCCATGAATTGTCGACGAACTTTGTAATCTCCGCCTCGCGCAGGCCCACTTCAAATATCGGGGCCTCGATCCCTTCATGCAGCGCGTGCATGTTTGCAGACGGCTTACCGCCGAGCGTTCCGATCACGATCTTGGGCGGGTTGAAGTAGTCAGCGATGGCAGATGCTTCGCGCAGAAATTCAGGATTATAGACCAGCTCAACCACGTCAGCCGCCTTGTCGCCAAGCGCGCTTTCGATGATCGGCCAGATAATATTCTCGCACGAACCCGGGCGCATGGTCGAACGATAGGCAAGGGTGAGCGGTTTTTCGCGATCAGCCTTGAGAGCCTCGGCAATGTTGCGGGTTACCTGAGCGATATAGCTCATATCGTGTGCGCCATCGACGCCGCTTGGCGTGCCAACGCAAACAATCGCAAGGTCTGCATCATCGAGCTGATCGGTCAATTCGGTCGCAGCGCTGATGCGGCCTTCGCCGTGCGATTTGGCGATCAGATCGTCGAGCCCGGGTTCGTACACCGGTGCGCGTGCAGAATTGAGCGCATCGACCTTTGCCTGACTAACATCAATGCCGACCACGGTGTGGCCCTGACTTGCGATGCAACCGGCGGCTGTCGACCCGACATAACCGAGGCCGAAAATAGCGATTTTCAAGTTTCGGCTCCCAATTAACCAGCCATGTCGTCTCTTGCGCTGCCGCGTAGCAAGGGCAACTACGTGGTGCAACGCACAATACCTTTATGACCCGGACAAGCCATGTGTGTGCTCTGTGTGTTCGGGGCGTGTGCGTGGCGTGTGCGCTCTTGCAAGCACGGTAACAGCGCGCCACAAGATCAGCGACACAGGGAGAATTTTTGAAAATGAGCAAAGCTGCTGGACCGTTGTCGGGCCTTAAGGTGATTGAATTCGCAGGTATCGGGCCGGGCCCCCATGTTGCCATGCTGCTCGCCGATATGGGCGCTGAGGTGGTGCGGATCGAACGGCCCGGTTCGCCTGTCACCAACCCGGTTGTAGAGCGGGCGCGTCACCGTGCAGCCATCGATCTGAAAGCTGATGACGGCAAAGCGTTTTGCCTTGATGCTGCGAGCAAGGCCGATGTCCTGATCGAAGGGTTTCGGCCAGGCGTAATGGAGCGTTTGGGACTTGGGCCTGATGAGTTGCTCGCGCTCAATCCGCGGCTTGTCTATGCGCGGATGACGGGTTGGGGGCAGGATGGGCCGCTTGCACAGGCAGCGGGTCACGACATCAATTATATCGCGATCACAGGCGCGCTGGCAGCGGTGGGCCGCAAGGGCGAAACCGCAACGCCGCCGCAGAATCTGGTCGGCGATTTCGGCGGCGGATCAATGTACTGCGCTCTTGGGATTGTTGCGGCGCTGTTTGAACGCGAACGATCGGGCAAGGGGCAGGTCGTCGATGCCGCAATCGTCGATGGCGCGACCAGTTTGATGAGCTTCTTTTTTGGTGCAGGCGGACGACCATTCCTTTCGACAGAGCGCGGAGAGGGCATGTTGAGTGGGGGCGCGCATTTCTATCGCTGCTTTGAATGTGCAGACGGCAAGGAAGTATCGGTCGGCGCGATCGAACCGCAATTCTACGCTGAGCTGCTGGCGAAATCGGGTGCCAGCGAGGAATTGATCCAAGGCCAGATGAATCCGGCCAATTGGGATGAGTACGCGGACAAGCTGGCGGCCCATTTCAAAACCAGGACACAGGCCGAATGGACTCAGCTTCTTGAAGGGTCAGATGCCTGTTTTGCGCCGGTTCTAGGACTCGATGAAGCGCGCGATCATCCGCATATGAAAGCACGCGGCGCCTATGTGCAGCACGAAGGTGACTGGCACACAGCGCCTGCCCCTCGTTTCAGCCGCACCCCCGGTGCCGTCCGGTCGAGCGATGATAGTGGGACCGAAGTGGTTGCCGGCTGGAGCAGGAGCTAGAAAATGGCGGGCAAGTTTTTTGATGAATGGCAGGTCGGTGATCTGATCACCCACGAGATCCGCCGAACAGTGACAGAAACCGACAATCTGTTGTTTTCGACCATGACCCACAATCCGCAGCCGCTTCACCTCGATGTCGAGGCGGCAAAGGAAAGCGGGTTCGGGCAGATTCTGGTCAATTCAACTTTCACATTTTCGCTGTTGGTCGGATTGTCTGTCGGTGACACCACTTTGGGGACGCTTGTGGCCAATCTGGGGTTTGACAAGGTGGTAACGCCCAACCCTGTCTTCATCGGCGATACGTTGAGAGCGCAAAGCGAGATCAAGGAGCTGCGCGAAAGCAAGTCACGACCCGAAGCCGGGATCGTGATATTCAAGCATGAATTGCTCAACCAGCGTGACGAGGTTGTGTGCCGCTGCGAGCGCTCCGCATTGCTGCGCAGGTCAGGATGATGCCGGGTTGAGGATTGCTTGACTAAAGCGTGCCGGTCCGCTCAATTACCGACCGGTAAATTGAAGGGGAAGATGCTATGCGCAAGAACTGGAACGCACTGGCCGCAACAAGCGTAATGGCGCTGGCATTGGCTGCGTGCAGCAGTGATCCGGCACTCGATGTATCGCAAACCGGTAACGGCGAAGATACGATCGAACTGGCTGAGTTCCCCGATCGCCCGTATTGGGGTGACACCCACCTGCACACCGATAACTCGGTCGATGCGTTTGGATTTGGTGTCCGCCTTGGCCCGGAGGCAGCCTTGCGCTTTGCCCGCGGTGAAGAAGTCACCGCGACAACGGGCGCGCAGGCGCAACTGGCACGGCCGCTCGATTTCCTCGTTATCTCTGACCACTCTGACGCTCTTGGCGCGACAAGGCGGCTCTATGACGCGCCGCGCTGGTATGTGAATTGGGTGATCGGCGATGAAACCGTGCTGCGCTGGTATGACATGATGCACGAAAGCCCCGAGCAATCGCAGCGCGCGATCGGGGAGCTGATTACTGCGGCCGCCAACGGGACGACACCCGAAGCTTTGGCCGATGCTGAGGCGGCAGCCGATTCGACCAAGGATATCTGGAACACCCATTTGGGCATTCTTGACCGCTATAATGAGCCGGGCACTTTCACCGCGCTTGCCGGTTACGAATGGACCGCAATGCCGGATGGCAACAACCTGCACCGCGTGGTGATGTTCCGGGACGGTTCTGATCGGACGAGCCAGATTGTTCCGTTCCCCGGAATCGGTAATCCGGTTGAAGCCTTGTGGGATGCGCTTGCGCAATACGAAGCCAATACTGGCGGACAGGCGCTGGCAATCCCGCACAATTCGAATGTCTCTAACGGCTTGATGTTCGAAATGACGATGCCTGATGGCTCACCGATGACGGCAGAATATGCACGTAAGCGTGCCGAAAATGAGCCGGTTGTCGAAGTCACTCAGATCAAAGGAGACAGCGAAACCCATCCGTTCCTTTCGCCCAATGACGAAATGGCAGGCTTTGGTGTGGAAGGTTGGGAGCTGGGCAATCTGCCGCTCACGATTGAAACAGAGCCAGATATGCTCGCCGGTTCCTATGCCCGCTCTGCTCTCTTGCGCGGACTTTCGCTCGAAGCGCAGCTGGGCGTGAACCCTTATGCGTTCGGGATGATCGGTTCGACCGACAGCCACACTTCGATGGCGACGGGCGATGAGGACAATTTCTGGGGCAAACACACCGGAAGCGAGCAAGCCAACACCGAACGCGCTTTGCAGGCGCAAAACCTTGGTACGCGCGTGGGCCGGTTCGGCTGGCATTACCTTGCCGGCGGCTATGCGGCGGCATGGGCCAGGGGCAATACCCGCGCAGAAATCTTCGACGCGTTTCAAAGGCGTGAAGTCTATGCAACCACAGGTCCGCGCATGAGTGTGCGGATTTTTGGCGGGTTCGATTTCACCGCTGATGATTGGGACAATGACTGGGTGCGTGCAGGCTATACGCGCGGCGTGCCGATGGGGGGTGAACTCACCGATCAGGGCGATGCACCGACATTCCTGATCAGTGCGCTGAAAGATCCCGATGGCGCCAATCTTGATCGCGTGCAGGTTGTAAAAGGCTGGCTCGATGCCTCGGGCGAAATGCAAGAGCGTGTCTATGACGTCGTTTGGAGCGATATGGACACACGTCGCCGCACCGGCAGTGGCCTTACGCCAGTAGGGGACACGGTTGATCGCGAAACCGCGACCTACACCAACGATATCGGCGCCGCAGAATTGCGCACGACCTGGACCGACCCGAGCTATTCGCAAGGCCAGCGTGCATTCTATTACGTTCGCGTGCTTGAAATCCCCACGCCGCGTTGGCCGCTTTATGATGCGGTGCGGTTTGGTTTTGAACTGCCAGCAGATGCGCTTGAGGCTGCGGTGGCTCAGGAACGCGCATACACATCACCGATCTGGCTTAAGCCTCAAGCCTAGGGGGATAACGTGAATTTACCGAACTGGACCCGCGAGCCGCTGGTCCAATTCCTCGCGCTTGGCGCGCTGGTCTATGTCGTTCTGACATGGGGCGGTGACCCGGTTGATCCGGCGTCGCGGGTTATCGATGTAGGGCCAGAGCAGCAGGCGCAAATATCGCTCAATTTCGAACGCATTATGGGCCGGGCGCCTACCGATGCTGAATTGGACGTAGCGATCGACAAATATGTCCGCGACGAAGTGCTTTACCGCGAAGCCTTGCGGCTTGGCCTTGATCAAGGTGACGCGGTGGTTCGCCAACGTATGGTTTCAAAAATGGACATGTCAGCCACTGTCGCGGTTGAAACACTCGATCCCGATGAAGCTGTGTTGCGCGCATATTACGATGAAAACGCTGACCGTTATGCGGGGGCCGTTAGCGTCAGTTTCGAACAGGCATTCTTCGCCGACCGTGACGCTGCACAAGCGGCCTTGGGCGGCGAAGTTCTGGGTAATGAAGCTCTGGGCGATGCGATCAGTTTGCCCCGCTCGCTTGAGGGCGAATCCATGCGCGAAGTTTCAACCGTCTTTGGCGAAGGGTTTGCGCGCGGCCTGAACGAACTTGAGCCGGGCGAGGAATGGCAGGGGCCATTGCCGTCCGGATTTGGTTGGCATTTGGTCCGCCTGAACGCGCGAACCAGTGAACCGGCAGATTTTGATAGCGTGCGCGAACGGGTCGATAATGACTGGCGCAATGCCGAAATGGAATCGCGTGAGCGTGCCGCCTTCGATATCTTGAGCAGCGCCTACAGGATCGAGATCGACCGGTGAAAACCATCTTTCGGACGTTCCTTGCGTTTGTTCTGGCGATCTTTGCTGCCCCGCTTGCAGCTGACGAATTGCGTCCGGCTGTCATTGAAATGACCGAAAGGCAGGCGGGCGAATGGGTGCTTGAATGGAAGCTCCCGGTTGCTGCTGCGCGCGGTGAGGCTGCGATGCCGCTGGCCAATCCGGTCATACCTGTAGGCTGCCAGCAAGTGGGTGAGCCAGTCCGGAGTGCAGCAACTTTGTCGCTGCTTGGGCGAAGCCAGCTGGCATGTGAAGGCACGCTTGAAGGGTCACAGTTCGGGATAACCGAATTGATCGGCAACGCCGATGCAATTGCGCGCTTCATCCCTCTTGACCGACCGGTCCAGACATTCCGCCTTACCGCCGAAGAGCCGACCGCAACGATTTTGGCAGAGCCCAATTGGGGTGATGTTTTGCGCGACTATTTTGTAATCGGGGCAGAGCATATCCTCTTCGGCTGGGATCACCTGCTGTTTGTTATCGCTCTTGTCCTGTTGGTCCGTGCGCCATGGCCGGTGGTCAAGGCGGCAACCGCCTTTACCGTTGCACATTCGATCACCTTGGTCGCAACGACCTTGGGCTATGCAGGCCTGCCAAGCCGCCCGGTCGAGGCGTTGATCGCGCTTTCGATCGTGTTCCTCGCGGTTGAAGTTGTCTTGGTGCTGCGCGACCCTGATCGCATGACATGGACACGACGTTTCCCGTGGGTTGTGGCGTTTGGATTTGGCCTATTCCATGGCTTTGGATTTGCCGGCGCGCTGGCCGATATCGGCTTGCCTCAGGGCGAGATTGCAACCGCGCTTTTGGCCTTCAATTTGGGCGTTGAAGCAGGACAATTGCTCGTAATCGCCTTGTTGATCGCCTTGCTGGCACTGATCGTAAAGATGATGCCAAAGCTCGAGGCGCCTGCGCTAAAATTCGCCACATACGGGATCGGCATTACCGGCAGTTTCTGGCTTATCGAACGCGTGATCGGCTAGTCCGCAGCGCCAAAGCTGCCACCGCCTAGAACCTGCCACAAGACGATCCTAGCGCGTTCTGCCCGGCCAAGCGCTGCTGCTGCGCGCTCTCCACTCGCATCTGCTGCGCGGCGCGCTTCGAGCACTTCGAGAAAGCTGGCAAGGCCAGCGCGATAGCGATCATTGGCTAGGCTTGCAGCCCGCTCTAACTCGGCCTGTTCCTGCATGGCGAGTGCCGATGTCTGATCGGTCGTCTCGATCAATCCATATGCTGCTTCTGTATCGCCCAATGCTTGAAACACCGCCCCGCGATAGGCCTGGAAGGCAATCCGCTTGCCAGCCGCCGCGCCGTCAATTTCTGCATCAAGCCTTCCAAAATCGAGCAAAGGTGCCGCAACACTGGCTGCGAGCGAGCCGACCACCGAATCCTCGTCTAACAGGTCTGCTGGGTTGAACGCGAGCAATCCCAAAACCACTGAGAGCGTCAAACGCGGGAACCGCGCGCGGGCCGTCGCGGCCAGTTCGGCGTCCGTCGCGGCAAGCTCGGCAGCGGCCGCGACTACATCTGGCCGATTGGTCAGAAGTTCAGAGGGAAGCGTCGCTGGTGCGCGGCGCGGATTGAATGCAGGGCCACCTTGCGCAAGCGCTGCTGCGACTTCGCTACCGGTCAATCCGGTAAGCGTGACCAATCGCCCCACAATCCTGACCCTATCGCTTTCAAGTGCGGCAAGACGCGAACGTGAAGCGCTGGCTGCGGCCTGAGCGCGCACCCGGTCAAATCCCGGCGCAATTCCTGCTTCCTCGCGCGTGCGGGCCAGATCAGCCAACTGGCTGGCCGCCGCGACATCATTGGAAATCGCCTCAATCCGCGCATCCAGCGTGCGCCAATCGACCACCGCCCCGGCGATCTCTGCAAGCAGTGCAATGCGCACTGCTGCGGCTGAGGCTGTGGCAACATCGACCCGTGCAATCGCCGCACGTTCCTGCGCGCGCAACCTTCCAAACACGTCGGCATCCCACGTCGCGGTAAGGTTCGCGCCGTATGAAACCTGCTCGGTATCTATGAACTGGCTGAAAGGCGTGTTCCCGCCGAACTGATTGGGATTTGTCCGGTTGCCGGTCGCATTGGCGTTCACGCCGATATTGGGGAGCCGCTCTGCTCCGGCGCGCTGGGCACCTGCACGGGCTGCGTCAACGCGCGCCAAGGCTTCTGCAAGGCTGGGAGCATTGTCTAGCGCCAAGCTTGAAAGCTCAAGAAATGCGGCATCGTCGATCGGCAGCAACGCATCCAATGCTTCGCTGGTTGTTTGATCAGGCTGATAGAAAAATTCTTGCGGCAGTTCAGGCGCCGGTGTTGCGATTTCGGGAGCGGGCCCACCCGCGCATGCGCCCAATGATGCGGCAAGAGTAAGGATCAGGATCCGGCGCATTGTCACTCGCCCTCATCCTGTTCAACCGCCCCGATAAAGGCGTCGATCTGCTGACCTACGCGAAACGCTTCGGCTTCAGGGGTCTGGGGAAGGGCGTAGATCAGTTGCAAAACGCGCACATCGACACGTTCGGCTGCACTGTTGGTGAGCGAGCGTTTGGGCACAACCTGAGGCTCTGCCCTTACGAATGTCGCCTCGACCTGGATTTGCGCTGCACCGCGCGGTGACACGATCGCAGTTGCGCCCATATCGACCCTCACGGCCTCGTTCTCGTCGATGTCAACGCGCACATGCATGGGGCTTGTTTCGCCCATCTGGATAAAAGGTTGCGAACTGCCGCCCTGTGTTGCGACAAATTCACCGGGGCGAATATTTACCGCAAGGATTTCGCCAGCAATGGGTGCGCGCACTGTCAGGCGGTCAAGCTCGGTGCGAGCGCTTGCCTGCTGGGCCTGCGCTGCATTGAGCCGCGCACGGGCAAGCGCAAGGCGGCTCGCAGCAGCCGCAGCTTCGCCTTCGGCGCGTATAATCTCTGACCGGCTGACAGCGGCTGGATCTTCCAATCCTTCATACAATGCGAGTTGTTGTTGTGCGGTGTTGCGCGCGGTTTGGGCCTCGCCAATCGCAGCGCGCGCTTCGTTTATGGCAGCATTTGCCTCTGCCAAACGTGATCGCGCTGCGCGATCATCGACAAGGAATAGCGGCTGACCCTTTTCAACCCTGTCACCGGGCGCGACGCGCACGTCGCTAACCAGGCCGGAAAGGGCAGAGCCTATGTCGATAATCTCGCTTGAAGGCTCGACAATTCCGGCACCAGCAACGCGCTCTCCATCAGCAAGAATGCCAGTTGCCTTGGGTGGTTGGTTCACCGGTTCGGTAGTCTCACGGTCGGGCAATCCTGCCACGACGTAAAACACAGCGCCGATCAATCCCAGAATGGCGATCACTGGCAGGATTTGGCGTGAGAAGCTGATATTGGAGGGCAGCAGGGCCATGTTTTCCTCTAATGGTCTTCCGGCATTTCGGTGCCGTCGTGAGTAATCCGGCCGTCCTCAAGCACGAGGATGCGGTCAGCGAGATCGAAAATTCGGTTGTCGTGCGTAACGATGATGCAGGCCCTGTCAGGCGCCACAGCAACTTCGCGCAGCAGGTCCATCACGCGGCGGCCAGAACTTGCATCGAGTGCCGCGGTCGGCTCGTCGCAAACCACAAGCCGTGGTTCGTGGACCAATGCCCGCGCGATTGCCACGCGCTGCTGCTGGCCGCCCGAAAGCTGGTTTGGCAGTTTGTCCGCCTGATCAGCAATATTGAGCTTTTCGAGCAGTTTTTTCGCCTTCTCGCGCGCTGGCCCGATAGCCATGCCTTGCGCAATCAATGGAACCGCTGCGTTTGCGGCTGCATCGATTGAAGGGATCAGATTGTACTGCTGAAAGATGAAACCGATATTTGCCAGTCGGAAATTGACCAATTCGGTATCCGACAGTTTGTAAATGTCGGTGCCAAAGACTTTAACCTCGCCTTCGGTGGGCCATAGAATACCGCACATGATCGAAATGAGCGTGGTCTTACCCGATCCGCTTTCACCCACGACATAGGTCATCTCGCCCGAACGGATGTCTGTATCGATGCCGTGGAGCACGCGAATTGTGGTCTGCCCGGCTTGGAAATCGCGCACAATGCCGCGCGCGCAGATCGCTGCCTCCACCGCCTGTGTTTCGGGGTTCATCGCGCCGCTCATCTAAAGACCGAAGCCGGTTCGGTGGATAGGACGCTGCGCAGCGCCAGCCAGCCAGTGATTGCAAGGATAACCATCACAGCGACAAGGCTCACCAGCGGAACCTGCCACGGGATGAAAAAGCCTTTGAAGAACGGGTTGGCGCTAAACGACCAAAGGAAGATCGCGGTTCCCACAATCCCCAAGGCATAGCCGATCGCGCCAACCATGCCCGCTTGCGCAGTGACCATGCCGACGATTTTGGCGTTGGTGACACCGATAGCCTTGAGTGCGCCGAATTGGCGGATATTGTCACGAATGAAGAGGCTGAATGTCAGCCCGACAATCGCCACACCAACGACAAAACCAAGCACCACGGTGATCCCGAAATTGGTCGGAATGCCGGTATTCTCGACAATGAAGGTGATGCCTGCATCGGCAAACTCGTCGCGCGTTTCCGCCTTTAGCCCTGTTTGCTCTTCGATCCGCGCTGCGACCTCGTCGGATGACAAACCATCGCTCACACCGACCAAGACAAAGCTCAACCGGTTGCGGGTTCCCGGGACATAGTTCAGCGCCTGAGAGTATTTTGTGTAGAGGACCGCAGTGCTGGTGAAGGACGCAAGCGAATCTGCCACTCCGCGAATAACGGCGCGTTGATCGTTCAGCTCAAGCCGCTCCCCAATCACATCGGCATCGGGTCCAAACATGTTGAACAGCCCGCCATCGTCGATGATCACGGTATCGGGCTGTTGCAGCACTTCCTTTGACCCTTCGAGCAGGTTTTCGGGAAGGCCGATCAACGTGGCATCGTCAACGCCGATGATGGCGACCTGTTCAAGATCGCCGTCTTTGGTGCGAACCGATGCCGCAGAGCGCAGATGCGGAACGGCCCATTCCACACCCGGCACAGAGCGCACCTCGTCAAGGGCGGTCGAGGGCATTGCGTAGCTGACATCTGTGGTGCGGCTGACCGGGTCCATCACCCACACTTCAACCTCTGGCGCGTTGTAAACCCCGCTTGCCCCGCGGTCGATCAAGCTGAGGTAGATCGTCAGCTGCTGGGTGATCAGCAGCGTAGAAAAGGCGATCCCGAACAACAGGCCATAAAACTTTTGGCTGTCTCCGGTGAGCATCCGGATTGCGATCCAAAGCATGGGGCGAAATCTCTGGTGGTTAGAGGGGTTGTGAAACGCGAGGATTTTGACAATATTGAACGGTATCGTTTAGTTGATGGTTTAACTGAACGGAAGCGTTCATTTTGTCAACTGCGCAAGCGAAATTTGGTTCCAGCACCTTGAAAAAACAAGACATTCTGGAAAAGCGAAAGCCTGGCCGTCCTTCCGACTCGGCCAAGCGCGCGGCCATTGTGGCCGCAGCGGCGCAGCGATTCTTCAATGAAGGGTTCGCTGCGACCTCGATTGAGCAAGTCGCAGCAGATGCAGGTGTTTCAAAAGTCACCATCTACAACCACTTCGGTGACAAGCGGGCATTGTTCGCTGCCTCGGTTGAGCTTGAATGCGAAAAAATGCGCGATCACTTCAGCCTTGAAGATATGCCAACAGGATCAATCCGTGACCGGCTCACAGCAATTGGGCAGGCAATGTGCGAGTTTCTTTCCCGGCCCGAGATTATTCAATTCGACCGGCGTATCGCGGCTGAAACAGAATTTGAGCCGGGAATTGGCAGGGCATTCCTCGAAGCCGGACCGTGGCGCATGAAGGAAGCTTTTGGCGCCTTTCTGGCCCATGCCAATTCTGTGGGAGAATTGCAGGTTTCAGACACCGATCTTGCTGCGGAACAATTTGTTGCAATGTGCAAGGGTATGGGGGATCTCGAACATCGATTTGGCGAAACTCCTGACGAGGCAGATCAGGCGAAACGAATTGCAAGCGCGGTAAGGGTGTTCATCGCGGCCTACGCACCTGTGGCCTGATTGTTCAACGCAGGCGGGCACCCCCTCGTATTGCCCGAACCATCCATTAGCTTGCCATTCACTCCTGCGTACCTACATAATCCGGCGAGAAAGGATTTCGACGAATGAGCGAGTCTAACGACCCGAACGAACAACCACCCGAGGGGCAAAACCCATGGGTCAAGCAATTGATGATCTGGGGCGGGATATTCCTCGCGCTGCTTCTGGTTGTGTCGATGTTCAACGGGACTGCACAGCCGCAGGGTGAGCGGATCAATTATTCCGAATTCCGCGAGCGCGTTGAGGCAGGCGAGATCAAGACCGTGTTGATCGGGGATGAACTGATCACCGGCACCCTAACCGAAGGCGATCAGCCGTTTTCGACAGTGCCGGTTGCATCCGATCCGCAGATCACCAGCTTGCTGGCTGAAAACGGCGTCGAATTCACCGGGCAACCGCGCGAAACGCAAAGCGTCTGGCTTATCGTTCTGCTCAATTCGCTGCCCTTTATCCTGATTTTGGGCATCGCATTCTATGCTTTGCGGCAGGTGCAAAAAGGCGGCGGTGGCGGCGCAATGGGTTTTGGCAAGTCCAAGGCGAAAATGCTCACCGAACGTCAGGGCCGCGTTACATTCGAAGATGTCGCAGGCATCGACGAAGCGCGCGAGGAACTCGAAGAAATCGTCGAGTTTCTGAAAGATCCCCAGCGCTTCTCCAAACTGGGCGGCCAGATTCCCAAAGGCGCGCTGCTGGTCGGCTCGCCTGGTACAGGTAAGACTTTGCTTGCCCGCGCGATCGCAGGCGAAGCAGGCGTGCCGTTCTTCACCATTTCCGGTTCTGATTTTGTCGAAATGTTCGTCGGCGTCGGCGCGAGCCGTGTGCGCGACATGTTCGAGCAGGCGAAAAAGAACGCTCCGTGCATCGTCTTCATTGACGAAATCGACGCGGTTGGCCGTTCGCGCGGTCACGGGCTGGGCAATTCCAATGACGAGCGCGAGCAGACGTTGAACCAACTTCTGGTTGAGATGGACGGTTTTGAGGCCAATGAAGGCATCATCATCATCGCGGCAACCAACCGCCCTGACGTTCTGGACCCTGCGCTGCTGCGTCCGGGCCGTTTTGACCGTCAGGTTGTTGTGCCGATCCCCGATATTGATGGCCGCGAGAAAATCCTTGGCGTGCACATGAAGAAGGTGCCGCTCGCGCCTGATGTGAACCCTCGCACGATTGCGCGCGGCACTCCGGGCTTTTCTGGTGCAGACCTCGCCAACCTCGTCAACGAAGCTGCACTGCTGGCTGCGCGCCGTAACAAGCGCCTTGTTGCCATGCAGGAATTCGAAGACGCCAAGGATAAGGTCATGATGGGCGCAGAACGCCGTTCCATGGTTATGACCGAAGAAGAGAAGAAGATGACTGCCTATCATGAGGCAGGTCACGCGCTGGTCAGTATCAATGAACCGGCTTCTGATCCGATCCACAAGGCAACCATTATCCCGCGCGGCCGTGCGCTTGGCATGGTGATGCGCCTGCCAGAACGCGACAGCTATTCTTACCACCGCGACAAGATGCATGCGAACCTTGCGGTCGCAATGGGTGGCCGCGTGGCCGAGGATATCATCTTCGGGCATGACAAGGTTTCAAGCGGCGCATCTGGCGACATTCAGTATGCGACCGACCTTGCCCGCAACATGGTCACCAAATGGGGCATGAGCGACAAGCTTGGCCCGCTCCAATACGAGGCTAGCCAGGAAGGCTATCTCGGCATGGGGCAGACCGCGCGGACTATGTCGGGCGAAGAAACAAACAAGCTGATTGATGCCGAAATCAAACGGTTGGTTGAAGATGGCCTCAAGCGCGCAACCGAAATTCTCACCGATCAGGAGGACAAGCTCCACCTGCTCGCACAGGCGATGCTCGAATATGAGACGTTGTCGGGCGATGAAATCGACCAGCTGATGAAAGACGGCAAGATTGACCGGCCTGACCCGCCTAGCGGACCTGCGCTGACGCAGCCTGCTCACGGTTCAGCTATTCCCAAAGCGGGCAAACGCTTTGGCGGTAAGGGCGATGAGGCTCCGCAAGGAACCTGACCGCACCAATCCCGGATCATGAAAGGGCTCTCCGGCTTGGTCGCAGAGCCCTTTTTTGGTTCAGAATGCTCCGAGAAACAGCAGCGCTTGGAGGAACATCACCAGCACCACAAAGATAAAGACCAGCAGCGCGAAGAACCGCCAAATCGTCGAGAACCGCGAAAGGTCGTAGGTGTATCTGAGGTGCTTGTAGACATGCAGCGGTGCGGCAATCGAGAATATTGCAAACGCCCAGCCACCATTGCCGTCAACCGAGCTGACCGCGATGAGCGACATCGCAATGAACAACAGCGACATAAAGCTAAGGGAATAGGTCACGAAAATGGCGTGATCGTAGGCTTTGAAGCGCCGTTTCCACGCGAAGATCAACCATACAAACGGGATGGAGAACGGGATCAGCAGCCAGCTGAATTTGTACCCGTTCGCCTGCATTTTATAGAGCATCAAGCTGGGGTTATCGTTCCATTTCTCAAGCAAGGTGTCGATGATCGGAACACCAGTGCTATCCAAAGTGATCGAACCATCTGCGGTGCGTGTGAAGGGGCCGGCCTCAGTTGCCAACACTTCGAATTGTTGAAGCTCTGACATGCCTTGTTCGGCGGCAGCGATTTCGTTGGCGAGGTCGAGGTATTCATCGGAGCCTTCAGTAAGAGTTTCGAGCCTCACTTTCGCGTCGTCGATTTGCCCCTGACCATTGGACTGTAAAGTATCGAGAACGTCGGTGCTTCCCGATGCCAGCCAGCGCGAAAGGTTCTGCCCTCTCGTCTCAAGCTGTTCGAGCTCTGTTTCAAGCCTGCTGCGTTCTTCTTCAAGCGAATTGCGTCGGTCATCGCCCAATTCCGGATCTGCCAATTCTTCATCGACCTGGGACATCTGGCTGTTCAACGCTTGCCTTTCGGCCTCCACCAGCTCGGTAACCTGAACCCGGGTTTCACTTGCAAGATCGGTTGGGGTGGTGAGGCCAACCATCTGGAAGACGGCGAACATCGCAAACACGCTGAACAAGAACATCGCCATCGGACTGACGAATTTGGCGCGTTCGCCATCGATGTATCGACGGGTGAGCTTGCCCGGCTTGAAGATCAGCAGGGGAAGCGTCAGCCAGAATTTGCCGTCAAGATGGAGGACGCCGTGAATAAGGTCGTGGAAGATGGCCGACAATGAGCGATGGACGTTTCGCTTTTGCCCGCATTGCGCGCAAAAGGCTGTCGCCCCTTCCAGCCCGCAATTGGGACATTCGACAGGGTCAAGAGAGCCGCTGCCGCCTTCGCCGTGTGCAGGCTCGACCGTTCGGCCCGCAATGGCGCCTTCAATCGCGCCGCCTAACCCCTCGGCAATATCGCTCATTGCTTATCTCGGCCCCTCAGAATGCGAACAGCACTATAGGCAGGGCGATTCATTCGTGGCTAGCCCCGAAGCATCATTGATGCGCGGATGCGCCCAATCTGCGGCAAAGAAAAAGGCCGCCAAAACCGGCGGCCTTTTCGTAGAAAGCATTCGATGCCCTATTGCTGCGCGAAAGCGTATCAGCCTTCGTAGTCAGCCCCGATCGAAGTCGAGCGGGTCGGTGCGCTTGCAGTGATGCGCAATGCTTCGGCCGACTGGCTGAGCGAACCGATTTCATCGGCATCGTCTTCATCGTCAGGAAGGATCTTCTGAAGGCCTGTTACGAGCGATTCGCTCAACTCCTTCGGCTTGACCGTCTGCTCGGCAATTTCGCGAAGAGCCACAACCGGGTTCTTGTCGCGGTCGCGATCAATAGTCAGCTCGCTGCCGCCCGAAATCTCGCGCGCACGCTGTGCGGCAAGCAGGACGAGGTCGAAACGGTTTGGAACCTTATCGACGCAATCTTCAACGGTAACGCGTGCCATCTATACAGGCCTCTTGGAATCAGGTGTTTGTGAAAGAGCAGCGCAGCTAGGCCGCACAAGGGCGAAAGTCAAGAAAATGCGCGTGTCGCTACCCTTCGCCCCAGCTCGAATAGTCGCGCATATTGGGCGAGGTGAACTTGGTGATCTCGCTTTGGAAGTGAAGCGGAACGTTGCCGGTGGAACCGTGACGCTGTTTGGCGACAATCAGGGTCGCCTTGTTTTTCACCTCGAGATATTCCGCCTCCCACTGGGCGTACTTCTCTTGTACGTCGATCGAACTCGACCCGTCGGGGTTGGGCATATCTGGCCGGACGGCTTCTTTGTAGTAATCCGCCCGATAGATGAACCAGACCATATCCGCATCCTGCTCGATCGAGCCGGATTCGCGCAGGTCCGAAAGCATAGGTTTCTTGTCGTCGCGCTGTTCGACCGCACGGCTAAGCTGCGACAGCGCAATCACAGGAACGCTCAATTCCTTGGCGAGGGTCTTGAGGCCGCGACTGATCTCGGAGATTTCGTTGACGCGGTTGTCGCTTGCCCGGCCTGACCCTTGAAGCAGTTGAAGGTAGTCGACCACGATCAACCCGATATCGTGACGCCGTTTCAACCGGCGAGCGCGGGTGCGCAGCCCCCCGATAGTGAGCGCTGGCGTATCGTCGATATATAGCGGCAATTCAGCGAGCCTTTGGCTGGCAAAGCTTAGCTTTTGAAAGTCATCGCGCGTCAATTGACCAGAACGCAAGGCCTCCGAAGACACCTCGGATTGTTCGGCAAGGATACGTGTCGCCAATTGGTCGGCGCTCATCTCGAGGCTGAAAAAGGCGGTTGGCGCGCCGTAATTATGCTCGCCGCCGTCGCGTTGCCAATTGAGATGCTCTTCTGCGCAATTGAACGCAATGTTTGTGGCAAGCGACGTTTTACCCATGCCCGGACGACCGGCGAGGATGATAAGGTCGCTGTCATGAAGGCCAGCGGTTTTCTGGTCGATGGATTCAAGGCCCGTGGTTTTGCCTGATAACCCGCCGCCTGAGTTCATTGCCGCTTCGACCATTTTGATCGCGGTAAGCGAGGCTTCGCGGAATGAGGAAGCCTCGTTGCCAGTTGCAGCACCTTCGGCAACGCGGAAAAGATCGGCCTCGGCCTGCGAAATGCGATCCATCGGATCGGTTTCTTCAGATGTGTCGAGCGCGCCCTCAACCAGACCGCGCCCAACGCTCACCAATTCCCGCAAAAGCGCTAGGTCATAGATTTGCTGGGCGAGTTCACGCGGGGCGAGCAGGCCGGCACCATTGGCAGTAAGCTGCGCGAGATAGCGCGGCCCGCCCAATTCCTTGAGCGCCTCATCGGCTTCGAAGTGAGGGCGCAAGGTGACAGGCGAGGCCGTCGCATTGCGCTCAATCATCGCAAGGATGCGATCGTAGATGCGTTCATGCAGCGGCTCAAAGAAATGTTCCGGCCGAATTGGGGTCTGCAATTCTTCAAGAACGCGGTTGTCAATCAGGACAGCACCAAGAAATGCCGCTTCCGCTTCAAGGTTTGAAGGCAGCTTGCGCTGCGTGCTGGAATCAGAATCGACCAGTGACAAAGGTGTGGGTTCAGCCATGGCGCCCTGATGCAGCGGCAAACCCTGTTCAGGCAAGCGCTACGTGCGGCAAAATTTCATCGGTCGGCTGTGGATAGCGGGGATTGGTTGCAGAAGCGCTTGAAGGATGCCCCTTCGATCTGCGAAGGCATAGGCACGATGCCGCCTCTTCCCGAATCTGCCAAGACACAGCGCATTGCGCATATCGATCTCGATGAAGAGACGATCTTGTGGCGCAATGCTGATGTCGAACAAGAGCGCCGCGTTGCGATCTACGATCTGATTGAGGAAAACACATTCAAGCCCGTGCGATCTGCCGAGCGCGGTGCGAAGGGGCCCTATCGGCTAAAACTGGCGGTACGCGATGGCCGGCTGGCGATGGATATTGCCGATAATGAAGAGGCGCCGCTGGAATCCTTGCTGATCGGTCTTGCCCGGTTTCGCCGTCCAATCCGCGAGTATTTCGCGATTTGCGACAGCTATTATCAGGCCATTCGCAAGGCAACGCCGGGCGAGATTGAAACCATCGATATGGCTCGCCGCGGAATTCACAACAGCGCAGCTGAATTGCTGGTGGAGCGGCTTGAGGGCAAGGTCGAAACCGATTTTGCAACCGCGCGGCGGCTTTTTACGCTGATTTGCGTGCTCCATATAAAGGGGTAGGGCGCAATGGCTCGCGGCAAGAAAAAGAAAACCGGCGCTTTGCGATGGCTGTTCAGGCTGGCCGCGCTGGTGGCATTGGTCGGGCTCGGCTTTGCCGCATGGCTGTGGTGGGACATGCGCAGCTGGCGTCCGGACGCGGCACTTTATCCTGAACAAGGCGCAGTGATTGCAAGCGGCGCTGCTGGCACGCGATTTGAGACACTGGCAGCAATCGGCGCTGAGTTTGTCTATCTTGACCTTGCGGCGACCAACAGCGCGCCTGACCCCGGATTTGCGTCACGACTAGAGACTGCACTTGGCTCTGATCTGAAAGTTGGGATCGTGCAGCCCTTTGATCCATGTTTGCGCGCGGACGAGCAATCTGCCCGTTTCACGCGAATGGTGCCGCGCAACTCCAATTTGTTGCCGCCTGCAATTGCGCTAACTCAAACGGCAACCGGTTGCGATCCATCGGTTAGCGATGCCGCGGTTGAAAGCGAGCTTCTCACATTGATCAACCAGATCGAAATGCATGCCGGTTCGCCGGTTATTCTGAAAGTCAGCCGTGACTTTGAGCGCCGCCATCGGATCGTCCAAAGCATGAGCCGCGACCTTTGGTTGGTGCGCGACAGAGCTCGGCCAGATTATGCAGGGCGGCCATGGCTGCTATGGAGCGCGAATAGCCAATTGATGAGCGAGGCTTCTCAAGAGCCGATTGAATGGGTGGTGGTGCAAAGATGAGCGTTTCTGCGGAAGTTTCGACCAAGTTGATCGCGGCAGCACACGGTGCGGCGAAGAACGCCTATGCACCTTATTCCGACTATCAGGTCGGCGCTGCTCTTCTTTTCGAGGATGGCTCGATCATCACAGGCTCGAATGTTGAGAATGCCAGTTACGGTCTGGCGCTTTGCGCTGAAACGGTGGCGGTATCACGCGCATTTGGTGACGGGCGACGCGGAGGCCTTGTTGCGGTCGCAGTTGTCGGGCCTTCGGATAAGGGCGATGGATCGCCGATCACACCGTGTGGCCGGTGCCGTCAGGTTCTGAATGAACTGGCACAACTTGGCGGAACGGATCCGCTTATCCTGTGCGTGGGCAAAGCCGAAACGCGTGAGGTCGCTCTATCAGCGCTGCTGCCGCACGCATTTGGCCCTGCCCATTTGGACTAATTTCCAAGCAGATTGCCCAGACCGCCCAACGGGTTATCCCGGAATTGCCGTTCTTCAGCACCGATATATGAGAAAATCCCGTCGAGCCCCTGATCGGTAACCGATCGATTTATGCTCTCACGGTTCAATCCGGCTTCGCGGATAAAGCTGTGCCTTTCGGCCAAACCTTCAAACGTGCGATAAACGCCTGCGCGGTCGAGCGCGCTGTCGACCAGAGGTTCCAGCCGTGAATGGAGCCGGTCATTCGATGACTGCCGCAGATATTGTGTGCCGCCATCGTCTTCGCGAATTATCCTCGGTGCATCGCTAAATGACAGGTCATCGATTGCTTCGCGGAAGATCGGTTTGGCTTCGCCGGCTGCGACACCAGCAGCATCGTTGATTTCGCGCGTGACATCGCCCAACACGCCCAAGCGATTGCCTGCGCTCATCAATGATCCGAAAAGACCGCCGCTGCGTCCGCCCAGGTTACCAACAATCGGCAAACCAATTCGCACGCTCTCATCATCGTAAAAGGCGCCCGGCTGCGCGAGCTTGTCTAGTGCGTTGTCGCTAGCGCGGCCAAGGATTGACCCAAGGCCGAGCCCGCCGCCTGAACGGCCACCAAAGATGCCTTGCGCGCGTGCCGCCGCCGGAGCCAGGGCAAGCGCACCGGCTAGCCCCATTCCGGCAAGAAACGCCCGCCGTTCGATGATAGTATTCTTGGCGCCCATATCCCGTCTCCTCTTCACATCAGTGCATAGCACAAGACGCGATTTGGCGCGGGTAAATTTCTGTAACGATACAGCCAGAGCCGCCTAGTTTGCTTCGTCTTCCAGCCATTCAAGCAGAGCCGCAAGGCATTCGCGCGCAAGCAGCTTGCACCGTTCCGGCGACCAACCTTGCTCGGGTTCGGGGAAATCGGCCAAATCCTTGTAAGGCATTTCCAAAGTCATCGCGCAGGCACCATAGCGCTCGGCCACCTGGTTGGTGGAGATGCCGGGATTGGCCTTGCCCGCAGGCGCTTTTGGATAACCAAGCTTGGTCTGGAAATCCGGTGTGCGCCGGTCGAGGATGCGTTGATAGCGATAGAACTGTTCGCCCAGTTCGTCGGTCCAGCTGGGAATGCCTTCAAATCCTGCAAGGAACACAGCCGGGATCGCTTCATCACCGTGCACATCCATTGCGTAATCGACGCCGGTTTCATCCATCTTGTTGCGGATCGCGAGCACTTCGGGCGATTTTTCGGGGCTTGGTTCTGCCCATTCGCGGTTGAGGTTTGTGCCAACGCCATTGGTACGCAAATGCCCGCGACGAGAGCCGTCAGGATTGCAATTGGGCACGATGTGCAAGCGGCAGCGCTTGCGCAAGCCGCGCCCGACCGGATCGGATGGATCGGTCAAGCATTCCAATGCGCCTTCCATCCACCATTCGGCCTGCGTTTCGCCGGGATGCTGGCGCGCATAGAGCCATACCTGTGTATCGCCATCGCCCATTTGCAACAGGTCGAGCGGTTGCCCATCCAGCGTCTCGGCAAGGCGAACAAGATCAACGCCTTCGCACGAGGCAGCTTCTGAAACGAGATCGTGATGCCGTTCCATCGAATAGGGTGCGAAATAGGCAAACCAGCTCACGTTTGATGCCGGCACGTAGCGGATCGTCAACGTGCCGTTTTCTTCATCCTTGTCATACGAACTGGCCGCACGCGCCCAGTATTCGCGATCTTCGGACACGCATGCGTCGTAGCCCGGCCAACCACCGGGATAGGCACTGTTGGCCAGACCGGTGATTTTGAGCGTGATCTCTTCGCCGGCATCCCCGGAAACACGAAAGTGAAACCACTGGGCAAATTCGGCCATATGGTCTTTGGGAATTGCGAGGCGCGCAGTGCGTCCCTCGATCGACAACACGTCGATATTGCCGCTGTCAAAGGCGGCATCGATGGCGATTTGGGTCATTCTTAGTCCTGGAGCTGGTCCACATTGAGGGTGATTGTCTCGCCATTGCCACCAGGGAAGTCGCGGAACAAGGCGGCAGTAAGAATTCGTGCACTCGCTTCCACATCGGAATAGGGCGAATTGATCGAGGTGGGTTGTTGCGCGCGGCCCTCCCACAAGCTTTGCCCAGTGCTATCCGAGATGCGCACAGCAAGGTCGGTCACGACGCGCGGACCTTTTGATCCACCGCCTAGATTGATGCCTACGCCCAGTCCAACACCGCTGCCATAGCTGCCGGTTCCCCCGCCAACACCAATGCTGACCGGGCCGCGCGAACGTTCAGCCGAAGCGATGGGATCGCGGCTCGTCCGGATTGTTGCAACCTGCGCAGCTTGCGCGGAGCCATCGAGAATTACGGTATATCCGAGCTCAGAAAGCTCATCTGCCACAGCGGCTGCAAAGGCGTTGCGCGCTGATTGGTTTTCCATCTCTTCGGGAAAGGTGAGTGTGATGGTTCCCTGCCCCAAGGCAGAAGTTTGCTCTGCGACAAAGCGGGTGACCTCGACAGGTCCAGTATACGAACTTGCGCAAGCCGCGAGGCTGGCTGCGGCGCAGGAGACTAGGGCAATGCGAGACATTGGGGGGAAGGTCAGCATGATACAAATTCCTCTCTATCGCGTGACTATAGAGACGCGACGCCGCTGTGCAAAAGGTGAAGCAACCTGCGAACCTGTTCACCAATTCGCAGGTGAATGCTGATATGCGCCACTTCGATGGTTGAAACAGCGAAACCTTCCGTTCTGGTTACCGGCGGTGCCGGTTATATTGGCAGCCACGCCGTATTGGCCCTGCGCGATGCAGGGTGGCCGGTGGCTGTGATTGATAACTTTTCTACCGGGTTTCGCTTTGCGATCCCCGACGGCGTTCCGGTTTACGAAGGCGATATCGCTGATAGCGAATTGCTTGCACGCATATTTGCCGAGCAGGGCACGCGCGCGATCATGCATTTTGCAGGGTCGATTGTGGTCCCCGAAAGCGTAGCAGACCCGCTCAAATATTATGGCAACAACACAGCCAAGAGCCGCGCCTTGATAGAGGCTGCGGTGAAGGCCGGTGTCCCTCATTTCATTTTCAGTTCGACCGCTGCGATATATGGCATGCCCGAGGTTGCGGCTGTCACAGAGGACACACCGGCCGCTCCGATCAATCCATATGGTTGGTCCAAATTGATGACCGAGCAAATGCTTGGCGACACAGCCAATGCGCATGATCTCAACTTTTGCGCATTGCGATACTTCAATGTCGCTGGCGCCGATCCGGATGGTCGCACCGGGCAATCAACCCAAGGGGCAACGCATCTGATCAAGATCGCGGTCGAAACCGCACTGGGCAAACGCGATCATGTCAACGTGTTCGGCACCGATTATGACACACCTGATGGGACGGGCGTGCGCGACTATATCCACGTAAGCGATCTCGCCGCTGCGCACGTGCTTGCGCTTGGCGCATTGATCGAGCAGCCCGAACGATCGCTCACAATGAACTGCGGCTATGGGCGAGGCTTTTCCGTGCTCGAAGTGCTGGATGCCGTCGACCGGGTAACAAACCTCACGATTGAGCGCCGATGGGAAGCGCGGCGAGAGGGCGATTCCGATTCGCTGATTTCTGATCCGTCCCGCATCCATGCGACCCTTCCATGGGAGCCCAAACACGCCGATCTGGACACAATTATCGCCCATGCGCTGCAATGGGAGCGCAAACTGTCTGATCTGCGCGGAAATAGTTGACCACCGGACCCGCCCACGCTAGGGGCCGCACTCGAAATTCACGAGCGCCGGGCTTCGGCTTGGCGCCTTTTTATTTGCCATCGCGCAAAATTCAGAAGAGCAGACCGATGAAAATCCGCAATAGCCTCAAGTCGCTGAAGGGCCGCCACCGCGATTGCCGCGTGATTCGCCGCCGCGGACGCACCTATGTGATCAACAAGACCAATCGTCGTTTCAAAGCCCGTCAGGGCTAAGTGCGACAATCGGCCGGTTGCCCGTCTGGGTGACCGAAGCAACGCAAGCGGCCCGCCTCCCATTCGGAGAGCGGGCCGCAGCCGTTTCAGGAGTTAGTCCGACTTGCGAAAAGCCGTCGTCTTTGATGTGGGAAGGGTGCTGTTCGACTGGCAGCTAAGTGCTCTGTTTGAAAAACTGATTGCTGACCGCGAGGAACTCGAGTGGTTTCTTGCCAATGTCGTTACCGAAGAATGGCATTTCGAACATGATCGTGGCCGCTCGTTAGCCGATATGGTGCCTGAACGGATTGCCCAGTTTCCAGACTACGAGTTGCATCTCAATGCCTATCGG
>Ga0316207_10001900_pt1 | contig 23551 bp, 17 predicted proteins | sample 6weekpyrite_MG_FD_204943 | JGI IMG/M metagenome (GOLD analysis project Ga0316207, IMG submission 204943) | Microbial mat bacterial communities from mineral coupon in-situ incubated in ocean water Damariscotta River, Maine, United States -... | ecosystem: Environmental > Aquatic > Marine >... | reverse complement strand
ACTGCCGCAGCGATTGCAGGGTCTTTTCCCGGTAGGCGAAATCGGTCAGGGTGCGCTGCGTCAGAAAAGCCGGTTCAATCTCAACGCCCATTGCGACCTGTTCTGTTTTCATATTGGAAAGACGCTGTTTTTTCACGTTGTAGACCGTGACATCCCGGGCCAGCCAGAGGTCGTTTAAATTATCAAAATTTTTAGAAACAATGCGTTTATACAAATTCTCGCGCTTATCATAGGCGTGTACTTTTAGCGCCACATAACGCTGTTGATCTATCCAGAACAACAGTCGACTGTAGTTGGTTTTGTTGAGCCTGACAGGTTTCGGCCTCGCCTCGATCACCCAGACCTTCTGCCCGCGATACGGCCCTTGCTGGAGTATTTGGTAGTCGTATTCATCTGTTTTTCCGGTTTCCATATCTTCGGTGCTAAACTCTGACCCAAATAAAGCAACTGGCTCCTGATCTTCTCCGGTGCCACTGGCCATGCGCTTGACTTTCCCCAGCGCCGACAAATAAAGCCAGGATTCTGTATCGCGGGTTTGGTCATCATAGCTGTAGGTAAGCTGACCGATGCCCTTCTCGCTGGCCGGTTCCAGAATAATTGAAATCGTTTGACTGTCTTTTTTCGTGCTGCCTAGCTGCCGTGAAACCGATTCCATTCGTTTGATGCGCGGTGATTCGGTGCAACGTACTTTTTTATCTTTGATCACAAAAGGACATGAAGATAGCTTCGACCGGCTCAGCGTCGAGTCTGCGGCCCGGCGTTGTCGTTCATCAACCTGATCCATAATGCGCTGTGCGCTTTGTGCCCAGCTTTGCGCTACACCAAGACTGGAAAACAGCAAACTCCAAAACAGTATGTGAATCAGTTTTGCTTGCATGTTGTCTCCAACGCCATCTTTGCAATATGCCGGTTGCGCCCGAAATCAGGCTTCAACCATTTTATCAGTGCAGGCAACAGCAACAGATCTGAAGAGAGTGCGATAAAGATGGCCGTAGAACCAAAAATACCTGTTTTGGCATGCCCCAAATAATCTGAAAATGCCAAGGTCGAAAAACCGATCCCCAGAATCAGCGTGGTAAACGTCACCGCCTGCCCGACTTCCTTGATGGTGCTGGTGAGGGCTTTGTCGACGTCGCCCGATTCAAACCAGGCGTCACGGTAATGGGCAACAAAATGAATGGTGTCATCGACGGCAATACCAATGATCAAAGGGGCGATAATCAGGGTATCCGTATCCAGAGAAACGCCCAACAAGCCCATCACGCCGAAGGTAAAAAATGCCGGTAACAGATTGGGCACCATGGCAATCAGCCCGGCCTGTACAGAGCCCAGTGTCAACATCATCATTCCGGTAATAATCAGCAGAGCAAAGCTGAAGCTCTTGATCTGTGTCCAGCTGATATGATCAACCAGCTTCATCATCAGCGCCAGAGAGCCCGTCACATTCAACTCCAGCATTGGATAGTGCTCACGAAGTGGCTCAAAGGCGCGTTCTAAATCTGCATTTATTCGCGTGAAGAAGTCGGTGTATTCATATGAACCGGCATTGCGCAGCTGCAAAACAATATGGCTTTTTGAGTAGTCATCACTGACCAGATTCCGCCGATCCTCAGGGTTAGCGTTATCAAACAAATAAAGCAACTGCGCTGTCAGTCGTTGATCATCAGGTATTCGCTCAAACGATGCCAACCCTTCATGCATCACTTTATTGGTGTCTTTCACAAAATCTGCGAGAGAAAAGGTTTTGAGTACAAAATCAGAATAAGTCGTTTCCAAATGCGTTTGCAGCTCATCAATCACTTTAAGAACGTTCGGGTTTTTCAGGGCATCAGCCTGTCCCAGATCAAACATAAATTCAATGTTCTGGCCACCCATCATATGCTTATCAACAAGGTCATAGGTCACCCGGATTTCGCTGCTCTTTTTAGTCAGTTCAACAAGGTTTGAATCTACCCGAACTTGCGACGCGCCAAACAATAAGAGGCCAAAAAAGACGAAATAAACCACAACAATGTGTTTTGCTCGACGATCAACGAAGCGAGGAATACGGTCCAACAACGGCTGCAGCCAGCTTTTCTGCTTGCGGCGAAGCGCGCGCTCGGCAGCCTTGCGATTAAAAGGATGCCAGATATCGAGCAAAACCGGCAATAAAAATAGCGTAAACAACAGTGCCATCGCCACACCTAAAGCAGAGTGGAAGCCAAACACGCGAATCTGTGGAATATCACTGATCATCAAAGCAGACATGCCCGCCATCGTGGTGATGGTCGTCAAAAATATAGGCATGCCGGTTTTTCGGTAGGCTCGCCTCATTGCTGCCCGGTGCGCTTGACCTTCTCTTCGATAATAAACATAGGCGCTGAGTACATGCACACAATCAGCAACCCCTACGGCGATAATCAGCATCGTTGAAAAACTGACCATCAACGACAGTGTGACGCCGAACCAGCACATTAGGCCAACAGACCACAACGCCGAGCATATAATTACCAGCATGGGCCAGGTAACCGCGCTCGAAGAACGAAACAAAAACCAAAGCAAGCCAACAATAATCAGCACCATTAAGCCAAGTAGACCCGATGCCTGTTTCATATTGTTCATCGCAAATTCCATCAGCGCGGCATTGCCGGTAAAGTAAAAGTCAAAATGCTGATATGCTTGCTTCCCGGTCAAGGCGCGTAACGCGCCCATAAAATTCAGATATTCTTCCATCTGCATGTCTTGAAATTCGATATTTTTTACTTGCAGGCTACTATCAACAAGCAACTCTCCCTCCATATCAAAGGCATCTGCATTCAATAGACCAGCTTCAACTTCGTCATCATTCGATTCAGTGGCCACAGGCACCACACCAAAATCGGTCTTAAGACGAATGCCGCCATACTGAAAGCTTTTTGAGTAATACATCAACTCAAAATTTTCTTGTGACAAAGCCAACTGACGCGTCTGCTCGCGCTCGCTGCTTGTCTCGGGAAATTGATTTGCCAATAGCTTTTTACTAATCAGCGTGTCGCCATCGGCTAACTGATAACGCGCATTGTACAAACTGTCGATACGCTCGATGCGGGTCAGCAGCTTAGCTTGTTCGATATCACTGTTTTGCGTACCTTCATTAGCTGTCTTGTCTTCACTTTCTGTCTTATCTTCAGCAAGGATGCCAACCCGCGCATTGTCCAACTCGATATGCAAGGCTTGAAGCACTTTGAGAGATTTGGCTGAAAATACATCGCCATCTTTTGCCCGGTAGATCAGATAAATACCATCATCACTGCCAAACTGCTGGCGAAATTCATCCAGCGAAACCTTGGCAGGATCGCCGTCTTTGAACCAGCTTTCGAGTGACATATCCATCGTGAATCGCTTGCCGATGCCATAGAGCATAACGACGGTCACCACAACAAACAGGAAAAGTATTGGCCAGCGCCAAGGCAGGCAGCGCTCTGGCGCGGACTCAAAAAACTGATTAAAGCGAGATAATACGGTATGCAAAACAGCTCCTTTATTATTTTTAAAGCGGTAAACGCAAAGGCGCATTATAGAACGAAGATGAAACTCTTGTGGAGAGGCAGGGATAAATTAGGTGCGGGGTACTGGGTACTGGGTAAACCTAGCTCCCCGCTCCTATTCCTTATGACATCAAGCCATTGCTTCGACTTTTTTCATAAGGTGTGCAAAACGCTTGTATTGTCGGTGTTGTTTGGGAATGTGCTTAACGTTGTCGAGACATTTCTGGCAGCGTCGTTTCAGCTCAGGATTACCATTTTGCCCTTCAATTTGCTTCAGCATCACCTGCACCATATTCAAATTTAGTGCGGGGTGCTTAGGCGTCGCCTCGAGTGCTTTTTCAAACACCTCAATCGCTTCTGCCAACTCACCACTTTCAAATGCACCGATACCTTTTTTGTTCAGGGCTCTCGCTTTAATTTTTTTCTGTAAGCTAACCGGTTCATCCAACAGGTCTTCAATACTGGCCAGAACATTTTTATTCCCTTCATTTTGCTCGGCCAAATCACTTAATATTTGCTCGGCCTGGCTTTCTTCGCCCATGGCATAGAGCGTTTTTGCAAATTCCAGTGCAGATTCAGCGCTGCCCTCAGAAATATCCATTGTGTTTTCCGCTTTTGAAAGCGCTACCTTGGCTTTTTTCTCATCGCCCTGCCCCTGATGCACCCGCGATGTAATCAGCAAAGCATTAAGCTTCACGGCTTCGTTATCCTTAAATTTCTTGCCAACCCGCTCAAGGGTGCTCACCGCCTCTTTAGCGCGCTTTTTGCCCACTTCAGATTTATCACCTTCTGATAAATCTGACAGGCACCGTCCCAGGTTCAAATAATTGTCTGGCGACTCATGAACAGAGTTATGACCCAATCTGACGGTTTGGCGAAAGGCATTTGCCGCACCTTCGACATCTTTATTTTTGGTACAAACATCCGCCAGTTTTTTCTGACGCATAATCGCGAAAGGTGAAATATCAACCGCTTTTACCAGTACTTTCTGGGCTTCCTTAGCCTTGCCATTTTTCAGATGAGCCTCTGCCAGACCATCGTAGGCTTCGATCAAGTTTGGGTTGGCCTTAATCAAGCCTTCAAAATCGTCTATTGCCCGCTCATATTCGCCCATGGCTACACAAACTCGCCCCCTGCCCAGGCGAGCCCAACCAATATCTCTTCGACTCAACACGTTTTCATAAATACTGCGCGCACGCTTGTACTCTTTCTTTTTGTAGTACAAGCTAGCCAACGTGCGCAAACACCAGGTGACGTACTTTGAATCACTATTGATTTCTTTATCCAGCAGCTCAATCGCGTGATCATAGTTTTCATTGTCTATTGCGACATTGATTGGTTTAAGCGCCTCGCGCTGTTCGATCATGCCATCTAAGCGTTTTTGCAGAACAGCCTTGGTAATAGGCTTGGTAATATAGCCATCAGGCAAATACTCCAGCGCACCCATGACCATGTCTTTGGAGGTCTCTGCCGTAATCAATACAAAGATACTGGTATGCTTTAATACCTTGTTATACCTGAGCTCTTCCAATACTTGCTGGCCATTTTTCCCGGTGCCCAAATTGTAGTCACACAAGACAATATCGAAGCGTTCATTCTCACAACGGGCAACCGCATCTTCACCGGTACCCGCTACTTCAATTTTTTCTACCCCGAATGCTCTAATCATCTGACGAATGGACAGGCGAAAATTCTCAAAATCATCAACCACCAAAAAACGTAAGTTACGATAATATTTGGCAAGTTGAATTTGACGCTTTAGTTCACTCATATTTTTTAGCTGTTTCTACCGTTAGTCTTAAAGTCGTTTGCTAAAGTGTAGCGCGAAACTAGAATCTTTGCCTTTTATAGCACCATAAATTGACTTTGACAGCCCGGCATTAGCAGTACAAAATCTTAGCCCTGAATGAATCTAACAGCGAACCCCAATCTGAGCGAGCACTCGATGGCATTACCCGTATTTATCGATATCAAAACCAGTCATAACGACGAAGGAGGGTTTCCGACCGCCATCGCCTGGTCGTTACCCGATGGTTCAATTAAATCAGTGCTAATCGTACCGGATGATGAATGGGAACCATGGGGTAATTCTGGCCCGGAAGTTGATGTGCAGCACCTGCTGGATCAAGGCGAATCGGGCCTCGAAATTGTTCGCGAGATCAATCAGGATCTAAGCGGTCAAACTGCCTTTATCGACGGGCTGGATGACGATGAATTCATGCTGGAGCGTTTGTTTGAAACCTACAACAACGCGCCCGATTTTGAGCTAGCAACTCTGACACAGCTACTCCCTGGAAATGATATTGAAAGCCTGCTAGCAATACGCTCTCAAATTGCCGATGAGTATCAGTTTGATATTCATCATATCGACGACAACATCAGAGCCATGCTTTATCTATTCGAACAGCTCTCAAGCTGAAGAATCACATCTGGAACCCGCACTAATGACGCTTGCGTGGAAACTGCCCTTCAGCCTTAAATTGGTTGGCAAGAATTCGGTGCTGATAGCTTTTTTCCAACTCATAAATCTGAACCGAAGGGTTATCCGGCGAGATGTGGCAGACAATTTTGACACCATACTGTCGGGCGATAAATTTCACTTCGTCTTGTGAGATAAGCAAGTCTCTGCTTGCGACTCGAAACTCTTTTCTGGGGTGTTGCGAACAAGCCAGTTCTCGTATTCCCCACCGGTCCATCGCGGGCTTGTAGGTACAATAATACTTCACATAAGACAGATAGACAGCCAAACCGCCGACCAAAGCAAGCCCCAAAACGCCCTCTTGTACCCGGTTTCGCGCCAGTGCCCAAATCAAAACCAGAGCCAGTAACGCGATCGCCGCCAGCAGTTTCACTTCATATTCGGTAAACAGACTCGGCGCCGTAACGCCATAGTTGTTGCGATCAAACAATAGTTTTCTCAGATGATTGAGTCTCGCGCGCATTGAACTCACCTCCTGCCTGATTAAACCTGAAAACGCAGTTGAATCACGAAAAGTAGCCGCGCATACATGCCGAACCTGCGAGCAAATATTCGTCATCTATCAATCACTATATAGTGCACTATCGGCGCTCTCGCAACATACATCTGATCAATATTTAACCTGAACATGATTCGCATGAACGGATACATTCGTGCGTTAAGCCTGCATTTAAAATTTGGTATTGAATTTGCTTTTACTTTAACAGCCACTCTGACAACCAGACAAAGCGCCGATAAACCGGACATGTTTTGCCTGTCGCTGACTGAAATTAACGGCAAGAAAAGAGCAGGATCAGTACAATGTCACATATCACCACAGAACAAGCATTGCAGATACCCCAACAGCTAAAACGACAGGGTTCTCAAACCGGATCAGGACCAACCAGCCACTCCGATAGATCCGAGGGAAAACAGGAAGCCAAATACCTGTCTGACGATGCAGTCACCCTGCTAAGGCGCCAGTCGGCTCAAACCGTCAAAAATTTGAAAGTCGAAAGTTATAAAAATGAACTGGGTCAGGATAACGCGCTGGTTCGAGAAACATTACGCACCAAACTGGCAGAATACAAATTAAACCCGAATACCCGCCTGTCAGTGGGTAAAGACGCATTCGGCAATATCGAAATCAAAGGCGCTTTACTACAAAGTGATATTGAACAAATATCAGAAGATCTAAACAACAGCGCCCCCTTCAAAGCGGCTTTCAATCAACTAAGCCAGCACCAGCCGACCCTTAATTATGTCGATAACGTTGTTAAACTCTCGGGAGCCTACGGTGTCAGTAACAACTTGTTTAACTCTTTGATCAGCGATGATAATGAATTCAACAAGTTAAATGATATTTCACATCGATACCAGACACTCAAAGCAAATGTAGATCAGAACGGCACTGGCGACGACCCACGTTTTGTATCTGAGCGGGATTTTCAGTTTGTCTTGAACGGCTAAGTCCGGTAGTTGCGAATATGAAACGTCAACAGGCCCTAAACAAATACCGAAATATCGCCGCAACCTTCGCGTACTACCACGGGTGGATCACTGGCAAGATCGACCACCGAGGTGGCTTCAAAACCACAAAAGCCGCCATCTATGACCAAATCAAGCGAATGCTCCAACACACCGCGAATCTCGTATGGGTCAGTCATCGGCATGTCGTCACCTGGCAAAATGAGCGTTGTGCTCATCAAGGGTTGAGTCAACTCTTCCAGAATACCTAGCGCTATTTTATTGTCTGGCACACGAATGCCAATCTGGCGTCGCTTGGCCATCAAGCGTCGTGGAACTTCTGAGGTCGCATCGAGAATAAAGGTATAGGCACCCGGCGTATGCGCTTTGATGAGTCGATACTGCTGATTGTCGAGCTTGGCATAGATCGCAATATCAGACAGATCACGACACATCAACGTAAAATGGTGCTTATCATCAAGTTTTCTAATTTGTCTGATTCGGTCAACGGCAGACTTGTTACCCAGGTGACACCCCAAGGCATAAGCCGAGTCTGTCGGATAGGCAATCACGCCTCCCTGCTCAATAATTTCAACGGCATGGCGAATTAACCGAGCCTGCGGGTTTTCCGGATGTATCTGAAAAAACTGACTCACTTCAAGCTCCTTTAGAGCCGCCCATACAATTAGGGGATTTCGGCGTTTGCTGCTGGATTTGCTGCCACTCTTCATTCGTGTAGGTATGCAAAGCAACTGCGTGCAGACCATCCTGCATCAAGTCTTTCAAGATGCCATAGATTTTTTGATGACGCATGACTTTTGATTGGCCTAGAAAGCAGTTACTGGCGACCGTCAGTTTAAAATGAGTTTCTGAATTTGCAGGAACACTATGCATATGGCTTTCGTTCACCACCCGCAAATAACTTGGGTTAAACGCGGCTTGCAACATCGTCTCGATTTGTTTCTGGCGTTCCATTTGTTCCGTCTCATAAGCGCTAAATAAGCGGCAAAATACTACTTGTTATGCCGGTAGAAAGCGAGACATTTGTGCCCCTTCGAAACCATTGCTAACAGCACATACAAAAGCACAACAAAGCGTCACACGTTTAGTGATGATTCGCGTTTTTTTCCCTGTCAAAATAGAAATGATGTCGGAAAACCCAAAAAAACATCTACACTAAAAACTATCTGAACAAAAAAATAATACCTTACAGGGGATAAACAATGAAAATCGCTTTGCTTGAAGATGAAGTAGAACAAGCTCGTAATTTAAGTGAGCTATTAACGCAAAGCCAGCATAGTTGCGATTATTTTCACACAGGAAAATCATTCACCTATGCGGTACTACACAACAGTTACGATTTGTTGATTCTGGATTGGCAACTTCCCGATATGGACGGCACCGACGTACTCAAAACAATTCGTAGCGAATTGAGCTGGCGAATCCCGGTGCTATTTCTGACGCAACGAGATAGCGAAAGCGACATTATCGAAGCCTTGGATGCCGGAGCGGATGACTACCTGACTAAGCCCGCCCGCCCTGGGGAACTCGCTGCCAGGCTAAATGCATTAGGGCGCCGCCTTAGCAGCGAAGCAGAAGAGCAGGAAGATTTGGTGATCGGTCCTTACACCATCAATATGAACAAGCGAACGATCATCTCAAACGGGGAAGCGGTATCGCTTACAGATAAAGATTTTGACCTGGCCGTCTTTATGTTTCAAAACATTGGGCGCTTATTGTCCAGAGACTTTTTACTTGAACGGGTTTGGGGAATTTCCTCCAATATTAATACCCGAACCGTCGATACACATGTTAGTCGCTTGCGACGTAAACTGAATATTAAACCCGAAAATGGTTTCAGGATTAAAACCATTTACCAACACGGTTATCGCTTGGAACGCGTTAGTGAATAGCGCCCTCAGGTGGCAGAGTAACAATTTATGAATATTGCAGTATCGTTTATTCACGCCGTTCAAATTCGCTGGCGACTTGTGCTGGCAATGTACGTCGTCACCTGTGCTCTACCTACCGCCATCTTCGCGCAAACGGCCGAGCAAAGCGGGCAAAACAACACTCAAGAGTGGCATTATACTTTACGGCCTGCTGATTCCTTGCAAAAGGTCGGCATGAATTTGCTTAGTCGTCAATATTCATGGACGGATCTGGTTCATTACAATCGAATTGAAGATGTTGCATCCTTGCAACCGGGCAGCATTGTCCGAATTCCCATGCATTGGCTAAAGCAGCAACCAAAACCAGCGACAGTAATGTCGATTTCCGGCAGCGCCATGATCAAACGCATCACCGATACTCACTTCCAGGTGATGACACCTGATATGTCGATTCAGGTCGGCGATGAAGTTTTAACACGAAATGGCTCCGTGCTGATAAAATTTGCCGATGGTTCAATTCTTCGCCTCGACAAAAACTCCAACCTTGTCTTCAACAAACTATCTCATTTTGGTCATACCGGAATGGTTGACACCCGCATGCGCCTCAAGAAAGGTATGCTGTCTACCGAAGTCATGCCGCTGGTTAAAGGCTCGCGTTATGAAATAAGCACACCATCAGCTGTTGCGGCGGTACGGGGCACCAAATTCAGAATGGAAACAAACGGCAAAAATACCCAAATTGAAGTGACCGAAGGTTTTGTCGAGTTTAACCATGCGCATGGCAGCACGGTCGTCTCTGAAGGCGAAGGCGCACGGGTCAAACAAGGAAGTGCCATCATTGAAAAAACAAGATTGGCACCCGCACCGGAACCCAAGTTCGCAGACTCCACCATTAGTGATCTGCCTGCCACACTGACCTGGAAAGACAAGCAAGCGGCGAAAAACTATCGTTATCAGTTAATCGACAAGGGCAACGGCGACCAACGCGTGCAAACATCGACACTGACAAAACCTGAAGTCACTCTAAGCCATGTTCAAAATGGTCACTATCAGGTTGCGATGCGTTCTATCAACAACAATGGTTTTGAAGGAATGGATGCCAGTTCTGACCTTGAAGTGAATATTGCCTCGCTCGTTCCAGAACTGATCGCGCCTCTGGATGGCAGCATTCTGGACAATCCAATGCCTAAGTTTATCTGGAAGTTCAAAGGAAAAGACGAACTGGCAAAGCTTGAAATTGCAACCGATCCGGATTTTGAATCCATCATCACCGCCTACGAATTTGAACTTTCAAGTCATATAACCCCGAATTCAAAACTGGCACCTGGTGATTACTTCTGGCGGGTTGTGGCACTCGCCGATGATAGCGAACAAAGCGTTAGTTCGGCTCGTGCGCTATCAATCAGAGGGCTGATGGCACCCGTCAAAATTTTGAGTGTTAACTATATTAACGATCAAGTCGGCTTATTCTGGAAAAACCTGAAACAATCGCGTGGCTATATATTGCAAGTGTCCGATTCTGCAAATTTTCTCAATATTTTGAAAGAAGAAACACTGAACAAACCGAATGCTCATCTGAAGCTAACACCGGGAAAACGCTACTACGCTAGAGTAAAGGGAGTAGGCGACAGTTTGTATAAGTCTAACTACGGCCCAACCAAAGAGTTGTTTATTAAACAGCAGCAATAAAAGCAAAAACAAAAAGGAGCGGTGCCACCGCACGAGAAATGTCATCCAGTATTAGCGATCCACGCCCCTATGAGCAGTATCTTTTGACCCTGGCACTGCTGCTGATCACTGCACTTCTGGTCTATACCCAGGCGGCCAAAAGACTCGATCTGCTTAGCTACGACGCCGCAATCAACACCTTCCCGGCCCCCGTTGATCCAGATACCGTCATCGTATCGATTGATGAAAAAAGTCTGAACGGCATCGGCCAATGGCCTTGGCGCAGAGCGATTCATGCACAGTTAATAGACAAACTGACGCAGTACAATGCGGCATTGGTCAGCTTTGATATCATTTTTTCAGAACGGGATTCAGGCTTCCCTGAAGATGACCAGCTGCTTGCCCGCGCCATCAAAAACAATGGCAATGTATTACTTCCACTGCATATCCACCCTCTTAGCTACGGTGATACTTTATCAGAAATTCTGCCGATTCCTGATTTGGTGAAAGCCGCGAAAGGTTTGGGGCATATTCATGTTGACCTCGATGAAGACGGGCTTGCCAGAGGATTATATTTAAACTCAGGCATGGGCGATGCGTATTGGCCCGCTTTATCCATGGCGATGGCAGCAGAGATCAACCCAATGATAAAATACCTGAAACAGGTCGAAGAACAACACGCAGCGCCTTTTGTTTCCGTCAACACCCAATACCGCTTGATTCCGTTCGCCGGCCCCGGAGGCACCTTCCCGACCTACAGCTATCTTGACGTTTTACTGGACCAGGTGCCTGCGGAAGTATTCCGAGACAAAACGGTACTGGTTGGCGCAACTGCGGCTGGGTTGGGCGACGTCATTCCAACACCGGTGTCACAATTGAATACGCCAATGTCCGGCGTCGAATTACATGCTAATGCTTATTCATCACTGATGACCCAAAGCGCCATCAAACCGATTGCTCCGCTGTGGACTTACTTGCTAACGTTTGCATTTATTCTTATTCCAATTCTGGTATTTCCGCGCCTTAAACCGACCTATGTTATGCCATCAACAGCGATATTAGTGCTATTGGTGCTGGGGTTTAGTTACGGACTTCTCGTTTACGATCACAGCTGGTTCCCGCCGATCAATAGCGTACTGGGAGTGTTGATCGCCTACCCATTATGGAGCTGGCAACGAATGCGTCATTTAAACAGTTTTCTCAGCAACGAGCTTGAGCGTTTGACCAAGGAACCGGCAATTGGCTTTCGAAAATTAAGGCAACATCCGGTCGAAAAAGTTTTTTTGTCATTATTGCCTTTGCTCAAACCAAAACACTATCTACTCATCAAAAATCATCACCCTCTGCATAGCTTTGAAAAAGAAGGGCTGACAAAAATCAAAGTACGCGAGCGCGGGAAATGGATGCACGGCGAACACGCAAGCTGGATCAAGCTCAGCCAGGGCGGTGACACTTACAAACTCGGGCTCGGTTGGAGTAACAGTGAAAACAGGGAGCAAATCAAGGACTTCCTGAACAAGCTAGACTTATCTATCCAGCCAAAATACAAACAACGACGCTATTATGAGCGAATCGCGAATCGCACAGCCCAGGTACGTGAAGCCATCAGTTCAATGCAGGATATGCGAACGTTTATCTCCAAAGGGTTTGAAGAAATGCCTGATGCGGTTCTGGTAACAGATCCAATTGGTGTGGTGGTATTTTGTAATGGTCACACCCTAAAGTGGCTAAACAAAAAAGGCCCGGAGCTAATTGGTCGGCCGATACACGAAATCTTTGAAACCGAACAGGAGCAACGCGATAAAATCATCAACAACACCGCTTCCGTCCTGATCACCGGCAAACAAGAAAACTTTGAAACTCACCTTAGTGATAGAGATATTATGGTGCATTGCGTGCCTTTTTTGGTCGATCTGCAAAGCGATGCAGGCCTGATGATGACGATGTCAGACATCACACGCATCCGGCAGCAACAGCGGGAAAAAAACCAGTTAATCGATTTTCTGTCTCATGATGTTCGCTCGCCACTGGTGTCACAACTCGCCATGTTGCAAGGTCTGCGTACCGGACGTATCGAATGGAGCGAAAACCTGATTGACGACATTGAGCAACACGCACAACGAAGCCTCAATCTGTCAGACCAATTCCTACAAATAACCCGAGCTGAACAAAGTGCCGAAACCGAGTTCTATGAATTTGATCTGATCAACACCGTTGAAAATAGCATCGATACACAGACACAACTGGCAAAATCAAAACATATTGACATTCTTTTTGAACAAGACGAAGAGCCCGTCTGGCTGAAAGGTAATGCGGAATTAATCGAAAGAGCGATCACCAATTTATTATCAAACGCCATCAAGTACAGTGATCCGAACACGCAGGTCACATTTAAGATCGAGCAGAATGATGACAGCGCTCGCCTGCACGTGATTGATCAGGGGTACGGCATTGAGACACAAGAGCTACCCTATATTTTCAAACGCTTCCGTCGTCAGAGAAACAGCGAAGTAAGTGGTGAAAAAGGTGCGGGATTGGGATTAAATTTTGTCAAAGTCGTGGTGGAGAAACATAATGGCCAGATTTCAGTAAACAGCGAACCTGGGCAAGGTACGACTTTCTCTCTGGAATTTCCGAAGGCAACAATACAATGACTCTCGATACGCTTCCATTTAATACTCTTTTCATCGGTCTAGGTGTCATGGGTTTCCATATGGCAGGACACCTTTCCAAGCATTTTCCGACGCACGTCTACAACCGAACCGAGGCCAAAACACTAGCTTGGTCGAATACATTTGATGGCACTGTTGTAAGCGACCTCCATGCCTTGCCAGAAGGGTTAAACGTCATCATCACGTGCATTGGCAACGACCAAGATCTCGAACAGGTCTATCTTTCGGAACAGGGGCTTGTCTATCAATGCGAACCTGGAACCATTCTGATTGACCACACCACCGCTTCTGCATCGATCGCACGTGAAATCGGTTCGCAAGCTAAAAAACAGGGCCTTTGGTTTATCGACGCACCCGTTTCGGGCGGGGAGCAAGGGGCGATTTCTGGCCAACTAACGATTATGGGCGGCGGCGCTATAGACATATTTGAGCAAGTACGTCCGGTGCTGAATTGCTACGCGAAAGCAGTCACACGATTAGGTGAAAACGGTGCGGGCCAGTTAACGAAAATGTCAAATCAACTGGCAGTCGCTGGCGTGGTACAAGGTCTTGCCGAGGCGATTCATTTTGCCGAGCAAGCGGGTCTTGATTGCGAGCAGGTGATCGATGTGATCTCCAAGGGAGCAGCACAATCCTGGCAGATGGACAACCGATCCGAAACCATGATTCGCGGAGAATATGAGCACGGCTTTGCTGTCGACCTGATGCGCAAGGATCTGGAGATCTGCCTTTCTCAAGCACGCCAACTCGGCGCAAAGCTTCCAGCAACCGCGCTGATCGATCAATTCTATGCCGATATTCAGGATATGGGCGGAAATCGTTGGGATACGTCAAGTTTATTGGAGCGATTGAGGGGCAAGAGATAGGACGGAAAAGATAGGAACGGGGAAGCCAGGGGCGGTCGCTCCCAGTACCTCGCTCCCCTCTCCTAACCCTTCGTTTCCCTATCTTAGGCTTTTTCTTTAACCTTCTTCTTCGGTTTGGCTTTCTTAGCCTGGGTCTCTGTCCACTTGCCGTTCGCATAATGGGCAGACCAGCCTGTCGCTTTGGCTTTTTCTTCCGACATCACATATTGCTCTTTAGTCTTACGGCTAAAACGAACAATCGCAGGCCGGCCTTTCGGATCGCTGGTTGGCGCTGAAAACAAGAAGGTATATTTTGGATCAATCTCATCTTTGTGCGGCAACAACTCGCTGATCGTCGGCGCCCGTGTTTCACGGTTCTTAGGAAATTTACTGGCTGCCAGAAACAATCCTGCCGCGCCATCACGCAAAATATAGGTGTCATCCACCTTTTCGCACGCCAGCTCGGGCATTGGGACAGGATCCATTTTTGGTGGTGCGGGCTGTCCACTTCTCAGCAACTTGCGAGTATTGTTACAACTCTCGCTCATACAACCAAAGTACTTGCCGAAACGCCCAGTTTTTAATTGCATTTCAGACTGGCACTTATCGCACTCCAGCGTAGGTCCATCGTAACCTTTGATTTTGAATTCGCCCTGCTCTATTTCATAGCCAGAGCAGTCGGGGTTATTGCCACAAACATGTAACTTGCGCTGTTCGTCGATCAGGTAGCTATCCATGGCAGTCGCGCAAATCGAACAACGATGTTTCTTGCGCAATAAACGTGACTCGCCCTCATCATCGTCAGCACTGGCTACTTCATCGCCAGGCACGAGGTTGATGGTGGTCTTGCAGCGTTCTTTTGGTGGCAGTGAATAACCTGAACACCCCAAAAACACGCCCGTGCTGGCGGTACGGATTTGCATTTTGCGGCCGCAACTTGGGCAGTCTATATCCGTTTCCGTAGGTGCATTGGTTCTCATGCCATCATTCGCCGCTTCCGCTTTTTCGAGTTGACGCGTAAAACCCTGATAGAACTGATTCAATACATCTTTCCAGTCCTTTTTGGCCGTTGCCACATCATCCAGCTTTTCTTCCATTTGCGCCGTAAAACTGTAGTCCATTAAATCATCGAAGGATTCAACCAAACGGTCGGTAACAATATCGCCCATTTTCTCGGCGTAAAAACGTCTGCTCTCCAGTCGTACATAGCCACGATCCTGAATAGTCGAGATAATCGCGGCATAGGTGGATGGTCGTCCGATTCCGCGTTTCTCCAGCTCTTTAACCAATGCCGCTTCGGAGTAACGAGCAGATGGTTTGGTGAAATGCTGCCTAGGGTCTAGCTTGACCAGTGACAAGTGATCGCCGACTTTCATATCAGGCAGTAAGATATCTTCGTCTTTTTTGCTGTTCACCGGCATGACTTTTAAGAAGCCGTCAAATTTGATGACTCTTCCACGCGTGCGTAACTGAAAGTCTCCCGCTGTGACTTCAATAGAAGAGCTTAAAAATTCTGCATCCGTCATCTGACAGGCCACAAAGTTTCGCCAAATCAGGTCATAGAGTTTTTCTGCATCTTTTTCAAGATTCTTAATACCAGAAACCTCTGTATTGACATCGGATGGTCTAATCGCTTCGTGAGCTTCCTGAGCCCCTTCTTTACTACTATATCGACGCGGCTCGCCCGGCACATACCTGGAACCGAAATTGGCTTCAACATACTCTCTACACGCACTGACCGCATCCAGACTCAGATTGGTTGAATCGGTACGCATATAGGTAATGTAACCCGCTTCGTAAAGGCGTTGCGCCAGCATCATGGTCTTTTTGACACTAAAGCCTAAACGCGTACTGGCAGCCTGCTGCAACGTTGAGGTAATAAATGGTGCATTGGGTTTTGACCGGGTGGGCTTGTCTTCACGCTTGGTCACTTTATACGCTTCTTGTTCAAGCGCAGCCAAATGATCTTTTGTTTGTGCTTCACTGACCGGCCGAAATGCTTTGCCTTGATACTTGGAAACCTGAAACTGAGTATGCACTTTATTCTGATCATTCAGTTTGGCAAAAACTTCCCAGTATTCTTCCGGGATAAACGCGCGGATCTCCCGCTCTCGCTCAACGATTAACCTGACTGCAACTGACTGTACCCTGCCGGCAGAAAGCCCACGAGCGACCTTCGACCACAGCAAAGGCGACACCATAAAGCCAACAACCCGATCAAGAAATCGTCTGGCTTGCTGGGCATTCACACGGGATTGATCTAGTTGGTCGGGGGATTTGAAGGCTTCCTGAATGGCTTTCTTGGTAATCTCATTGAAAACCACTCGCCGGTAACGGCTGTCATCGCCACCAATCGCTTCCTTAAGATGCCAGGCAATGGCCTCCCCTTCTCTGTCCAAATCCGTTGCGAGATAGATTTCATCTGCATCTTTAGCCAGTTTTTTTAATTCAGCGACGACTTTTTCCTTGCCCGGCAAAATTTCATATTTTGCTGCCCAGTCCTTTTCCGGATTGATGCCCATTCGGCTAATCAATTGCTCTCTCGACCGACGACTTTTATGTGCAACCTTTTCTTCGGCACTCATTTTACGGGTCGCCGCTGCCAGCTTGGCACGCTCCTGCGGGCTAGTCTTAGCGCTACCTCCCGATGTCGGCAAGTCTCGAATATGACCGATGCTCGACTTTACAATAAAATTCGACCCCAGATATTTGTTGATAGTCTTTGCTTTTGCGGGTGATTCGACAATGACAAGGGACTTACCCATACGACTCCAAATAATAAAAAACGTTTGTGACAAGAACGACTTTACACGCACTCGCGAAAAGCACAGGCGACATATATATTGATTTGTTACCGAAGGGTCAAGTGATTGTAAAAAAAAATCGGATCATCTGTTTGAGTTTTTGATTTTCAATTAGGATAAACCCGCCTCAAAAATAAATAATTCGAACACTTTGCTACACTATAGTTTTAACCATCACACAATAGCTTTAACCACCACACAGGACAAATGCCAAGCCGATATGTCAGCCTCTCTGGTCATTTCAATTATTGTTGCACTTCTGATTTTCTCTCTAGTATTCAGCGCCATTAGTTACAATCGCCAACTGGCTATCAAGCGCCGACAGGCCAAGATAAGAAAATGCCGACAGCAGGCTGATGAGAATCTCGGGCTTCAATATTTGCTGCTGAAAATTGACCCGGAATTTCCGCTTATTCTCCTGTTACAAAAACATATCATTCACGACTTGCAGGCGGCTCATAACTTGTCACCTCAAGACCCTGCTTTGGCGAGCCACCTAAACAAACAAAAAAACCTGATGACCCGATACCAGGCAGGCGAGCGTAATTGTGATATTCAAACGCATGTCACGACAGATGCTGAGCTGAGCCAGGCGCAGTTTCAGTTGACACAGATCAGTAAAATGGTAGAGATCCATCAAAACAGGGGTGAGCTGCAGTTACATACTTGCAGGGAGCTTGTTGATTACATCAAGAATCTAAAGCTGAACCTGGACATCAACACCCACATGCATCAAGCCAGACGCTACGGAGAAAATAACGATATCTCAATGTATCAAATGCATATTAAGCTGGCGCGAGATGTCCTAAAAAAATCACCTCTGGATATTGACAACAAAACTGAACGAATCAAAGAACTAAGCGAAATTCTTAAAGAAGTAAAAAGAACGAATAAAGTCGTTCTCGAAACAACCGAACCAGATAAAGCTCATCAAGAAGCGTCTACCAACAAAAAAGCCGCGACTTAAGAGCCGCGGCTTTGATTCGTTCAGGGCGATTAAGCTAAATACTTAAATACGTTCCCAAACCGTACTGATACCCTGACCGAGACCGATACACATGGTGGAAACACCATATTTACCGCCATTTTCTTCCAAGACATTCAACAAAGTTGTCGAGATACGCGCACCAGAACAGCCTAGTGGGTGACCCAATGCAATCGCACCACCTTTCAGGTTCACTTTCTCATCTGCTACGTTCAACAACTTAAGGTCTTTCATGACCGGTAAAGACTGACCAGCAAATGCTTCGTTAAGCTCCCAGAAGTCGATATCTTCAACTTTAAGACCCGCACGCTTAAGTGCTTTCTTAGTGGCAGGAACTGGACCGTAACCCATAATTGCCGGATCACAACCTGCGACTGCCATAGAAACGATTCGAGCACGTGGCGTTAAACCAAGTTCTTCCGCTTTTTCTGCCGACATCAACAACAAAGCCGCTGCGCCGTCAGTTAACTGTGAAGAGGTACCCGCCGTTACCGTACCGCCTTTAGGGTTAAAAGCAGGCTTCAATTTAGCCAAAGATTCAACCGTAGTTTCAGGACGAATGGTTTCATCATCTTCGATTAGAACTTTAAAACCGTTCTCATCATGACCTTCTACCGGTACGATCTCATTCTTGAACTTGCCATCAACAGTCGCCTGTTGTGCTAGACGGTGAGAACGCGCGCCGAACTCGTCTTGCATTTCACGCGAGATACCATGCATTTTCGCTAACATTTCAGCCGTTAAGCCCATCATATTAGACGCTTTTGCAGAGTATTTACTGGCTGCGGGGTTGTGATCAAAGCCTTTAGTCATCGAAACGTGACCCATATGCTCGACACCACCCACGACAAACACATCACCGTTACCAGTCATAATTGCTTGCGCCGCTGTATGAATCGCACTCATCGCAGAACCACACAAACGGTTAACCGTTTGTGCACCTGCAGCATGAGGAATTTTAGTCAACAATGAAATTTGACGAGCAACGTTGAAACCCTGCTCCATTGTTTGGTTTACACAACCCCAGATCACGTCTTCTACGTCATTAGGATTCAGGTTTGGATTGCGATCAAAAATCGCATCAATCAAAGTCGCCGAAAGCGTTTCTGCACGTACATTGCGGAAACAGCCATTTTTGGCACGCCCCATAGGAGTACGTACCGCATCGATGACGACGACATCTTTTGGATTAAGACTCATAGATATTCTCCGTTCGATTCTGTTTCAGCAATTAGCCGAAAAACTTCTTGCCAGTTTTAGCCATCTCTCTCATACCCTCGGTTGGAGTGTATAGAGCCCCTAAATCAGCATACTTGTCTGCGATCTTATTGAATTCTTCGAGACCGATTGAATCGATATAACGAAGTGCACCGCCACGGAATGGAGGAAAGCCAATACCAAAGATCAGACCCATATCGGCTTCAGCTGCCGTATCCACAATACCGTCTTCCAAACAACGAACCGTTTCGATACATAGCGGAACCATCATGCGTTCAATAATTTCTTCGTCAGTGAACTCCTGGCTACCTTCAACAACAGGCTTAAGCAAATCATAAACTGCATCGTCTTTCACTTTCTTCTGCTTGCCCTTACGGTCAAGTTCGTAAGTGTAGAAACCTTTATCCGTTTTCTGGCCGTAACGTCCATCGTCAAACATTACATCGATTGCCGTTCGGAATTCGTTCTTCATACGATCAGGGAAGCCATCAGCCATGACCTCACCTGCATGCTTACCCGTATCCATGCCGACCACATCAAGCAGGTAGGCAGGGCCCATTGGCCATCCGAATTTTTCCATGATCTTATCGACACGCTGGAAATCAGCGCCATCCCGAACCAAGGCACAGAAACCACCAAAGTAAGGGAATAAGATACGGTTAACCAGGAATCCCGGGCAGTCGTTTACAACAACCGGTGTTTTGCCCATTGCCTTCGCATAGCCCACCGTGGTTGCAATGGTTTCTTCACTGGTTTTCTCACCACGAATAACCTCTACCAGCGGCATCATGTGTACCGGGTTGAAGAAGTGCATACCGCAGAAATTCTCAGGGCGTTTCAGGTTTTTGGCCAATAAATTAATCGAGATCGTCGAGGTATTTGAGGTCAAAACGGTATCTTCGGCGACCTGGCCTTCGACTTCCTGCAATACAATATCTTTAACCTTGGGGTTTTCGACAACGGCCTCAACCACCAGATCAACATTGCCAAAATCGCCGTAGCTCATCGCCGGTGTAATGCCGTTCAATACCCCAGCCATTTTTTCTGGCGTCATTCGACCTTTGGCAACACGTTTGGACAGCAATTTGGTTGCCTCACTCAAACCAAGATCAATACCCGCCTGCGCGATATCCTTCATGATAATCGGCGTACCCTTCAAGGCAGACTGATAAGCAATCCCCCCTCCCATGATACCGGCACCGAGAACCGCAGCCAGTTTCACTTCGGATGCCTTTGGCTCAAGTGCCTTGGCCTTGGATTTCAGAGCTTGGTCATTTAAGAACAAACCAATAAGCGATGCGGAAACTGAAGTCTGAGCCATTTTAGCAAAGCCTTTCGCTTCAACTTCGATTGCTTTGTCTCGCGACATCCCCGAATGCTTCTGCATGGCTTTGATTGCTGCCACAGGTGCCGGGTAGTTTGGCCCGGCCTGGCCAGCAACAAAACCCTTCGCTGTTTCGAAGGTCATCATACTTTCCATCGGGTTAAGCTTTAATTTGCTGGTTTTTTCTTCACGACGGCCTTTGTAGTCGACTTTACCTTCAATTGCCTGTTTAACTAAATCGACAGCGGCTTCAATCAGCTTTTCTGCAGGAACAACCACATCGACCGCGCCAAATTTCAAGGCATCGTCAGCTCGATATTCTTTGCTGCCACAAATCCACTCGATTGCGTTATCCGCACCAATCAGTCTAGGCAAACGAACCGTGCCGCCAAAACCTGGGTAAATACCCAACTTAACTTCTGGCAAGCCAACTTTCGCTTTAGGTGACATAACGCGATAATCCGTCGACAGACACATTTCAAACCCGCCCCCCAACGCAATGCCATTAATTGCGGTAACGGTAGGGAAAGGCAAATCTTCAATTGCACTAAAAATTGAATTTGCCTGAAGGTTATTGGCAATCAAGTCTTCTTCAGAACCTGCGAACAAGTCTGAAAACTCTGTAATATCTGCCCCAACAATGAAGCAATCTTTCGAGCTTGTTACGATTAAACCATTGATTCCACTTGCGTTTTTGAGACTTTCAGCCGCTTCGCCAAGTTCCTCAAGAGTAAGTCGGTTAAACTTATTAACTGACTCGCCTTCTAAATCGAAGTTAAGTTGTGCGATGCCACCTTCGATTTCTTTAACCGTGATGGCTTTACCTGCGTAAATCATCAACTGTTCTCCAAGTTAATTGTCTGTACTAGTGCAACCCTTTTTTATTAGAACCGTTATGTTCTTAGAACTGTTAAAAAATGATCACACGAGCAAAGTTTTGGCCCGGTAAAAAACGGGGATTTCTGAAATTCATACGCTCGTTTGAATTTCGAGGATCGAACCATGGAAAAATTTTACCCATTTGTCAATTACTATTGACATATCTACACATATTTTTTCGAGATATTTTCTTAAAATATACGTTATCTATTTGTTTTATAAGTATATTAATTATAGTGGCCGAAAAAACTAAAATTAACTGCATACACCTTTCCAATTTTAAAACCACACCCCAGACGCGTACATTTGTAAGTTATGGATTAAATACTACACTGAATAAAATTGACATTTTTTACTATAAAACGTCGAAGCAAGTCGTCCAGATATATGGAGAATCATTGATGGCATTTATCACCTACAGGCCTAGTCACGCCTATTTAACAACGATAACAATCGCTTTTTTACTTTCCGTTGCAGCATTTTCCGCCAATGCTTTAGATAAAAACCAGGCATATTCAGCGCTGGGGAATATCTATCAAGCTCAAATTCATTCGTACTACTCTGTTAATGGGTTCTACAACTTTAGCGCAAATCTGGGTGACCAGCAGCAACTCGCGACCATCAACGAGTCAGTTACCAAAATAGATGAATTAATGGCATCACTAGAAGGTGAGCTGAGTGAAGCACCTACAACAGAAACAGCCAAACTGGCGATATCCGCCTGGAAAAAGTACCTGAATGTTCTTAATCAGAATATTAACGAAGTGAAAAAAACAGGATACCCTGATCTTCGCCTGGCAGGCGATATGGCGACCACCAATATCAGTTTTAACGAAGCCCTGAAGGAACTATACAGCGTTATAACGCGCGACGAAACGAACAAACCTGACGAATTCACGACTGCCAGCCGCCGATCTGCCATTACCATGGCATTAATGATGACCAAGTACTCGGCACGCTCAACATCTACTGTCAGCCAGGTGTACACCGGCGGCGATAGCGAAATCACCATTGATTCTCTGGCCAAGGAATTCAACGAAACGCTGGCGAAACTGCTGGAGCTCACCAAGGATAATGAAAGCGCGCAAGACTGGTTAAATTCGGCGGATACAAAATGGAATTTCATCAAGCCCTCATACCTTAACTACAACGAAAATCGCGTAAACTTTATCGTTAATCTGTATTCCAAAAAAATCATCAGTGACGTGGAATCAGCCTCGGCCGCATTTTAATCACATTTATTCTTGATCATTGACAGGCCACCACAGTTTGGTGGCCTGTAAACAACTCGACAAACAAGCATCAATATCCGAGACGGCTTCGACCCCCTCTTTTTCCCGCCATAAAACAGCAGCTCCATCTGCGAACAAAAATAGCGCCTCTGCTGAGAGCGGCAAACTTCTCGCTAATCCTGACTCTTCCAGATAATGCCTAACCGGATGATCGAGGTCGAGTTCATGGATATTTTCATCGGCAGACAAACGTAGCACTTGAAACTTGCTCCGACTCTGCTGCTGACCTATCGAAAAGTACTTTTCGTACAAAGTAAACCCCCGAAAGTCGTCTAGCCAGGGAAACAAAGTCGTCGCAAGTTTCTGATCCAGCAAGCGAACCTTCATCCCGAGTCCCATGGCCTTTTGCCTCATTTCCGTCTGCGCCTTTTCTCTCGGCGACGGCATAACCCACATCACAGACCCCACTACCGCCAAAGTCATCAGTAAGGCGATCCAAATTCCCATGTAAGTACCCCCATTCTTTTATTTGAGCCTTTTGCAAAACGCTGAGTGGATAAGCTGCCGCTCACGCATTTTGCAAGAGGCTCATTTGTCTTCA
>Ga0316207_10001899_pt1 | contig 23584 bp, 24 predicted proteins | sample 6weekpyrite_MG_FD_204943 | JGI IMG/M metagenome (GOLD analysis project Ga0316207, IMG submission 204943) | Microbial mat bacterial communities from mineral coupon in-situ incubated in ocean water Damariscotta River, Maine, United States -... | ecosystem: Environmental > Aquatic > Marine >... | reverse complement strand
GGACGAAGTCCATTTCTATCAAGTACACAACCGATATAACGACCATCTGTTAGTGAGAAAGCTGCTGGTCCATCCCAAGCTTCAAAAACCGTTGAATTATACTCATAAAAGGCGCGAAGTTCCGCGTCCATATGGGGAGCATTTTGCCATGGAGCAGGAATCACTGAACGCGCTGCTTTAAAGAAGTCTGTTCCATTTGCCACTAAAAACTCAAAAAAGTTATCGGCTGAAGCCGAGTCTGAAGAGCCTTCTTGTAAGATAGGTAGAATTCTTGCTATCTCTTCATCTGAAAAGACTTCTGATTTAATCGACTCTGATTTAACTTCTACATTAAAACGGTTTGCTTCAACCGAGTTAATCTCACCATTATGGGCCACCGCTCTAAAAGGTTGTGCTAATCTCCATTGTGGGAGGGTGTTCGTAGAAAAACGTTGGTGAAAGAGTGAAAAAGAGATTTCAAAGTCTTCATCTTGAAGGTCCACATAAAACTGCTTAATCGTCGTAGGCATAACAAGGCCTTTGTACGAGATAACGCGTGAAGACATAGAAGGGATATAAAATTCATTATCTTCAACTAAGGCATGTTCCGTCTCTTTACGTGAGAGGTATAAAAGTGCATCAAAACGTTTGGTAGAGATTAAAGAGTTGGGCTTAATGAAAACCTGTGTCATAAATGGCAGTGAAGCAAGGGCTTGTTCACCTAAGGCATCTGTATCCACAGGCACTGCACGTCTCCAAATTACCTTGAGATCATTTTTCTCACACATAGACTCCAGTACATCTATATGTTTCATATCCTTAGTAAAGACCATAGCAACGGCGTACTGCTCAGGAAGGTCTAAGCCCTCTTCGCTTGCTTTTTTAGCCATAAACTTTTTAGGCATAGACATTAATAACCCTGAACCATCTCCTGTTTTACCATCAGCTGCAACAGCCCCACGGTGCATCATACGTTCAAGTGCTGTAATAGCGTTTTCTAAATAGTCATGAGAAGGTGTGTTGTTAATACTCGCAACCAGACCAAACCCACAGTTATCTTTAAATGAAGTTAATCTTTTATTCACATTAAGACCTTTATTCGTTAAATTCTATAATTCTTTCTATGTTTAAGCAAATTTTAAACAAATTTGTCATATTTAAGAAAATGAGTGATACATTATACGTAAAATCAAGTTAAAACTTATTTAAATCGAAAGAGGTTAAGGAAAAAATAGCGTTAAGCAGTGTAAAATTCACTCAAAATACAAAAGAAATGAGCATACTTGCAAGGATATATAATCAACGTCAATAAGGCACGTGACGAAGATGTTATAGTGACTATTTTAGCGCATCAAAACTTATATACACTTTATCGATTCTATGGCGCACGGCATTCACAAGTCAACCTTGGATTTAAAATAGACTTTGAAGCACAAGAGAGTTCAAAAGCTTCCATGCCAAGGCTAAGAAAGGTAATGCACCTTGGCTTTAGCTGGATAACGGATAGAACCCGTCTCTTTGTTTGGCAGCAGTTTACAGCCCTGTTTTATAAACACCTTCAAGATTCTGAAGAACTTGAGCCTTTTTATTTCACCCTCTTAGAAGAAGCCCAAAAGATTTGGCAAACACAAAACCCTAAGCGCATTGCTATTGAGTCCTATGTCAAACTCTTACATTTTGAAGGACGTCTGCATACGGACATGCACTGCTTCTTTTGTGAGCAAAAAATCAAAAGCGATATCACACTTATCCGAGCTTTTTTACCGGCTCATGCCAAATGTACTAATGCCATCTCTCTCAATCTAAAAGCAATTCAAGAACTTTTTAGTACAGGTTCTAGCCTCTTTTTAAACGATAAAGAGATAGAGATTTTATGGCATGTTTTACTAGAGGGACTTTAAATACTCAAGAGGAGAACCTCAACAAAGAGATACAGCTCCAAGATTTATTTCACGAAGGAACCTTAGGCTTTATTTAGGGTCTAAGGAACGCAGTAACTTCTCAACAACTTTGATATTTTTAATACTCAGGACATACGATTCATCCATAATACGAAGGGCATGAAAGACCTCGGTGACGGAGATACCATAAGGATCTTTTTTAGCGACACTAGCATTTCCATTTTTAATGACGACATTATCCAGTTTTTTTCTGCTGTGTTGCATAAAGTAAGTCAAAAGAAGTGCCCCGGTATGATCTTTTTCAATTGAGACGACTACTTTGTCGGTTACATTAGGAACGTTTGGATACATGGTTTCAAAACTACTCTTGTCCATATACCCCAGATAAACCTTTGTAAAAAGATCGATATAACGGGTACAGACCTCTGTTTGTAAAAATCCCATATTTAAGACTGCATTTTTCTTAGCCCGTAAGCGACGTAACATCCAGCCTAAAGAGTTATAGTACCTAAAAGGAAAAACATCAAGTACCTCATCACCGACTAAGTTTTCTGCTTGCGGACGTAAAAAAGGCTTACGTTTACGACGGTTTTTATCTTTAAGCCAAGCATACACATCATCTGCTTCAAAAGGCTTAGTAATCCAAACTGTACAGTAATCGGGCAACTGCCGACTTCCACTTACACCCTCACACAAGATAATCAATGCTTTGATTTCATGGTCGGGGAAAAGCACCTCTAAAAGTGCCTTCTTTTTTCGCAAACGACGTTTGAGGTTAGTTACTGACTTAATAAGTGTCATCTCAATGAAATAGATCTCTTTTTCATTATAGATAAGCCCGTCAAATTCATTTATCTCTATAGAACGTGTTCGGTAGATAATCTGACCTTTTTTGTTTACATATAAAGAGTTTGATTGTGAGGCCGAGGTCTTGGCGTGAGGACCTTTTAAGATAAACTGCCCTATTTCAGGGTGAGCTTTCATATATATCAGAAGTTTTTCATAAAGGTAGTTCTCATACACGGCCCCTTCAAAAGAGCGGTAGGAGCTAAGGTATTCAGGAGACTCTTTGTCTACGCCCTTTGCATCTAACTTTAAAAGATGTTTGATACTGTAATCATAATAAAGTAGATTATCCCCAATATCTGAGGTATCTAGGTTAGCAATGCTTTGAGGTAGTTTGAGAATCTTATCTTCCTGTTTATGTGTCTAATTAATGTCACATTTATCATATATCTGCACATTTTGTGCTTTAGTTACTGTAAGTATAGCTAAGATTAACGCAGTTGTGCGATAATTTGCTCTTCTTGGGCCTCAGATGATGGAAAAAGTACATTTTTAAGGGCATGTGTTCCATCAATCTCTTCAAAATAGTGATCTTCTATCTTATCTAAATCCCATGTTTCAGCAATGCTATCAAGTTCGGACTTAATCCCCTCACCCTCTGAAAAAGCAAAAACAATAATCTGGCCTACCTTCCATGAAGTTCCTGCTACCTCAGCATCTAAACATTGTGCGATAAACAGCTCTTGTAAGGCACCACTCTCTACTAAGGCTAAAAACTGTCCCAACTGATTTTTAGTCTCAATGGCTGAGACCCATGTACACTCTTTCATCTATTTTCGTCCTCCTCTTCCTGACTTTGTTTGATCTTTTTTCTTAGTTCTCTTTGAAGATTCACGCGTACTTATTTGCGCCTCTGCTTCACGCCGTGACACCCCGCGTTTAGAAGTTTTTTTACTCTTAGCTGGTGTCTTTTTACGCTTATTTCCAAAGGCACCTTTAATATCTTCTTTTTTGTGCTCATAATGTTTTTGTTTTCCCTCTGGTCGCTCTTGTGGCTCATACCCACGCATACGTCGTTGCGGTATCTTCACACGTAAAAGTTGTTCAATATTAACTAACATCCCCTCATCATCAGGTGAAACAAAAGAGATGGCCAAACCTTTTTTACCTGCACGTCCCGTACGCCCTACACGGTGAATATATTCAGCTGAGTGTTTTGGAAGATCATAATTAATGACATAAGGAAGCCCCTCAATATCCAAGCCACGCGCTGCAATATCGGTAGCGATTAAGACTCTAAACTTTCCTTCTTTAAAGGCTTTTAATGCCTTAGAACGTGCACCTTGTTTTTTATCACCATGAATAGAACTAGCACTTAGCCCCGCTTCTATCATATCTTCTTCAATCTTTTGCGCTAAGATCTTGGTACGCGCAAAAACCAAAACCTGCTGCCAGTTTTGCGCCCCTATCATATACGAAAGAAATTCTGACTTCTTCGCCTTATCTACAGAGTAAACGACCTGTTTAATCTCATCTGCTGTACTTCCTAGTCTATCTACAGTGATATGCTCTGGATTTTTCAGAAGTGACTCACTTAAACGCTTAACAGCTGGCGGAAAGGTGGCTGAAAAGAGCATGTTTTGATGTTTTTGTGGTAAAAGTGTTAAGATTTTCTCTAAGTCACGAATAAACCCCATATCAAAGATGGTGTCCGCTTCATCCAGTACAAGTACCTCTACACGAGATAAAGAGAGTTTTTTCAACTTATCTAAGTCAATCAAACGCCCTGGTGTTGCAATAATAAGGTCCAGACCTTCTTGCACTTTTTTAATCTGTGAAGGAAGTTTTCCCCCGCCATCTAAGACCATATGTTTTAACTTACAATGTCCTGCATAGGTCTTAAAGCTTTCACCTATTTGGCGTGCCAGTTCACGCGTAGGCACCACTACCAAAGCACGAGGGTGTCTAAATTCTTCCTCACTTGGATTTAAGATTAGACGTTGAATAATAGGCAGTAAAAAGCTGGCCGTCTTTCCTGTACCTGTCTTAGCTGAGGCTAAGATATCACGTCCCTTAAGTGCAAAAGGAATAGCCGCTTCTTGAACAGGTGTTGGCTCTGTATACCCGGCATCATTAACCCCATCTATAATGGCATTACCTAATTCAAAGTCATCAAACTTCATCTTCACCCTTTTTATGTTCAATCGACTCTAATATCTCAGCATCTTCTGCCTCATAATCATGCTGGTCTTTGGCAAAGGCATTAATAAGCTTTTGCTCATTTTCTTTGCTTAAATCACCCTCAGCAATCGTATCTAAAATCTTTTCTGCTATTTTCATTCTTGATTCGTTCTCTTTAATATAAAAATACTTTTTTAAATTATCATTATACGCACGCAGCTCATCTTCACGTTTACGTTTCATATAATAAAAAACAAAGCCGGAAACAACTATTAAAATAATGGCTAAAAAGAGCAGGAGGTACTTTTGAAAATCTAAAAGATTATTACTCTCTTGCAAAGCAACTTTTTGCTTAATCAGTTCTAGTTCTTTCTCACTGTTAGTATCTAACTCTTTTTCTTTAATTTCATTTTGCATCTTTTGAAGTTCTAAGGCCTTCTCTTTTTCAAGTAGGGCCAAAGATTTTTGCATCTCAAGTTCAGCTAAGACCTTGGTTTGTTCTGCTTCAAGTTTTTTAAGGGCAAGTTCTTGCTTTTGCGCTTTGAGTTCCGCCGAGTCTTCAAAAAGTTCACATCCACTTGCAAGTAACAGTGCTAAGAATAGAGATAAAAGTTTTACAATAGTTTTCATAAAAGGGATTATACCCCATATAGGCACAATTTACACACTTTTTTATATTACTCTATAAACATAAAGGAGTAAATCATGAAACTTTTTATATTCATTCTATTAGTAAGCAGTTCTCTTTTTTCAGATAGCTTTTCCACACGATATGACGTCAATGTTGGTATGTTTGGAAAAGTAGGTTACGCTGATGTTACCCTAAAAGAGCACTCTGGCAAATATGAGATGAAACTTGTAGCCACCTTAACGGGTACTGCTGCTAACTTAACAGGTAACAGAATTGACACTTATGTGAGTAAGGGAGAGATTCTTGATGGCAAATACATTCCTGACACCTTTATTAAAATTAAAAAAACGAACCGAAAAGAGCGTGTTCAGACCTATAGTTTTGATCATATAAACAAAACAGTCGCTTTAATAGAGACAAACAGCAAATGGGTAAGTGAAACTAAGTTTGATACCAAAAAATTTAAACTCGTAAAACACGATGTTCAAGAGAACAGTAGTAGCAACACAAACTTAGACAATTATCATAATCAAGATATCTTAAGTGCTTACCTCAACACACGAGATAGTTGTAATGCACAAAACACGGAGTTTGACCTACTTGCCGTGGGTGCGCATAATGATGATAAAGACATTACCCTCTCTTTTCTAGAAGGTATACATAAACAAGAGGGTGCACAACACTTTTCAAGCAAGGAAGGTCATATCTATAACCTAAGTGTCATTCCCATAGACAAAGATGAAAAAAGAGTCGATGTCCTTATCGCTTTAGATAATGATGGACTGATTAAAGAGGCTGTTTTAGGAGATATCTTTTGGATTGGAGAAGTCAATGCAAAACGTGTTTATCATCAAGTAAGCAGTAACTAGATATCAAAGGAGATTTGTTGGTAATACCGATCTAGGTCAGAAAGTTTAAGTTTAAAGAGTTCTTGCACCTTAGCATGGGTGTCATTCCAAAACATCTCAAGTACAGGATTAGAGGTTTTCATCTCCATCTTACACAGACTTCCTTCTAAAACTTCCAAGACTTCAAGTACCGTAATTTCATCTGCTCTTCGTCCTAAAAAATAACCACCATATGCCCCACGCATACTCTTAACAAGCCCCGCTTTTCTTAGACTTGAAAGCAGTTGTTCTAGGTAGTTATGCGGGATATTTCCATTGTGCGAGATTTCTTTAATCTGCATCGGATTTTGATCTGTTTTTTGAGAGAGTTCATACATAGCTGCTAAACCATACAAACCCTTGGTTGAGATTCCTGCCATATTACGCGCTAAATCGCTTATAAAGAAAGTAAATCTTGCATCCCACACAAAAATTAAATATCACTTCTAAAGAGGCAAATAAGACAAAGATAGCACTAAGAACCTTCGCTTCATTCACAAAGGCAAAACTATGTAAAACGATAATGCTTAATGAGAACCCCAATGCAAAATACGCGGCTAAACGTTTAGCACCCGCGTCTGTATTTTGTGTCTTAGCACGAATCGTTGCTTTAATAAGTTTACTAAGTTGGTTAATAGGACTAAGACTTTTATTGATAAAAAGACGTATAATCAAATCTGCCCCTAAAAAATATATAAAAAATATCTGATTGGTAAAAAGATAAGCCAGTAACATCAATGAGAGACTCAGTGCATTAATTCTTACGATAGTCCCATCAATTTGACGAAATGTTATTGGACAGGTTGGTGCCATTTGTTTTCCTTTGTGTTTTCCCTTAAAGTAGTCGAATTTTATCATAATATATTTTTATAGTCAAGTAAACTTAGTGGTTTAATCCTTATTAAAATAATAAGGATTAAACGCAACCCCTCTTTATTTCCCTTCTCACACCTGTTTTTTCACCCACTTTAGACCTAGCATATGGGCTATCTATAAGGCCAAAAAGTTTATTACTTTATGCGCTTGTTCTACATCCTTAGCTATCTGCTCTTTCAATGCTTCAAAACTTTCAAAACGTTCATTCTTACGAATAAAATGTAAAAACGAGATCTCTGCTTTTTGAGAATATTTTATCTCTTTATCTAAGATATGACTCTCTATGGCAAAAGAGCCATCGGTAATGGAACGTGAACCTAAAAAGCTAACCGATGGGTATAAATTTCCATCATCCAAACGCGTTAACGTAGCGTATACCCCCTCTTTTGGAAGTCTGTAACCACGTACATCAAGATTTAAAGTTGGTACAAGTTTCTCTTTTCCAACCCCTTGTCCAGAGATGACCTCTCCTTTGAGTGTGTAGTTATAGCCTAAAAAGAGATTAGCTTTTTCGAGTTCACCTTTTTCAAGAAGGGTCCGTATCTTATGTGAATGAACTGCCTCACCCTCAAGTTGCACTTCATCGACTATAACGACCTCGCCTTCCTTATCTTCTTTAAGAAAAAGTGTTCTCAAGTCCTCACTTGAACAAGAACGCTTATGCCCAAAATGAAAGTCAAATCCCACTACAATCTTTTTTAACGCAGGAAAATCCGTTTTTAGCTTCTTTATAAAAGCCTCACCGCTCAAACCCTTAATAGCATCTAGCTCATAATAAAATAGTGGGTAATGAGTATGTTCTTGTCGATGTGTTGAAGGCGTAAGGTCCGCATATCCTGTCTCAATAGCTACGACACCACCGTGCTCACCTAACTCTTTAAAAAGATATTGATGGGCCGCATGCATACCATCAAAACCCCCAATGGCGATAGCATCAATTTTTTTCATAGCAGTAACAGTATTCAATATTTCCCTCTTTTCCACTGAGTGATGAAGCTTCCATCAACACCTTATTCCATCCCATAAGGGTACAAGCATCTTCAAACTTTGTCATCGCTGCTGAGATGGCTTTTTTATCCGTAACAACACCATGTTTGTCACGTTTCACATCCTTACCTACTTCAAACTGAGGCTTAAACAACACAATCATATAACGTGAAGAGAGTGTATCAATCGCTTGTAATATATGATGTAATGAGATAAAAGAGACATCACAGGTAATGAGTTCAAAAGGTTTTTCACTCTTAAAGTCACGTATATCTTGGTTTTCAACACTACTAACACGTTCATCTTTAGCTAATTTTTCATGCAGTTGCGAAGAACCAACATCCACACTAGTCACACCCTCAACTTTGTTCAGTAAGAGTACTTCGGTAAAACCACCCGTAGACGAACCGATATCAAGGGCTCTCATCCCCTCAACATTAAAAGGAAGCAGTGGCAAAAAGTTTTTCAGTTTATAAGCCGCTCGTGAGACATACACATATGCATCATCAAGTTCAACCTCTTCATCACTAATCTTAAAAGAGGGTTTGGTAATCACTTTTTTATTGACACTGACCTTGGATGCTTTGATAAGCTGTTGTGCCTTGTTTCGGCTATCTACTAAGTTGTTCTCAACTAAATATTGATCGAGTCGTATCATTTTGTGTACTTTGTATTTATCTAAACAAATTATACACTATTAAGGTCCCTTACACTTCTTCTTTAACAAAATTCAGTGATAAAGAGTTAACACAATGACGCGTACTCTTTGGTGTCATTCGCTCACCTTCAAAAACATGACCTAAGTGTCCACCACAGGCCGCACATACAATCTCTACTCTACGCCCATCAGCGTCAGGTATGCGTTTTACGGCCCCATCTATAGCATCATCAAAGCTTGGCCATCCTGTCCCTGAATCAAACTTATCTTCGGAATTAAAAAGCGGTGCATTACACTGTTTACAGGTATAAACACCTTCTTTCTCATTCGTATAAAGTGCCCCTGAAAAAGGGGCTTCTGTGCCCTTTTGTAAGATAACGTATGCCTCTTCTGGTGTTAAATCATTATATGCCACTCTTCTCTCCTTCATAAACCTTTTTAAATTACTTTGTACTACATAGCAAGAGGTCTATTCGTAAATTTTACGCATTTTAACACTATTTTATAAGGTATGACTGAAAAGAAAAATGAATTAAAAAAAGTAAGAAAGTAGAACCCAGCTACTTAAGCAGCTTGTGGCTCTCTTCGTAAAACGACCCCTACAATGAAAGAAGAGACATCTAAGAGCATTTTATGAAAGGCGGAGGGACTTCGGTGCTCAAACGAGGAGAGTGCAAAACTTCCAATCGCTTCTCCCTCTTTGGTACGTATGGGCATAGACCAACATGAACACAGGTTAAAATCATGTGCTAACTGGCGGATATCTTCCCATCGCTCGTCCTTAAAGGTGTCTTGAACAAATTGAGGTTGATTTCTAAAAACAGCATTTCCACAAGACCCGCCACCCGGACCAGGACGTAGGTTCTGAAGGGCTTGATGTCCCTCTTGTGGGATTGTGGGAGCACACGCTACACTCATTAAACCTGTCTTTTCATCTTTTAACATGATAGAAGCAACAGCGTTAGGAAGTAAAGATTCGCTTAGCTTACATAAGCTAACGAGAATAGTATCCTTATCTACCCCTTCAGCCACCATCTGCAAAACTTCTTGTTGTATATCTGATATCTCTTTAAACTCTTCCGCACTCATCGGCACTGTACTGACATCAGCTTCTTCTAGGGATTGACAACTTGGTGCAGCTGTTGACATCATTTATCTCCTCTTGTTTTAAGATAATCTATTACTAATCTTAATACCTTTAAGCTAAAAACTAAATTATTTCTCTCATATAACTTTCGGTTATGGTTTTCACCCCTAAATTAACTGCCTTATCGTACTTTGAACCCGCATCATCACCGTAAATCAAAAAGTCTGTCTTCTTAGAAACTGAACCAGAAACTTTTGCACCCAACTCCTCTAACATCGTCTTAATCTTCCCACGTGACTCACTCATACTTCCCGTTAACACCACTGTTTTATCTTTAAAAGGATTATCGACTGCTTCAGCCTTTTTAGTAGGTTCTAAAGGAACTAATACCTCTTGAAGTCTTAAGATATAAGCCTCGTTCACTCGAATAAATTCAAGAAGTGACTCTGCCATCTCTTCACCAATCCCCTCGATTCCAAGAAGCTCCTCTTTACTCACGTTCATAAAGTTTAAACCGAAATGCTCACACAAGGCCTTAGAAGCCACTTCACCAATATGCTCTATCCCCAAGCCATTGACAAAACGCCAACACTCTTTGTCTTTGGAGTTTGCAATGGCATCAATGATATTTTGCGACTTCTTCTCTTTAAACCCTTCTAAGGCTAAGAGCTGATCTATATTTAGCGAATAAAGATCAATGACCGAGTTAATCAAGCCATTTTCAAACAAGGTCTCGACAATTTTATCCCCTAAACCATCAATATTTAGACAGGGTTTAGAGGCAAAGTAAATGATAGAGTTAACCACACGAGCACTACATTCAAGGTTTTGGCACTTTGTTAATGCCCCCTCATCTAAGAGTTCAGAGTCACAAACAGGACAGCGCGTCGGACGGATGTAAGCTTGACTTCCCTCTTGACGCTCATGGCTAAGCACCTTAATTATCTTAGGGATAACATCCCCCGAACGAAGAATAATCACCTTATCATTAAGTCGTATATCTTTTCGGTCAATCTCATCAAAGTTATGCAAAGAAGCGCGTTCAACCACCACCCCTTCTATAGGTGTTGGCTCAACTACGGCAACCGGTGTTACAGCACCTGAACGCCCTACTTGTAAGATAATGTCCTTAATCGTCGTAATCTTCTCTACGGCTGGAAATTTATAGGCCGATGCCCATCTTGGGTTTTTAACGGTATAGCCCATCTCCTCTTGTGCTTCAATCTGATCGACCTTAATCACCATCCCATCAAGCATCATTTCATACGCATCTCTATCTCTCACCATCTGCTTATAAACCGCTTCAATCTCATCAAATCCTTTAGCTAAGGAGCGAAGTGGTGGCTTTTTAAACCCCAAGTTATACACAAAAGCCATACGCTCAGACAACAGCCCTATATCAAGACTGTTTTCGCCTATACCATAAGGTAAAAAGACCAAATTCCGAGCAGCTGTAATACGTGAATCTAGTTGTCTTAAACTCCCCGCCGCTGCATTTCGAGGATTCGCAAAAAGGCTCTCACCTTCACGTGCTCTTTGCTGGTTAATTTTTTCAAACTCATCTTTAAAAATCACCACTTCGCCACGTATCTCTATGCGCGCTTTATGCCCTATCTTTAAGGGGACAGAGCGGATGGTCTTCGCATTTTGCGTGATGTCTTCACCCATTACCCCATCACCACGAGTAATAGCCTGAACAAGTTCGCCCTCCTCATAAATCAAGTTCAAGCTCGCTCCATCATATTTGGGCTCACAATAAAAGGAGATATTATCACTCAGTTTTGCCACTTTTTCAAGCCATTTTCTAAGGTCTTCACTATTAAAAAGATCTTCTAAAGACCACATCTTACTAAGATGCTTGGCCTTGTTAAATCCTTCTGAAACCATATCTCCAACACGTTGCGTAGGTGAATCCATAACGACTTTATCAAGGTTTTCCTCTTCAAAAGCTACAACCTCATGGTAAAGCTTATCATAGACTTCATCTGTGGTTAAAGGGTCATCTAAGACATAATAATAATGGGCATATTTATTGAGGGTTTGTACAGCGTCTAAATACTCTTGATAATTCATTCTTTTCTCTTAAAGGGGATTGGGGATAAAAGTGCTTAAAGTAAGGGCCTTAAAATTTAACTTTATCGATAATATCGGGTTGGCCTTCTTGCTCGGTAGATTTATATTTGGTATACATCAACTCATTCATATACTCATTATACTGATCAATCTGAACTTTTTGATACTCAAGAACCGTAATATCATTAAAAGTATACACCGCACTCTCTTGAGTACCTTGCAGGTTCAAAGGGTTTCTAAATACAAAGAAAATTTTTCGTCCCTTCTTGGTACGTAGAGAGATTTTATGTTTATTGCCTTGGGCTTCAAAGTCATCAAGCTGCTCGATAAAGTCATTTTCAGTATGTACGACACTATCAATAGAGATTTTCTCATTTAAAAAGCTCCACAAATACTGCTCGTTTTCAACCAATTTTTTAAGGTCATCCTCTTCAAAAAGCTCTTGAAAAGCACGGTTCATAAAGGTAATACTTCCATTTGAATACACAATGGTCGGATTAGGCGAGACATTGGTAATCTCCGCTAACATATGTTGCGAAGCTTTTTGAACCTTTTGAGAGATCTCTTTTTGACGAAACTGATCTGCAATACGCTTATCTGTCACACGCTTTACCGCAGCAAACAAGGTGTCTATCAGACGAGGCATCTTAATAGGCTTTAAAATATAATAATCAATCCCAATAGCAATCGCATCCATAAAATAGTCTGTATTAGAGTAAGCCGAGACAACAACAATAGGTGTGTCTTTGTTAATTGCACGAATATTACGACTCATATCAATCCCATCCATTTGTGGCATCTCAATATCTGTAATAATCAGGTCATAATGCGTACTAGTAAAACTGTTAAATCCTTCTTCTCCATCACTGGCCACATCGACTTTTTCAAAGATTCTTTCTATGATTTTGGTGGTTTCTAGACGGAGGTTTTCATCATCTTCAACGTACAGAACCTTTAGTTCTTTACCAAGTTCCATTAATTCGTGAAGATGTTCCATGTTTTTCCCTAGATCGATTTTTTTTATTATAGCACATTAGGTTTTAATCAGATTGATATGTTTCTTGTTTTATTTATCATTTGGAATTTTTGTATAAGTAGTTATTGTTTTATGATGCTCTCATACTTTCTTCTACCGAGAAGAAAGTAAGCAAAGAAGCTCTCGAAACGGCTTCGAACTCGGTAGCTACCGAGTACCTTCATTACGATACTTTTTGATCTAAAAATGCAAAACTCGCTACGCTCAAACAGTTGCATTTTCTTTACGATAAAAAAGTACCTTCATTCAGTTCTGTAGAGGTTTCGAAAGAGCGCATGTGGTGACGCATTAAAAATGTAAAAGCAAAGCTTTTATACCTAGCTAACAAATTAAACATAACAAACTTACTTTAGTCGAGGAAGTTGCACAGAAGCCTTAGCTTCTGAATAGATAGATGCGTTACCACTTGAAAGCGGCAGAACCTCTGCAGAGCCGAACGGAAGATAAACTTTGGCGTGAAAAAAACTCATTTGTCTGAGCGCAAGCGAGTTTTGAGTTTTTAGCTAAAGTTTGTCTGGAGTGAGGGAAGCTGACAGCTGTCAGCCTCGAAGCCGTGGAGCGAGCTTCTTTGCATACTTTCTTCGCAACCGAAGAAAGTATGGGAGCATCAAAAAACAATTACAACTTAAAAAATATTCCAATTGATAAACTAATTAGAAAAAAATAATTAAAGCACAACAACCTTTGCCCCAAAACCACCCATATGCGCAGGTGCATCCGAAAAAGACTTCACCGAAGGATGCACCTTCAAAAACTCCTTTACCGCATAAGAGAGTTTCCCCGTACCTATTCCATGATAAATTAAGACCTCATCCCAACCCGCAATCAGCGCATCTGATAAAAAGACATCCATCTGCTCCATCGCCTCTTCTGCACGAAGTCCATGCAAATCAAGCTTCAATCCCGAGCGTTTCTCTTTTTGAACACTCAGTTGTGTTTTCTTCTGTTTAAGAAGGCCTTTTTGAGCAGGTTTTAATTCCACTAGTTTCACTCTTAGCTTCATCCCCTCAACCTCTATCATTGCCTCTTTTTTCTTAATGGAGACAATGGTACCGTGGGTTTTTCGGTATTGAACCGTATCCCCTTCTTTAAAGGTATAAGGCGTTTTCACCTTCATCTCTGGTCTGTCTTTTGGCAGCTCTTTATTGGCCTTATTGAGTGCTCGATGAAGTTCTTTTTCATCTTTAGCATTAACAGCGACCTTCGCCTCTTTAATCGCCTTATTGTAAGCAAAACTGAGTGAGTCTTTTTCTTTTTTGAGTTCCGAATAAATTGCTTCTTTAGCCTCTTTGAGCTCTTTTTTTTGCTCATAAACTTCATTTAACTGCTTATCTAATTCTTCGTGCTTTTGGACTAAGGAACGTTCTAATTCAGAAGAGCGTTCTATCAGAGCATTAAGCTTTTCATGATTTTTGCCATAAATCACCTTTGCTTCTTCTACTAGAGGTGAAGGTACCCCGTACCGTAAGGCTGTCTCAAAAGCATAAGACTTTCCAATAATGCCTTGTATAAATCCATAGGTAGGACGACGGTTCTGTTCATCATACACTGCGGCCATTAAAGAGACATCTCTGTTTTCTGCCATTAATGAAGCAAGGCGCTTGTGGTGAGTGGTGACCACGATTTTCATTCCCTTTTTCATTAAGGCTTCAAGCATAGACTTAAACAGGGCTGCTGCCTCATCCGAATCCGTTCCTAACTCAATCTCATCGACACCAATAAGTAGTTTCTCTTTTGAAAAGAGCTTTCCAAAAGAGAGCATGCGCCCTGCAAAGGTAGAGATATCATTTTTAACATTTTGCGGATCATCAATAATGGCATGAATATTTTTAAAGGTACCAATACGAGAGTTTTTAGGATTAATAGGCAATGGAATCAGATACTTAGCTAAGTAAGCCGCTGAGAGAATCGCCTTTAAGAGCATGGTTTTACCCCCAGCATTCACCCCAGTAATCATTAAAACAGGATTAGAAAAATCCACTGAGATAGACTTAGCGTTCGCAATGGCAGGATGTTTAAACTCATTTAAGACAATCTCTTCTGATTTTTGTGCCTTTAACAGGTGTAGTCCCTTAGCGCGTGCAAAAAAGATACGCGCTTGGTAATGATCGAAAAGGTCAAAACTTTTATTGATAAACTTTAAAAAACCATGCATCTTCTGCATGCTTAAAGAGAAGGTCTTAGCGTACTCATATAAGACGACTTCTTTCTCTTGTTGTACTGAAGTAACTTGGGCCTTGAGGTTAGAGATACTATCGGGTGAGACATAAAAAAAGCCTGCTGAACTTCGTCCAACAATATTTCCCTTGATGTGATGGTTGAATCCAGGGCGTAGAAGCAGACACTCTTGTCCATTGTAAAAGTGCACCTGTCTATCTACCAAATATGACTCAAGTTTTTGGGTGTACAAAATACGTTTCATGGAAGCAGAAAGCTGTTCTTTGAGCTGTTTTAGTCGAAGGTTCATCTTACTTAGATCCTCATCTAAGTTCTCATTAAAGTTCCCCTCATTATCAAAATAGGCCTCAATCTCAGAAAAGTCCTCGTGAATCTCAATCCCATTGACCCATGAACCAAGCAGTCCTTCAAAGTCTCTGTTTTGTAAATAATGAAAATAGCGAATAATCTTAACAAACTCAAAAATATCTTCTAAGTTAAGCATGCCCTGCTTTTTCAAATAAGCCAGTGCTGAGTCTAAAGACTTGACCTTAACAGGTGAAGCAAATTCATAATTATCAAGCTCTTTAATGAGGCTAAAATGGCGGTTTTGATCGCCCTCAATATAATAAGGTTTTTCTCTACTTAAAAAGGCGTAAAATTCACTAAGGAAGCCACTCAGATCAAGCTGAGTAGCAATTAAATCATTTTCTATTGACATGTATCTAAACTAATCAAACGTCCCGACATTTTGCTCTGTTTAAGTCCTATAAAGGTCTGTGTTCCTGAGCTGTATGAGAATTGTGAATTATTAACATCAATACCATTACATTGAATATTTTCATCATGCATAAACTCCAATAAAACACTCTCTAAATGAAGCCGACGTTTTTCACTTTGAAGGTTATAAAGATAAGCACCTAAAATAAGTACGGCTAAGATGGAAACTGTTATCAGTTTTTGCTGCAAAGAGATTTCTGTAAAAAAATGCAAGACCACAAAGAGCAGAAGTAAAAGCGCAATACCAAAGAGGTAAGCCATTAAGCAATTCCTCTTAATTGGTAGGTAATATCACCCGCACCAAAACCAACAATAAGGCCCTTATCTAAGGATTTTAAGACCTTATTGTCCTTCATAATATCTAAATCATTATCAGAACGTTTAACCCCATCTGCCATGAGTGGCGCGTAACGTTTAAAATCTTTTTCAAAATTAATAGTACGCTTCTTCTCACCTGCTGCCCACACGGGAAGTATAATCAACTCACTTGTGCCTTCAAAACAGTTAATAAAAGCATCTAGATTATCGATGGTACGGCTGTATTTATGCGGTTGCCAAATGGCTGTAATATTATCAATTCCCATCAAATCTGCATAGGCTTTAACCGATTCTAAAGTCGCCTTAATCTCAGTAGGATGATGACCATAATCATCAATTAGAATTGCATCGTTTTTATTAATAATATCAAAACGTTTTTTAATCCCTTTAAAGTTGAGTAACTTCGCACGAACCACTTCCAACGCTTCACTTTGCGTCGCTGCAAGTACGGCTAAGGCCGCATCTATGGCAATATGTTCACCAAATCCCCATACCTCAAACACACCCATATCTAGGAGTTCAAAACGCGTATGCGGCTCATCATTAATCAGCACATACTCTATCGACTTAATGTCCTTACTCGGATACAGACGAATGGCCTCACACTCTAAGGTCGCTAAAAAAGGATCTTCGGCATTAATAACACGCAGTGAGGCTGAGTTAATAAAGGTTCTATAAGCATCATAAAAACGATCAAAGTTATAATCATAATACTCCATATGCTCAGGCTCAGCATTAGGAATAATCGCGCAATAAGGATTTGAATTTAAAAAACTTCCATCACTCTCGTCCGCTTCAAACAAAAGAACATCCCCTTGAGCATGACGTACATTATCTTTAAACTCTTTAGATTCCGCACCAATAATAGCCGAACCCTCTAAAACAGAGGCTAAGATAGCCGTTGTTGTACTCTTACCATGTGCACCACAAACGGCGTACACCTTTTTATTTTCTACTATCATAGGAAGGGCTTCTCGACGTGCGAGGACTTCTATATTTTTAGCTTTAGCGGCTAATACTTCCACATTATCAGGACGAATGATAGCTGAGTGAACAACAAGGTCTTGGTCCGTAATAGCAGAAGCATCATGGGGTATGGTTAATTTCATTCCTAAGGATGCTAACTGCTTTGTAATCACAGTTTGTGAAATGTCTGAACCACTCACTTCATGACCTTGAGCTAACATAAACTTTGCGAGGCCGGAAATTCCAATACCACCAATACCTATAAAGTGAATTTTCATCTCTTATCCCTTGTCTCTTTCGTCTTCTCTAGCAAGTCTTGTGCCTCTTTTTTAAATTCTTTGATATAGAAATCGTCCAATTTCTCATTTACTATACAAAAGTCGTCTATAAAGGTGTCAATATCAATCTCTTTTCCAGCTGCCGCAGCATGAATTTTCATCGATTTAATAAATCCCTCTTCTTTAGCCGTTCCCTCAAGTACTTCAAAAAGTTTCTTCGCGTCTTGATGATGTCCTGAGCTATAATGCGAAATTGCATACTCATACAAAGCCCGCAGTGTATAGCGCTGCTGCTCATCTTCTAACGAGAGTGTATCCTTTGATTCTAACGCATTGGTTAACAGCTCTAAGGCCAGCTCTAAGATATTGCCATATAGGCCTTGTTCAATCTCATCATTAAGTTCTTCATTATGGGTTTCAACCAACTCATACAGTGCTTTTATATCACCCGTATGAACCGCTTCTATTGACTTTTCACGTACCTGTACTAAGAATTCAGACATTGCTTAATCGCCTCCATTGCCCTGCGCGTTGTTTTTGCATCATGCACTAAGGCGATACGCACATACCCTTTACCTGGGTTATTTCCTTTTTCATCTTCACGCCCCAAAAAAGAGCCGGGAAGGACCTTGACATGATGTTCTTCAAAGAGCTTTTTTGTAAAAGCTATCTCATCTCCTACTTTTAACCAGATATAAAAACTTGCCTCAGGAATAGAGGTTCCTAAAACCTCTTTAGCAATCTCAAAATTCTCTTTATAAATTACTCTGGATGCACTTACATGCGCCTCATCTAACCATGCAGCTGAGGCAGCGGCTTGAAGCGGAAGGGGTGAGGCACATCCAACATAGGTACGATACTGCATATAAGACTTCAAAATTTCAGCATCCCCTGCAATAAAACCTGAGCGAAGACCAGGTGCACTTGAGCGCTTAGAGATAGAGTTAATCACTAAGGTGTTTTTGAAGCTTTCATTGCCCACATGTTTGGCTGCTTCTAGTAAGGAAGGTGGTGGTGTATCGATATAGATCTCAGAATAGCACTCATCATTAAGCAGTACAAAGTCATACTTCAGTGCTCGTTTTACCCACTCGCCTAGCTCATCTAGACTCAATACCGAAGCAGTAGGATTGTTTGGAAAGTTTAAGATGACAAGGTCAGCTTCTTGCATCTGTGCTTCATTCATCTGAGGCTTAAAGTGATTGCTTTCATCCAAATTTAGAAAAACCATCTTCGCACGACTTGCAATAGCCGCACCCTCATAGATCTGATAAAAAGGATTGGTAAAGGCCATTACCGGTTCTTGGACGTCAAAGAGTAAAAACTGAGGAAAGTTAAACAAGACCTCTCGTGTCCCAAAACAAGGAATGATTTCTTCATCCTTCAGACTCAGCTTAAAACGCTTCTTATTAAAAGCAATCATTGCCTCTTTGGTCTGTGCTTCACCAGCTGTTTTAGGGTACTTTTTTAAAAGTGAAGAAGCTTCTTTAAGTGCATCTTGAATGAAATCTGGTGTTTCAAACTGTGGTTCACCAATGGTTAAAGCGATAAGTTCTTTGTTTTTAGGCGCAGCAATATCTGCTAAAAGAGTATTTAGTTTTTCAAATGGGTAGGATTCAAATTGCATTATGGTTCTTATTTTTGCGAAATTATAGCATTTTTTTATATAAGTTAGCTAAGAGTCTGGCGAAATATCATATAGATTTATAGAAGTTCGCTTAAAATTAACTTTGGACTTATTTGTATTATCAACTTACTATCACTTACTTAGAATTATTTCACTATTATACGCTCAAAATTATCCAAGGGATTTTATGCAGCGCTTTACTTTTTTTAATAAATTAAGCAAAGAAGCGCAAGATGAACTTTTGTTTCATGCCCATGCGGTGAGTGTACCCGCTGGTATGACACTCTTTAATCAAGGTGACACTTGTCAGGATATTCTTTTTTTAACACAAGGTTCCGTTCGTGTGTATAGACAACATGAGAGTGGTGCTGAGATAACACTGTATTTTTTACAACCAGGAGAGCAGTGTAATGTTAATATCACCTCTTCTTTATCGCAGATGCCAGCCATTGGTACAGCGGTGAGTGAGAGTGATATAGAAGGCTATATGCTCTCTTCTGAACTGGTTAAAAAATACTTTATGAGTGAACCTAAATACCAACAGTTTGTCTTTGGCCTCTACGACCTTCGCCTTAGTGCCTTAGCGGAGATGATTGAAGATGTACGTTTTAAAAAGCTTGATGAGCGACTCTTAGACTGGTTATATGAGCAAAACAGCCAACGTCTAAAGATTACGCATGAACAGCTTGCCTCTCATTTAGGAAGTTCTAGAGAGGTAATTAGCCGTTTATTAAAAGAGTTTGAGCATAAAAAACTACTCAAACTCTCACGTGGCTCTATTGAGATATTAGACAAAGAACAAGGAAAATTATGAATACAAAAATCTTATCACTTTTAACGCTTATTTTATTAAGTGCTTGTAGCAGTGCACCCCAAAAGAAAGAGCCTCAAACGGACAAGAATACAACAGAAGTGACAAGTGCTAAAGAGCTAAATAATACCAAAGAAAAAGTGCACCATGAAATTGCAGCTGTCACAACACCAGCACCGACAGGTTCGAGCTTGTATATAAGCAAGTGTGCTTCATGTCATGGAAAAGATGCTAAAAAATCTGCGCTTAATGTTTCTAAAGTTATTGCTGGTTGGTCAAGTGAAGAGATACAAGCTGCACTTAAGGGCTATAAAGATGGAAGTTATGGAGGTAAAATGAAGGGGCTGATGCAAGGTCAGAGCAAGCCACTTAGCGATAATGACATCTTACTTATAGCAGATTATATCTCCGTCTTATAAGCAAAATGGTGTGAACTGATTTCAAATCCTTCACGCAGATAAAATTTATGGGCCCTAAACCTCGCTACACCCGAATCAAGATGAACGGCCTTACACCCCTGCTCTTTTGCATATCTTTTAAGGTAATCTAAGATTGCCTTACCATGGCCTTGTGAACGTGCCTGCTCGCTAGAGACTAGGTCATCTATATAGAGATGTTTTCCCCACGCTAAATTAGTGCTAATACGACACCCGGCTAAACTCATAAGCTCTGATCCTTCACAAAGGTAAAAAAGCTGATACCCCTCTTGCATCTGTTCTTGGACGCCATCTACAAAATTCTCTTCACTTAGATGAGGACGAAGTAGCTTCATTAGAGGATAACAGATCTGTATTTGACTTGGTTGTGAAGCGAGTAAAATTCCCTCTTTATGCTCTTCTTTTATAGTTTTACCTGTCTCGTCTAAGACCTCATGACCTAAGACAAGGCTTTTGCCATCAGGTTTAGAGGCCATCACCGCAATACTTGCATAATAAACAGCCAAGGAACCCTCATCCTCACAAGCTTTTCTATAAGCTTGGATATCCTCTTGTGAGCACAGACCCGTTTGTAAATACTGCTCTTCTAAGGCCAAACTCGAAAGCTTCATCACTTCAGCCACTGCCTCATTTCCACTACATAGATGTAAATAAGACTTACTCTCTTCTATCTCAAAACCCACCTCTTGTAAACTTAGGTGCATACTGGAACCATAATAAGCTTTAAGTCCTGCATCTTTAAACATCTTGCAAATAGCCGCATTCACCCGTTTACAGGCATTTATCTCTTTGGCATCAATCCATTTAGCCAAGGTAAAATCAGGTTCTTCTACCACAAGCTTTCCACCTGCCTTAAGTAAAGTAAAGAGTTTTTGAAGGATTTGGGTGGCTTTTTGATTATGAATGAGGAGGTAGCGTAGGTGAATAAGATCAAACAGCTCAGAACTTTCAAAGTCTAAGATATCTCCCTCATAAACCGCATACTCCTTAACATCAAAGAGATAATCTGTTCTAAGATCAACCCCGGTAACAGAACCACTCTGGCCAACCTGCTCAGACATCCAAGAAGCTATTGAACCCGTACCAAGACCGACTTCAAGAACCTTCATTCCCTCTTTTAAGCCTGAAAAAAGAAGGTGTTTATGAGACTTCTCATCAAAAGAGTCCGCAAGAAGACTTAGCCGCTTGTACTCTTTTTCTTGTTGCTCGGACGAGAAGATGTACTCACTCATATTAGCTTGTTGGTAGTCCAAACTTTTGGGTAATGAGTTCACCCTCATCATTAAAGAAGAGGTAATATAAGTAATCTTTTTTGATTTTTAAGCCCGCTAAGTAACGAAGCGCCATATTAGCTTGAAGTGAAGCAATATGCATTACAATTGGAGCCGCGATTCCCGCTGGTGTTTTATTAGAGATTTTAAAGACATCAAATGAGGCCTTCTCAAAGAAACAGACCTGACCGTTCCATGCTTCCACAGAACCATATAACCAAGGTGTATTTATCTTTTTAGAATACTCATTAATCTTAGCACGCGTAGGTAGATTGTCCGTGGCATCAATGAGAAGGTCCACTTCAATCCCCTTACTCGCAAAGGTATCAAAATCACAATCATGTGCGACTGCCTTAACAAAAGGACATCTGTCCTCTACCACTTGAGCAACTACTTCACATTTCTTCTTATCTTCATCCCCTGTTTTAAAGGCAATTTGACGATGAATATTATGTACTGAGACCTCATCAAAGTCAATTAAATGGATCTCTCCAATTCCTGAAGCACCTAAGGCAAAGGCCAAAGAAGAGCCCAAACCTCCACATCCAATAATCGCAATTTTTTTATTTTGCAAGTCCTGCTGGGTCTCTTCTCCCCAAAGTTGCACTTGACGGTGAAAATATTTCATCATAATCTATTCCTTTTATTAAACTTCTTGCAAAACCCCTTAGTCTCAGAGGGTTATCCAAGAAGTCTATTAAGCTTTATAATAATACAACTAGGATTTATCCAAACTTACTTTGGGTAAAACTATCTTAAAAATAGCACCATATTCCCCGTTGGTGACGCTAATACTACCATTCATACTTTTTTCAATAATCTCTTTTGACATATACAGCCCAATTCCCGAGCCTTCCAAGCCTTTCTTAGTTGAGAAATAAGGCTCAAATATGCGCGATAACTGTTTTTTGAAAATACCACCGGCATTATCTTCAATGGTAATAACCGTATTGCTGGCTTCATCTTCTACGCTGAACTTAATCCAAGGCTCTTTAACTGTTTTTTCTTTAACAATATCTTGGACATTTTTAATAAGGTTCATAAGTACTTGCATCATCTCATGACGCATACCAAAGGCATGATGTTCACATTCGCAAATGAGTTTTGGTTTTATCTTAAGGTATTTCAGACTACCCTCACTTAAATTCAAAGCACTCTTAATGACCTCTTCAATAATAAAAGGTTCTTTATCTTTATTAGGGTGTGAAAAGTTTCTAAAGTCATCAATAGTTTGAGACATATATTGAAGTTGATCATTAATCTGATCATGCGCACTGGTACAATCATTTTTATCAATGGTATTAAGCTGTACCTTAAAGTAAAAATTTTGATTGATTAAGGCTAAGGTATTTAAAGGTTGTCTCCATTGATGGGCAATCTGTTCTATCATCTCACCCATGGCAGCCAAACGTGATGTCTCTATCATCATTTGATCATTTTTACGCATCTGCTTAAGTGATTCATCTACCTTCTCTTGTAAAAAGGTGTTCAGCCCTGAAAGTTTTTGAAGGTACTCTCTTTCAGACTGCTTTTGCATATCGGCTAAACTCCAAGACAAAAATATCATCTCCAAAGCAGAACCTACTTGTTGCGCATACGATAAAAAGGTAAAACCTTCAATGATAGCAAACTTATTCATAGCAAAAAGAGCAGAACCCCCTAGAAAAAATCCCCAACCTACAATGTAAAAACGCGCAGAGTAAAGTTTCTTTCTGTAAGCTACAATCCCCAGAAACATTAACAAAGGAGGCAAGATTACTGCAGTACCGGCAAGCGGTAAAATTACATTTCCATAAGGCATAAATGTAGCTAGAATCGCCACAATAAATATAAATGCAGCTAATACAATTAAAAATT
>Ga0316207_10001898_pt1 | contig 23601 bp, 22 predicted proteins | sample 6weekpyrite_MG_FD_204943 | JGI IMG/M metagenome (GOLD analysis project Ga0316207, IMG submission 204943) | Microbial mat bacterial communities from mineral coupon in-situ incubated in ocean water Damariscotta River, Maine, United States -... | ecosystem: Environmental > Aquatic > Marine >... | reverse complement strand
CCGCCCCCTCGCCCAGGTACCACCCTTGTTCTCAAAGGTAATCAACCAACTGAAGCCAGGCGAAACCAGCAACCTGTTCCGCAGCCCATATGGGTTTCATATACTGAAACTCAATCAGATAAAGGGACAGGCAAAACATATCGTATCGCAAACAAAAGCGCGGCACATACTCATCAGGACAACCGCCCTGCTAACCAGCGAAGATGCCAAAACGCGCTTGGTACAATTAAAGGAACGCATCGAACAAGGTGATGACTTTGCGACACTGGCACGGTCAAACTCGGATGACACCCTGTCTGCCAAAGAGGGTGGCTCACTCGGCTGGCTAGGCCCGGGAGATACCGTCCCGCAATTTGAACAAACCTATGCGACGTTGTCGCCCGGACAAATCAGCGAACCCTTCCGCACACAATATGGCTGGCATATAGTGCAGGTGCTTGAGCGTCGTGAACATGACGACACTGAAAAATTTCGACAAACCAAGGCCGTCAACAATATTAAAAAACAAAAAGCAACTGAAGAGATGCAATCATGGCTGCGGCGTTTGCGTGACGAAGCCTATGTTGAATACAAGCTCGACCAGCATCGTATATAACAACGTACGAGACTGCATTGCAAAATGACCAGCCACGCATTGCCATAACGCCGGGCGAACCTGCCGGCATTGGCCCAGACCTATGCATTAAACTTGCGCAAGCCCCTTTACCCTGCCATGTTACCCTGATTGCTGATCCTGAATTACTGGAGCAACGCGCCAGAGAGCTCGGCATCGAATTAACACTTCACGATAGACTCGACATCCTGCCAGTAAAGTTAAATCGGCCTGTGACCACCGGTACTCTTAACAAACACAATGCTGAATATGTACTCAGAACACTGGACAAGGCTATCGAGGGATGTTTGGACGGACAATTTCATGCCATGGTGACAGCGCCTGTACACAAGGGCATTATCAACAACAGCGGCATTGCCTTTAGCGGACATACAGAGTATCTGGCTGAAAAATGCGGTCAGCAGGATGTTGTCATGATGCTGGCAACCGAAGGCTTGCGCGTAGCCCTTGCAACGACACACCTGCCACTTTCCGCGGTCAGCCAGGCAATCACCCGAGAAAAACTGCAAACCATTATACGGATTCTGTATCGCGAGCTGAACGAAAAAATGGGCCTCGATGATCCGTCTATTTTCGTCTGCGGCCTGAATCCACACGCCGGCGAAGAGGGTCACCTCGGACGAGAAGAGATAGAAGTCATCGAGCCGGTTTTGAAATTATTTCGCGAACAGGGTATGAATCTGGTCGGCCCACTTCCCGCAGATACCCTGTTTACGAAACATAACCTGCAACAGGCCGATGCGGTTCTGGCCATGTATCACGACCAGGGACTGCCGGTTCTGAAACACATGGGATTTGGTCAGGCCATCAATATTACACTGGGCTTGCCAATTATCCGCACATCTGTAGATCATGGAACAGCATTGCAGCTGGCCGGTACAGGCAAGGCTGATGTCAGCAGCCTGACCCTGGCATTGGAAACTGCGCTGTCGATGAAATGAAACAATCCTATAACCATAAAGCCAGAAAACGTTTCGGGCAGAATTTTCTGCATGACGAATATATCATCCAGAAAATTATTACCGCCATTGCGCCGGGTACTGACCAGCGAATTGTAGAAATCGGCCCGGGCCAGGGTGCCTTAACACATCACTTGCTGGAACAGTGCAAACAACTGGACGTGGTTGAGATAGACCGGGACCTGGTCAGACATCTGCAGACCCTGTTCCCGGACAACGACAAGCTACACATACACAATGTCGATGCGCTTAAATTCGAATTCTGCCAGCTAACCTCTGACGAGAAGCTCAGGCTGGTTGGCAACCTCCCCTACAATATATCTACACCGCTTTTATTTCATGTGCTTGAGAATGCATGGTGTATTGAAGATATGCACTTTATGCTACAAAAAGAGGTTGTTAAGCGTATGGCAGCTGCGTCAGGAGATCGAAACTATGGCAGGCTGTCGATCATGATCCAGTATCATTGTCAGGTAGAATCTTTGTTTGAAGTCGGGCCAGAATCATTTAACCCCCCACCCAAGGTTGACTCGGCGATTGTTCGCCTCAAACCACATACCACAAAACCCGTTGAAGTCGCAGACTACAAACTGTTCAGCCAACTGGTAACCCAGGCATTTTCATTGCGTCGCAAGACCTTGCGTAATGCACTGAAAAACTTTATATCTGCGGAACAGTTGCTAGGCTGTGATGTTGATCCGACGTTGCGCCCCGAACAACTGGATATTCACAGCTTTGCACGCATCAGTGATTTTATTACAGACCAGGGTTAGAGTTAGTTTGAATAAACAGGAAAAACGCTGAAAAGGCTTACCAGCGATGCCCGAAAGTAAAATACAGCGTGGGCTCATAACGGTCATACCACTCGGCTGAATCATCAGGCTGGTACTTGTTTGACTGGCTATCGCTTTCCTCTACTCCCATACTGAAGATCAGGCGCGTATTGGATGATAAATAACCCGTTGAGTCACTCTCCAGATGCCCGCCAAACAGGAAATGCGCCATGCCTCCATTAAATGAGGTTTTCATGCCACCCGTACCCGGCAACAGTAACCATGAGCCTTCACTCGGTGGTAATACCCTCGATTGGAAATCGCTCACAAAAGAATCTGAGCCGACTGACTGACCATCCACCTCAGGCTGGCCGAAGAGATAATCTTCCGCCTGGACAAATGATGTCCAGAGCATTCCCAGCGTGACAATCACGAACAGAACGGCCAGGGAATCCGGTTTATGTTGGCGTTGATGGCTCATTAAATACCCAAATTCATTCAATCTTGAATAGAGTATGAGATAAGCCAACTCAACCTACTGTGATCACGTTCACAAATAAAGTTAACAAGTGCAATTTGCTATTTAACGTTATTAGGCATTAATTTGCCTTGGAACAAGAGTCAATTAATATAAACAACGGGTTATGAACGAACTCTATGCTGACGACAGCTCAGATAACATTATTGTAAAGGCGCGACAGGGGCACCCCCGCCAAACGGAATCGGTATAATCCTTCCATTGACTGTTGGCACACCCTTTTCAAAGCTGGCTGTCATCCTGTACATGTTACCCGCCTTGGTAAACATATTGGCCTTCACCAAAGCCCCCATACGTTTGTTTACACGTGATTTGGCCATCGTCTTGAGTTGCTCATCGGTATACTGGATATTGGCACCCTGCAGTTCTTTTTTCAGGATACCCATATTAAAGAGCACCATCATTTCTTCGGGTACTTCGATATCAAGTTCGCCGACAATCGCATCCTTGACCAGAAACATATTCGTCAGCAGCTCAGGCCTGCTGGTATCGACACTAATGCGTGCATTACCCATTAATTTGCCCACGGTTGACACAAGACTTAATTCAGCAATTTCAATTTCAGGTCCCTGTTTCAGCAGGTTCGATAATTCAGACATGATTGTCGCACCCATCATCATGCTGGCCTGATCCTGAGGCAAACCTTGCCCCCGTACTTCCTTGACCTTGTCATTGATACGCGCAAGCGACTCAGCCTCAATATTTTTTAGCCCAATGGAAAACACAGCAGGGCCGTATTGCTCACCTACCAGCATCAACCTGGCCATCTTGAAATCTATCTGGCTGTTGATATTGCCTGCGGTGGCCGTGGTATCGGCCTTCATCTGCACGTCGGCAATGCTGAAATTCTCACCCGGTTTCTGGCTACTGAATTCTATATTTCCAATACTGAAATGTGCATTGCCCAGCGACAAACCGGCAATCCCTGCCTCGGAATCCGACTTGATGCTCAGTGACTTGACCAATAAGCCACCCTTGTCCGAACTTATCTTTAATAAAGGTGCCTTAACGTCCATGCTGGCCGCATCCAGACCCTCGGCCAGATCGATCTTGCCTGTCAGCCCTTGCCATTCCACGGTGTCTTCACCATCGCCCAACGGCCCGCTCCACTCCGGAATATCGAGTACGACTGCGGTATCACCACCCAGATTCATGTGAGCCAAAACAGTATAATCAATATTAACCAGTGGCTCTTCGGTGTTTACGTCCTTGACAAACTTGGTATCGATCGTGGCAACGACAGGCTTTAACGAAAATTGCCCGCTCATAAACGGCAACGGCCCATGGAACACGGTGCTCTTGAGTACGACCTTCGGCGGGTTGAGGTTCGCTCCATCCCCTTTTGCCTGGTTAAGCTTTTGCGCAAGGGCAATGGAGAGTTCGGCTTCAATAATCGCTGTAGAGGAAAACCAGCCTTTATCCGTCTTGATAACCGTAAAATCAAACACGTCTGCCTGATTAAAATCTTCCAGTAAAGCGTTCAAACGCGCGTCTGCCCAAAAGCCAAAACCAAATGGGGCTACCGCTACGATGACCAGCACGACCAGAACCACACCAAGAATTTTTCTCATTTTACATCCCTTTATAGAATAGTTATTCGAGTTATTAGCTCGCCAGGTTCTTTTACTGGCAATAACCACACCGGGTTAGCCAAAACATGGGCATCAGCTTCAAGATTTACCACTAGTATAAAGCGATATCCGGCAGGCACAATATCGAATTACAGAAAAAAGAGGGTTATTCTGACCAAAATTGGTCAAATTACGGTAAATTTGAATTTTCTTCTGTTATTAAATAATGGCACAATAGCTGTTAGTAGCCTTCAAACAAACCGCAAGACCGGGACTGCACTCATCCGGTAGAGACCGACTCCATGAGCCAAGAGCATGACTATCAATTAAGTGTCGATGTAGAAACATCCTATATCGACGAGCAATCAGACCCGGAAAATGACCGTTTTGTGTTTGCCTATACCATCACTATCAGAAATACCGGTAACATGGCAGCAAAACTCATGACTCGACACTGGATCATTACCGATGCCAACAACTTCACTCAGGAAGTAAAAGGGGATGGCGTAGTAGGCGAGCAGCCGCACCTGCAACCCGGCGAAGGCTTCCAGTACACCAGCGGTACAGTGCTCGATACCCCGATTGGTAGCATGCGTGGCAGTTATCAAATGGTTGCAGATGATGGCAACCAGTTCGATGCAGAAATACCTACCTTCACCCTGTGCAAGCCAAACGCTCTGCATTAGTTTATGAGCACCTATGCAATTGGTGACATACAAGGTTGCTTTGATTCCTTACAACAATTAATTCACAAGGTTGGCTTCCGACCCGGCCATGACCAACTATGGTTTACCGGCGACCTTGTAAACCGGGGGCCGGATTCACTACAAACCCTGCGCTACATCAAACAGCTGGGGCAAAGCGCAGTCACCGTACTGGGTAATCACGACCTGCATTTTCTTGCCGTCGCCGAAGGTTTTGCCAAACACACCAGTGATGACAACCTTGATGAGCTACTGGATGCACACGACCTCGTCGATCTGGTGGAATGGTTACGCATGCAACCCCTGTTTTTTCATGATGAAAAACTTGGTTTCAGTATGATTCACGCAGGGCTGCCACCACAGTGGACATTTAATGACGCGCGTCAATATGCGCTGGAAATAGAGCAAACTTTACAAGGCGACTTGTACACGGATTTCCTCAAACACATGTATGGCAACAAGCCAACGTGCTGGTCAGACTCCCTGCAAGGCAATGACCGCTTACGCTTTATCACCAACAGTTTTACGCGTTTACGCTACTGTGATGCTGACGGAAAATTGCGCCTGAAAGAAAAGGGCCCCATTGGCACGCAAGCAAAAGGCCTGCCGTGGTTTCAGATCGAAAACCGGGCAAGCCGCGATATGAAAATAGTCTTTGGCCATTGGTCAACGCTGGGACCCTACCATGAGCCTGGCATCTACGCCCTCGACAGTGGTTGCCTGTGGGGTGGAAAACTGACAGCCCTGAGGCTTGAAGACGAAACCTGGTTTGATATCAAATGTCAGCATTACCGAACAATAGAATAAGCCTTCTGTAATGACGACTAGCTTTTGTCGTAGACATGAAACGTACATGCATAGGCGTTCTTCTCATCAACAAGACTTTCAACACGCTGCACTTCTTGCCATTCGTCCATCGCAAACTTCGGAAACCAGGCATCTCCCTCGAACTGCCCATGCACCTGCGTGATATACAGCCTGTCTGCCTTCAATAACATCTGTTCATAGAATGAGGCACCACCAATAATCATGACTTCTTCAGCATCGCCAGCAGCTTGCAAGGCCTCCTCTATAGAATGCACGACAATGGCGCCCTCGGCCTGATAGTCCGCAGAATGCGTAACAATAATATTGGTTCTGCCGGGTAAGGCACGAGCACCAAATGATTCAAAGGTTTTTCGGCCCATGACAATGGGTTTACCCATGGTGGATGCACGAAACCATTTCATATCAACGGGCAACTTCCATGGCAGGCTGTTATTGATACCAATCACCCTGTCTTCATCCATTGCCCAGATCATGGAGATAATCAAATGATTATCTCCATGATCAGTAGCGAGTAGCTAGTTTCTAGTAGCGAGGAAAAAACATTCAGGGCAAGCATCAGTATCATATTATTGCCTAATTTTCTTTATTAATAATTAATTCAAACATAAATCGAGCTACCCGATCCTAGCTACTTGCGATCAGCCACTGCAAAGCACTAATAACAGTTACACGACGACAGGTTCTTTGATCTGCGAACGACCCAATAAAAGCATCATCATTTGAATATCTCCCATATCAGTAGCGAGGAGAAATAGTCATTATTTTGCATCATAAAATCTGATTTCATGTATTTTTTCTTTTGATTTTCCTAGCTACTCGCTACTAGCAACACGCCACTGGCGCCGGTCGCCGTTAAACGGCGACCGGCGCCTTGATATGAGGATGGAATTCATAATCACACAACTCGAAATCTTCGAACCTGAAACCGAACAGGTCATTTACCTAGGGGTTAATTTTCAACGTCGGTAGCGCATAAGGTTCACGGCTTAATTGCAGGTCCACCTGCTCCAGGTGATTACTGTACAGGTGCGCATCACCCAGTGTGTGAACGAAATCACCTGGTTGCAAGCCGATTACCTGTGCCATCATCATGGTGAGTAGTGCGTATGAAGCAATATTAAACGGCACCCCGAGAAAAATATCTGCACTACGCTGATACAGCTGGCAGGATAATTTCCCGTCTGCCACGTAAAACTGGAAAAAGGCATGGCAGGGCGGTAAGGCCATATTCTCGATTTCACCCACATTCCAGGCACTCACGATAATTCGCCGCGAGTCAGGATTATTTTTCAATTGATCTATCACCTGGCTGATCTGGTCAATATGCTGGCCATTGGCAGCCGGCCAGGAGCGCCACTGGTAGCCGTAGACCGGCCCCAGGTTACCGTGCTCATCGGCCCACTCGTCCCAGATACTGACACCATTGTCTTTCAGGTACTTGATGTTGGTATCGCCCTGCAAAAACCAGAGCAACTCGTGGATAATCGACCGCAAGTGACACTTTTTGGTTGTCACCAGCGGAAAACCGTCTGCCAGATCAAACCGCATTTGGTAGCCAAACACACTGATGGTACCTGTGCCTGTCCTGTCAGCTTTTTTAAAGCCGGTATCGCGAACATGTCGCATTAAATCAAGATACTGTTTCATTGCTCTTTTCTTTGTTCATGCTGGCGTTATTTCGCGCCCAACCAGCCAAAAGGACGCCACCAATAATCATCGGCAAGGATAATATTTGCCCCATGGTCACCCAACCCCATGCCAGATAACCCAGGTCGGCATCCGGCATGCGCACATACTCCACCGCGAACCTGAAAATGCCATAGAAAAACAGGAACAACCCCGAAACAAAGCCTGTCGCACGAGGCCGGGATGAGGCAATCCAGAGTATGACGAACAACACCAGCCCTTCAAGAAAGGCCTCGTATAATTGCGACGGGTGGTAGGCCTGCCCTCCTTTCTCCAGCGCCACGCCCCATGGCAGATCCGTCGGTTTGCCCCATAATTCATTATTAATGAAATTACCGATGCGACCAAAAAACAGGCCTAGCGGAACCAGCGGCGCGACAAAATCCGTGACGCTCAGAAACGACATCTTGTAACGTCGGCCAAACAGCCACATGGCCAGAAACACCCCGAGCATACCACCATGGAAGGACATGCCTCCCTCCCATATGCGTAACAGCATGGAAGGTTCCTGCGTAAAGCGGTCAAAATTATAAAACAGCACCGAACCCAGGCGCCCACCAATGATCACGCCAAGGGCGCCATAAAAGATCACGTCACTGACCTGTTCTGCAGTCCAGCTATTAAATTCACTCCGGGCACATTTTTTCGCCAGGAGCCAGGCCAGGGCAAAACCCAGCAGATACATCATGCCGTACCAGCGAAGCGTCAGGGGGCCCAGGGTGAAGATTACAGGGTCAAAATCCGGATAAACAATCATAGTAAAACGGTAGTCAGCATTATTATTATGCCAACATAATACCATGGTCACGGCGAAGAGCGGAAATGATTCAGAGACAATGTGCAGCAGGCGCCAGAAACGCCTGTATTGGATAATTCAGTATATTTTACAAGTATTTATTTAGCTGGCTGCCAGTGAACTGAATATTTTTCGGCTATTTTTTCATCCAATCGGTTATACACGAATAGCGCTTCGAGATCGCTGTCGTTGCAACCCTCACCCTGCTGTGTCCACACGTCATTCACGACCAACTGGCAAAGTGTATGCATCAGATCATCAAAGCGGATTCGGTGCTTTTTACCCATTTGCTTAAAATCGTCCATATCGAGCGATTGACCCGTTTTTTCGTACTCTTCCCTGGCCAGATTTTCCAAGGCTACATCCCATTTTGGTATTTCATTCATAGCGATATCTTTCATCGTTTTATAAAACCTCATTGTGCCATAATTGACTGACTATTGATTGCTCTTACAATGACTATCGACCGGATATTGATAAAATGAACCCCGAAGACAAAAAAATAAGTTTCGTATTTTCAGATAGTTATAATTTAATATCTGACTATAGTATTGAGTATGAATGCTGTATAGTTGAGTATTTTACTCGGGATTAACCTGATATGAGCAAGCCCAACCGACTGCAACAGGAAACCAGCCCTTATCTGCAACAACATGCCGACAATCCTGTCGACTGGTATCCATGGGGGCCTGAAGCCATCGCGCTGGCCCGGCAACAGAATAAACCCATTCTGCTGTCTATCGGCTATTCGGCCTGCCACTGGTGCCATGTCATGGCACACGAATCTTTCGAAGACCAGCATACAGCCGAGATCATGAACGAGCTGTACATCAACATAAAAGTTGACCGTGAAGAACGACCCGATCTCGATAAGATCTACCAACGCGCGCACCAGCTCATGACACAACGGCCAGGCGGCTGGCCGCTCACCGTTTTTCTGATGCCTGACAATCACATGCCATTTTTTGCGGGCACCTATTTCCCGAATGAGGCACGACACCAGCTACCGGCCTTTAGGGACCTGCTCACCCGTATCGCCGACTTTTTTAGCCACAACCGGGAGCAACTTGAAGAACAGAATAATGCCATGCAGCAGGCCATGGCATCGCTGCAAGCAGAAAAACGATCAGATAGTGAAATTTCCGCAGCACCACTTGATATGTCACGCAAGCAACTTGAAAACAGCATGGACTGGAAGCATGGGGGCTTTGGCAAGGCGCCCAAGTTTCCGCATCCTACCAACATTGAACGCTTGCTCAGGCATTGGGCACACACAAACGAAGACACACGTGCACTTGAGATGGCCTGCCATAACCTGAAACACATGGCCAATGGCGGCATCAACGACCAGTTAGGTGGTGGCTTCTGCCGATATTCCGTCGATGATTTCTGGATGATTCCTCACTTCGAAAAAATGCTGTATGACAATGGCCCCCTGCTAATCCTATACAGCGAAGCCTGGAGCGCAACACAGGATAGTGAATTTCTGGATGTCATCCACAGCACGAGCAAATGGGTCATGCGAGAAATGCAATCTGCTGACGGTGGCTACTTTTCGAGCCTCGATGCCGACTCAGAGGGCGAGGAAGGTAAGTTCTATGCCTGGACTGCCAGTGAAATTGAACAGCTCCTGGAACCCGATGAATACCGTTATTTCAGCCAACGATACGGCATCAATAAAAAACCGAATTTTGAAGGCAAACACTATCCCTACGTCGCCATGAGCTGGGAAAAGATCGCAAAAAAAGGCAATCACTCCCTGGAAGAAATAAAGCAGCTGAGCAACGCTGCGCGTGACAAATTATTCCAGGCCAGGGAAAAACGAATTCGCCCAGGGCGAGACGACAAGATCCTCACTTCCTGGAACGCACTGATGATCAAGGGCATGGCAAGCGCCGGTCGCCGGCTGAACAATAATACCTTGACTGACTCTGCCTTCAGGGCGCTCGATTTTATCAAACAGACCTTATGGAAAAATAATCGCTTACTGGCTACTTATAAAGATGGCAAGGCGCACCTGAACGCCTACCTCGATGACTACGCATTTCTGATTGACGCCATTCTTGAGCTATCACAGGCACGCTGGCGTGACGGGGATTTATCATTTGCCATCGAACTGGCCGAGGTAGTACTCGATCAGTTTGAAGACAAGGAAAACGGCGGCTTTTTCTTCACCTCGCATGACCATGAACAGCTGATCGAACGACCCAAGCATTTTGGCGATGATGCCACGCCTTCGGGCAATGGAATCGCCGCATGGACCTTGCAGCGACTCGGCCATATCACAGGCAATGCAGTCTATCTCGAAGCTGCAAACAGAGCGCTACAGGCTGCCTGGTACCATATTACCCAGGTACCCTATGCACATAACAGCATGTTGCTCGCCCTCGAGGAAATGTTATACCCACCGGAAATAATCGTCATACGGGGACAAGGTCAAACGCTAGAAACATGGCGGCAACATTGCGTGCAGCATTATGCTCCCAAACGCATCAACTTCGCGATTGACAACCAGTGCAGCGACTTACCCGGGTTACTGGCAGATCGCAAACCGGACAGCGAGACCATTGCCTACATCTGCAGCGGCACGCAATGCCTGCCAGCCATCCGCAACCTCGACCAATTAAAAGAAAAATTAACGGAAACGAACACCCTGTCAACAACGGGGTGTCCTTCATAAAACAGCTATCATATTTCTGTCATAGCACATCAGGTTGACTCTGATATACTTTATATTGATCAGGCAATCAGCAGGATAACGATATTCATGGAATACATTCGATTTTTCTCCGATATCACCATCGACCAGGTAGCGGAGGTGGGTGGTAAAAATGCCTCGCTCGGAGAAATGTACCAGTCACTTTCAACCACGGGCGTACAGGTTCCTAACGGCTTTGCCACTACAGCATCTGCCTACTGGCACTTCATAGAACACAATGGCTTAAACGAATTCATCTATGACTCACTGGATAAACTGGATATCACCGACATAAGCCAGTTAAACCAGACTGGCGCCGCCATACGCCAGGCCATTATGCATGGCAAGCTGCCTGCCGACCTGAAAGAACAGATCACACAGGCCTATAGCAAGCTACAGGAAGAGTATGGCGAAAATGTCGATGTCGCCGTACGCTCCTCCGCCACAGCCGAAGACCTGCCCAATGCCTCGTTCGCAGGTCAACAGGAAACCTACCTGAACATTTGCGGCATCGACAGTGTATTACTCACCTGCAAGCGTGTACTGGCATCATTATTTACTGATCGCGCGATTGCCTACCGGGAGCACCAGGGGTTTGCCCATCGTGATGTCGCCCTGTCTATTGGTATACAGAAGATGATACGGGCAGACCTCGGCTCATCGGGGGTGATGTTTACCATTGATACCGAATCCGGTTTTCGTGATGTGGTATTCATCACCTCTGCCTATGGCCTGGGTGAAAATATTGTTCAGGGCAAGGTCAACCCGGATGAGTTTTATGTACACAAACCGACACTGGAAAAAAACTTCCGGCCCATACTGAAACGGCAGCTGGGTGACAAGATCATCAAGATGGTTTATACCGGCGACTCGCTGGCCGGTATCTCGACAAAAAACGTCAGGGTCAAACGCGAACAACGTGAACAGTTTTCCATAAACGATGATGACGTACTCGAACTTGCCCGTTATGCCACCACCATCGAGAAACATTACTCGAACCGTGCCGGACACTTTCAACCCATGGATATTGAATGGGCCAAGGATGGTATCAGCAACCAGCTTTACATCCTGCAGGCAAGACCGGAAACCGTACACGCAGGCAAGGACCCGACTGTCCAGGAAATTTATTCGCTGGAAAGTCGAGGCAACATTCTCCTCAGTGGTAAGAGCATCGGCAGCCGGATTGCCACAGGGAATACGCGTGTCATCCTGGAAGCTGCGCACATGGATGAACTGCAAGACGGTGAAGTCCTGGTCACGGATATTACAGACCCTGACTGGGAACCCGTTATGAAACGTGCCGCCGCCATCATTACCAATCGGGGTGGCCGAACCTGTCATGCCGCCATCATCGCAAGAGAGCTGGGCATCCCTGCCGTTGTCGGCGCAAACCAGGCCACTCATACCCTGCTATCCGGACAGGATGTTACGGTTTCCTGTGCCGAGGGCGACACCGGCTATGTTTATGATGGCATACTGGCATTCAGAAAAAATGAACAAAACCTGGTACTCTCCGGCACACCAAACACCCACATGATGCTGAATATTGGCAACCCGGAAAGGGCCTTTACCGCTTCCCGCTTCCCTTGCGCCGGTGTCGGCCTGGCCCGACTGGAGTTCATCATCAGCAGCAGCATCAAGATCCACCCCATGGCCATACTCAAGCAGGGTTCTTTACCAAAATCAGAACAGGAACAAATTGACGCTACCAGCGCCGGCTATGAAAACCCGCAACATTTTTACATTAACCGGCTGGCTGAGGGTATCGGCACGATTGCCGCGGCATTTTATCCTCGTCCGGTAATTGTGCGCATGAGTGATTTTAAATCCAATGAATATGCGTCATTGATAGGTGGTATGCATTTCGAGCCCAAGGAGGAGAACCCGATGATCGGTTTCCGTGGAGCCGGACGTTACTCCTCAAAGGAATTTGACCATGCCTTTACCATGGAATGCATGGCGCTCAGGCAGGTACGTGAGTCCATGGGTCTGGATAATGTGGCCCTCATGTTGCCCTTCGTGCGCACCCTGGAAGAAGCCACGCATACACTCGATATCATGAAAGAGCATGGCCTTGAACGGGGTCAACACGGTCTTAAAATTTACCTGATGTGTGAAATACCTGCCAATGCACTGCAGGCTGACGACTTCTTGCAACACTTCGACGGTTTTTCTATCGGCTCAAACGACCTGACTCAGCTGACATTAGGTGTGGACAGGGACTCAGGTATGATAGAAGGTTTCGACGAACGTAATCCCGCCGTACTGCAACTCATGGAACTGGCGATTAATGCCTGTCACAAACAGGACAAATACGTTGGCATTTGCGGACAGGCACCCTCTGACTACCCGGAAATCACCCGCTGGCTTGTGGAACATAAAATCAGCAGTATTTCATTGAACCCTGACAGCCTGCTGCACATGACACAGGTTGTGCTGGAGGTGGAAGCTCAAACCGCAGAACAAGAGTCATAGATCATCAACAATTGAATTCACTCATTCAATTGTTGATAAACACTCTCGGAAAGTCTGGACAACTCTTGCTTACTCAAATTACCGACCAGGGCAAAACCAAGTGGACCATCAATCCAGTAAAATAACGAAGTCTCTCCCTGCTTTACATACTGAAAGGACAATTGTTTATTGTCCCAGACGCCATGTCGGTTGTACAAGGTCACACGCACACCATCATCCCGCTGATACATGAATTGCGCAGCAACACTGTCGTTTGAGGGTAACAGCCGCCCCCCTACCAGTTCGTAACCCTGCTCACCCAGATCGGGAATCTGAATCCTGGTCTTTAGCCTTTTGGATAGCCACTTGGACAAGTGTTGCCGCTGTTTTCCCGGCACCTCGACCGGGTGACGAATTTCAGGGGTATACACCCGGTGTGCAAACGTGGCCGGCTGTACCAGTTTTGCTGTCAGCGAATCCGCGGTCTGCATGACCGTCACTGCCGGGTTCATAAACCAGCCAATCACACCACCTGCAACCATCCAACCGACAACAGCGGCAACACGCAATATCCTGAATGATGATTTAGCTGGCTTGGCAAGCAGGTGTTCAGGTACCGGCTCTTCCAGCAAGGGTGCAAAATGAGCACTAATGGCACGATCCATGTTTTGATAATCCTTTACCATGGCCATTGCCTCAGGATTACGCTCGAGATACACCTCGACCTCGCACTGCCGTGCCGGGTCCAGCTGTCCATCTACAAAGGCATGTAAATCGGCTTGCGTAACGGGGTCCTGGTAACTCACTTCACCCTCCTGAGATGATCAGGTTTATCCAACTGCATGATACTCCGCAATTTACTGCGCGCACGTGATAACTTCGACATGACCGTGCCTTCCGGTACACCGAGAATGCTGGCGACCTCCTGGTATTGCAAACCCTCAAGTGTAACCAGCAACAACACCTCACGATGCTCGGGTGTCAGCATATCAATTGCGCGCTGCACATCCCGAACCTCCAACTCCTGCTCTGCACTCGACTGAATCTGTTTGACATTCCCTTCTATTTCCATTTCCACAAACCGTGGTTTGTTTGATCGCTTTCTCAGATAATTGACGTATAAATTATGCATAATCGTAAACAACCAGGCCCTCAGGTCACTGTCTTTTCGCCATAAATGAAATCGGCTCAGCGCCCTTTCCAGGCAATCCTGTACAAGATCATCTGCCGCCAGGGTATCGCCTCCCATCAATGCGTGCGCATACCGACGCAGATGCGGAATATACGTCACTACCTGTTCGGAATACTTTGACACACTCGCTCCCTGAAACCTGTCATTTGCATAGCATTTTTTCCTGTGCCTTCAAACCCGGCATGATTTTCTTTTGTTTATTCATACCCTGCCGCTATTTTTGCCATATAAAACATACCGTCAACACACAAACACCTGGTATCGTCATTTATTCCCATGAAACCATGAAAAATTGCACTATTTTCACTTTTGCTCACATCAGCTCATTCATACCTTGCAAAATTCACCAAATAATCACAGAATTTATCCAGTCTTAAAAACACAGGGTCATTCGCCAGTGATATGATAATGACATGAATGCAGAACACACTACCGGGCTACGCCGGCACCTGGGCCTCACACTGCTTGTATTTTATGGTGTCGGCACTATTCTGGGCGCCGGTATTTATGTCTTGATTGGCAAGGTTGCCGGTCAGGCCGGTATGTACACCCCTCTGGCATTCCTGGTTGCATCGATACTCGCTGCCTTCTCGGCATTCTCTTACGCGGAATTATCTTCACGCTTCCCTAAAAGTGCCGGAGAAGCCGTGTACATCAAGGAAGGTCTGAACAGTAAACATGTTGCCATCCTGGTAGGCCTGATGATCATCGCGGCCGGTATGACTTCAACCGCCACACTGTTAAACGGACTACTGGGATACATGGCCGAGTTTTTCAGTTTCAACAACCATCTCATGATACTGATCATCGTGCTTGTCATCACCACCATCGTGATCTGGGGCATTGCCCAGTCTGTTCTGGTTGCGGCTATCATGACCATACTGGAAATACTGGGCTTGCTTATTATTCTATGGGTCACACGCGACAGCTGGGTTGAATTGCCAGTCAGGATCAATGAGTTTATCCCCATTGGTGAAGCCTCTGCGTTCAGTGCCATCCTGCTCGGTGCGTTTGTGGCGTTTTACGCCTTTATCGGATTTGAAGACATGGTCAATGTCGCCGAAGAGGTGAAAAACCCACAGCAGACCCTGCCGCGTGGAATCATTATTGCGCTGGTCGTTACCACCTTGCTCTATTTCCTGATTGCCATGGTCAGTGTGCTGACAGTCAATCCGCAACAACTGGCAGTCAGTGATGCTCCACTGGCCTACCTGTATCAAGTCAAAACCGGGCAGGAACCGGACTTCATCGCATTCATCAGCATTGCATCGATATTAAACGGTGCGCTGGTACAGATTATTATGGTATCGCGTATTCTCTACGGCATGAGCAAACAGGACTGGTTACCGGCCTTCTTCTCGAAGGTAAACCCGGTAACTGCAACACCCATCAATGCGACTATCGTCGTTGCCGTGATCATCCTGGCATTGGCGCTGTTACTACCACTGCTCAGCCTGGCAAAACTGACCAGCTTTATTACCCTGGGTATTTTTTCACTGATCAACCTGGCGTTATGGCGCATCAAGTTACGCGAGCCAGTTGCCCCGTCGATTAATATACCGCTGAAAGTACCCGTACTGGGTTTTGTCCTGAGCCTGTCGTTTTTAAGCTATCAGCTGTTTGAAGTGCTGAAATAAGACGACTTTTTTTCAGGCTTGCCTTACAGGCAATAGTCAAACTCTGTCTTGAACCGGTCAGCAAATTCCTGTTCGGTAAACTGGTAATTCTGGGTGCCATGGTTCTCGATCTTGATCGCACCCATAAGTCCGGCTATGCGACCCGTGGTTTCCCAGTCCTTGTCGTTCATCAGGCCGTATAACAAACCACCCCTGTAGGCATCACCGCAGCCTGTAGGGTCTATCAACTGGCTGGCCTTGGCCGGCGGTATTTCAATACGCTTATCCTCGGTGTAGATATGCGAGCCTTCCCCGCCACGTGTAATGATCAAGGCTTCGACGCGTTCGGCAATTTCGTGTGGCGACAGACCCGTACGCTCCTGTAGTAGTTGCGACTCATAGTCATTGACGGTAATCCAGGTTGCCTGCTCGATAAAAGTCAGCAGATCATCTCCATCAAACATGGGCATACCCTGACCCGGATCAAAGATAAACGGGATCCCGGCCTCGGCAAATTGCAAGGCATGATCTATCATGCCTTCCCGTCCGTCGGGTGAGACGATACCCAGAGTCACATTACTGGCATCCTCAACCCTGTTTTCGTGCGAAAAACCCATGGCACCCGGGTGAAAAGCAGTAATCTGGTTATCGTCCATATCTGTGGTGATATAGGCCTGCGCGGTGTAGCTTTCATCGATGGTTTTCACGTGTTGACGGTCAATCCCGCAGGTATCCATCCAGTCAGCGTAGGGCACAAAATCCGAACCTACTGTACCCATAGGTTTTGCCTGGCCGCCCAAAATATGCAGGCCATAGGCAATATTACCGGCACAACCACCAAACTCACGACGCATGTCCGGCACCATAAAGGAAACGTTCAGCATGTGGACCTTGTCGGGCAGGATATGATTCTTGAAATGATCATGAAAGACCATAATGGTATCGTAGGCAAAGGAACCACAAATTAGTGCAGACATAGCATTATCCTTGTTTTACTGCTGAGAGAAATAAATATCATACAAAACCAGACCCCACATCACCAGCACATTCATCAGTGATAAAAAAACAGCCGCAGAACCCATGTCCTTGGCTCGCCCTGACAGCTTGTGCAACTCATCGCCAAACCGGTCAACCACGGCTTCGATTGCGGAGTTCAGGATCTCGACAATCAATACCAGCAGGATGGAACCGATCAGTACCATGAGGTGAACCGGGTTTGAGGTCAGCCAGAAAGCAGCGGGGGCCAGGATGATCGCCAGCAACAATTCCTGGCGAAATGCGGCTTCATGCTTGATCGCTGCACGGAAGCCTTTCATCGAATACATAAAGGCAAAGGCGATCCTGGTCAGACCTGTACGCCCGGGCTTCATCAGCTTTCAGTCGTTCCCGGAACCCATTTCAGATCCAGTTCGCGCGCTGCACGCACATCATCCAGTCGGCGTACCGGCTGAGTATAGGGCGCACCCTTTACATACTCGGCATTCTCGGACGCTTCCTGTTCGATCCTGGACAATACATCCATGAAGGCATCCAGTGTGTCCTTGTCCTCTGTCTCGGTAGGTTCAATCAACAGGCATTCAGGTACCAGCAACGGGAAATAGGTTGTTGGAGCATGAAAGCCGTAATCAAGCAGCCGCTTGGCAAAGTCCATGGTATTCACACCCAGCTCCTTTGCCTGGCGTTTCAGGGTAATAATATATTCATGTGTTGCACGTCTGTCCGGATAGGCCAGATCGAAGCCTTTCTGTTTACTCAGGGCCAGCATGTAGTTGGCATTCAATGTTGAATATTCCGATACGCGTACCATACCTTCACGTCCCAATAGACGCGCATAAATATAGGCGCGCAACAGGACACCGGCATTACCCATAAAACCGGACAGTCGACCGATCGTTTGCGGATTATCTTTCTCGGTGACCCAGGAATAGCTTTCTCCATCACAGGCCACCATGGGCACAGGCAAAAATGGAATCAGGCGATCACTGACCCCGACCGGACCGGCACCAGGCCCGCCGCCGCCATGTGGAGTAGAAAAGGTCTTGTGCAGGTTCATATGAATCACGTCAAAACCCATATCGCCTGGCCTTACCTTACCGAGTATCGCATTCAGGTTAGCGCCATCGTAATATAATAAGCCCCCGGCATCGTGAACGACGCGTGCAATCTCTTCGATCTGGCGCTCAAAGACACCCAGAGTTGAAGGGTTGGTCAGCATCAGTCCTGCGGTTTGTGGTCCGACCACTTCTTTCAGCGCTGCCAGGTCAACATCGCCCTGGTCATCGGTCGGAATCTCGCGCACCTTGTATCCACACATAACGGCGGTAGCGGGGTTGGTACCATGCGCGGCATCCGGCACCAGCACCTCGTTACGCTGATCATCATTGCGTGAATCATGATAGGCCTTGATCATCGCCATCCCGGCAAACTCGCCTTGCGCACCGGCAGCCGGCGTCAGTGAAACCTCCTTCATGCCGGTAACATCCTTGAGCATTTCCTGTAACTCGTACATGCAGGACAGAAAACCCTGGCTCATACTTTCCGGTGCAAATGGATGACGCGCAAGAAAACCGGGCAGCATGGCCAGGCTATTACAGGCACGCGGGTTATATTTCATGGTACAGGAACCCAACGGGTAGAAATGCGTATCGATAGAAAAATTCAGCTTCGACAGGCGCGTGTAATGACGCACGGTCTGCATTTCCGAAGTCTCGGCCATTAGCGGTCGTTTTTTACGACGTAACGCCTCCGGTATATCCGGCATTTCCGCACGCGTTTGCGGTGCCTGCGAAGGATTGGTTCGACCCGGTTTCGACTGCTCAAAAATCAACATACTACAGTACCACTTCTTTTCAGTTTGTTATCCCAATGCCTTGATAGCACTTTCGTAATCTGGCTCCTGTGCTATTTCAGGCACCAGTTCGGTATACACTACCTTGTTACTTTCATCCAGCACGATCACTGCACGTGCAGTCACTCCTGCCAATGGACCGTCGGTAATCAGCACGCCGTAGTCTTTGGCAAAATTACGTGAGCGCATCATTGATAATGCCGTGACACCACCGACTTTCTCTTCGGTGCAAAAACGACCTGACGCAAAAGGCAAATCAGCCGATATGACCAGCACAGCAAGATCATCACGACCCGACAAAACCTCGTTAAAATGTTTTGTTGAAGTCGCACACACACCCGTGTCCAGGCTCGGGACAATATTCAGCAGTTTTTTCTTGCCTTCATAGTCAGCAAGATGTCGGTCTGCCAGGTCTACATCGACCAGGTGAAAATCAGCTGCAGTACTACCTACTGATGGCAGGTCACCATTGGTGTTTATTTCATTTCCTTGTAATGTAATTGTAGCCATGTCGTTTCTCCTGTTTTTATGTTCACTTGTTACCACTTGGGTTGTATAGGGCGCATCATTGTTTCAGCTTTTACTCATAATGCGCTGCAAATGATTTGCATAGGTCTCAATATCCTCGTCACTGCGCATTTCAGTGGCGCAAACCAGTAAACAGTTTTCCATCTCCGGATAATCATCCTGCAAGGCAAAACCGGGCAACACATTCTGTGCATGCAATTCGCTCATGATTTCAGCCAACGGAGTGACAAGCCGGATGACAAACTCATGAAAACAGGGACCATTGAATACTACTTCAACGCCATCGATAGCTGCCAGCTTTTCAATCAACTTGCGCGTATTGTCGTGACAGGCAAGCGCAACACGCTCCAGCCCTTCCGCTCCCAGCAAAGCCATATGGATAGTAGAAGCCGTAATCATGAGCCCCTGGTTTGTGCAGATATTAGAGGTCGCCTTGGAACGGCGTATGTGCTGTTCTCGCGCCTGCAATGTCAGGGTAAAACCAGGCTTACCTTCCAGGTCAACCGTACGACCAATAATTCGCCCGGGCATTTGTCTGACATAGGCTTGTTTACAACACATAAAGCCATAAAACGGCCCACCGGAGGACATTGGTATGCCCAGCGGCTGCCCTTCTCCACAGGCTATATCAGCACCGCCTGCACCCCATTCGCCCGGCGGCGTTAATACCGCCAGCGCAATTGGGTTAACCACTGCTATCACCAGCGCCTTGTGTGCGTGCGCCCAATCTGTCAAGGCGTCGACATCCTCCAGGCCGCCAAAGAAATTCGGCTGGGGAATAATGAGCGCCGCAAAATCACCTGGCTCGGCAGGCAGATCCGCGACCGACACACAACCACTCTCACGATCATAATCAACCGTCTCCAGCGTGATACCCTGATTACTGACAATCGCTTTTGCCGTTTTCAGGTAATTGGGATGTACATTTCGCGGTATCAATATGCGTTTCGACTTCGACTTGCGATTGGCACGAATGGCCATGAGAATCGCTTCCGCCAGTGCTGATGCACCGTCATACAATGATGCATTTGAAACATCCAGTGCATTCAGGTTAGCCATCATGGTCTGGTATTCATACAGTAATTGCAACGTACCCTGACTGGCCTCAGCCTGGTACGGTGTGTACGCCGTATAAAACTCGCCACGCGTGGTTATCTGCCACACAGCAGCAGGGATGTGATGATCGTATGCGCCCGCACCCAAAAAGCAGAGCGGCTGCCCGTCTTCGGCTGCCTTTTTATGCATAAGCCGTGTCACGTCCATCTCACTGGCCTGCGCTGGGACTCCGGTCAACTTCTCATGACGTAATGATGCCGGAATTTCATCAAACAAATCTTCTATACTCTGGACGCCAATGGTGTCCAGCATTTGCCTGACCTCGTCCTCAGTATGCGGGATATAGGGCATAACTTTCCTCTTTAAAAACTAGTGGTCTTCAGCAGCAACATGGTCGGCATAGGCCGATGCATCCATGAGTTGATCCAGGTCAGCACGATCGGCCAGTTTGACACGCATGATCCAGCCTTCACCATACGGATCACTGTTCACCAGCTCGGGTGTATCTGTCAGGACTTCATTGCTTTCGGTGATCGTACCGCTCACAGGGCTGTATACATCTGATGCCGCCTTCACTGACTCGACAACTGCACAAGCCTCTTCGACCTCGACTTCATTACCCACTTCGGGCACTTCAACATATACCATGTCGCCCAGCAGGTCCTGCGCGTGTTCTGATATACCAACAACCACCGTGCCATCGTCCTCGATCTTCACCCACTCGTGTGACTTGCTGTATTTAAGCTCTCCAGGTATCTCACTCATAATATTTACTCCGATTTTTCTAGGTTTTTATCAAACACCTTCAGGCAGGCAGGATTTACCATTCCTTACAAACGGCACCTTCACCACCTTTGCCGGCAACAGACGCCCTCGCATATCGACCGAACACTCCGAACCGATACCAACAGGCACTCGCGCAAATGCGATGGCCTTTTCCAGTGTAGGCGAAAAACTACCGCTGGTAATCTCACCATCTCCAACACCCGCAACCACCACTTTCTGGTGATTACGTAATACACCCTTGTCTTGCAGCACGAGGCCAACCAGCTTGCTTGCCGGCTTTTTTTCCCTGATTGCTTGCAGACTCTTGCGGCCTATAAAATCCCGCTCGGCAGGCTCCCAGGCAACTGTCCAGCCCAGCCCGGCCTCCAGCGGACTGATTTGCTCGTCCATATCTGCGCCATACAAGTTCATGCCTGCCTCCAGGCGCAAGGTATCCCTGGCACCCAGCCCGATAGGCTCAACGCCCACTTCGCTCAGGTCATTCCAGAACTTCGCCGCCATCGCTGCCGGCAGAACGATCTCAAACCCGTCTTCCCCTGTGTAACCGGTACGGCCTACGAAGAAGTCGCCTGCCTCAACAGCAAAAAACACACCCAGATTTTCAAGTAAGGCAGACACTGACTCATCCACGACCTGTTTGACCCTGGCAATCGCATTAGGACCTTGCACGGCAATCATCGCCAGTTCGGGGCGCTCGGTAACCTGCACATCAAATGCCTCGGACTGTTTCGTAATCCAGGCTAGATCTTTCTCGCGCGTGGACGAATTCACCACCATGCGGAACCAGTTTTTATTCATAAAATAAACAATCAGGTCATCAATCACGCCACCCTTGTCATTCAGCATACAACTGTACAATGCCTTGCCTTCCTGCTTGAGACGCGCGACATCATTGGCCAGCAACTTGCGCATGAAATCCACAACGCCAGGACCATTCAGATCAACCACCGTCATGTGTGAGACATCAAACATGCCGGCATCTTCACGTACCTGATGATGTTCTTCAATTTGTGAACCATAGTGAATGGGCATATCCCAGCCTGCAAAATCGACTATCTTTGCGCCCATGGCGACATGCTCATCATATAATGGTGTTCTGTTGCCCATAAACTCACCTGATTTAGTTCCAGACATAAAAAAGGGGCGGCAACAGGGTCTGAATCCTGTTGCCGCCCCTCTGTCCCGTAACCTGAGAGATTGAGATACCCGGTTATATAAAACCTTATCTCTGCCCCGTCGGTGGATCACTGTGGTGATCACTCTCCAGAATCAACATAACTTCATGGTCCTTTTGCCTGAGCGTTTCCGAGCGGTGTTGCGCCTTCGGCTTCCAGCCTTAAATCAGCTGGATATCTCCCACAAAGTCGTAAAATTGAGCTGCAAATATACCCGTGAACCGGGTTAAATCCAAGTGGATTTTATAAGTATTTGAATTATTGATATATCTTGTGGACGCTATACAGGTAATTTCATGTGGAAAATGGATTTCTGGAGTAGTAGCGGCTCATTTCCCAGGAAAATAAATTAATAGTCATTTAGAGATTACTGGTTTAAGCATGATGTAGGAGCGGTCCCATGGCCGCGAAAGATCTGGCCTTGATGATTGGTTATGTTCAGTAGCTCTTTATAAGTATTTATAGTGTAAAGAGCCGGGGCTCGTCCCGGCAACCGAGTTACTTTTCTTTGCTTGCCCAAAGAAAAGTAACCCAAAGAAAGGGCACCCCGATATCTGCGCCGGCTAAAGCCGGTTCCCTGCGCGCAGCCTATGGGCAAGGGGATTTCCGAAGCCACATCCTGTGGCTCGGAAATGCGTGCCATCCGTGGCACGCCCCTGCGGGCCTGATCCTCACCCATAGCCTGTGCTCGGCTGGCTATAGGGGACTTAGGGAATACAGGATTTAGATTGTAGAAATGCTTGGCGAAAGGAATAAAACCCAATTATTTCAATAAAACCT
>Ga0316207_10001897_pt1 | contig 23604 bp, 17 predicted proteins | sample 6weekpyrite_MG_FD_204943 | JGI IMG/M metagenome (GOLD analysis project Ga0316207, IMG submission 204943) | Microbial mat bacterial communities from mineral coupon in-situ incubated in ocean water Damariscotta River, Maine, United States -... | ecosystem: Environmental > Aquatic > Marine >... | reverse complement strand
TCAATCGGTTGAACTGCCAACTAGTAACATCGACCCAACCCCGATTGCAAACGCTACAGAAGTTATTAACTCGCCGATAGAACAAATAAAACCAAGTCGTAAAGATGAAACTGCAAGTATGGCAGAGTCAAAACCGCTTATGCTTGCCAGTGTTGATACAAATAAAGCAAAAGCTTTTACTGTGAATACATTGAATGTCATCAACAATCCGTTTGATGAGTTAGCATTGGGTGCAGTATTGGCCAAGTTTGAAGTAGCCTATCAATATGGCGACTTGCAAAGAATTCTCAACTTGTTAGCAAATGATGTTCAATCCAATCAAGTAACCGGCAAACAACATCTCAGTGCCGAATACGAAAAGTTGTTTAGCATTACTGAAATGCGGCGAATGAATATTCGTAATGTGGAATGGCAGGTAGGTGGGCAAGAGGTGTTAGGCGAAGGGACTTTTAAAGTTAAGGTGCGGGAAAGAGGATCAAACCGCAATAACACCTACACAGGAAATATCGTGTTACGCATTAAACAAGAAAATAACAAGTTACTGATCAATGAAATTCATTATAACTACAGTAATTTGTAATCGATAAAAGATAATGGAATATCCTATTTATGTACGAAACATTGATGCATAAAAATAACAATAAAGGAATTCAAAAATCTATTTGGGTATGTTTTGTAGGTTTTTTGATTTTTTATTCCCATATTTCTTCGGCGGCCATTGGTTTGCCAGAAAATACGATTCGTTATGGCTTGGCATCAAATATGGGTTTGTATCATGTTGATGATCCTCAGGGTGAAAGCCAAAAGAAATTTTTTGTGCAACCGTACAACTTGCTTGTAACCGATTGGTTACCAAACGCCTGGCGATATAATGCCGAATTTTATTATGCTTCAATGTTATTTAAGGCAGAAAGCAATAAAATTGGTCAAACCGTAGAGCAATATGGCTCTCGTTTACTCTTAATGTACAATGTTAATTCACTCAAGGTGTGGCAGCCTTGGTTCGGTTTGGGAATGGATTTGTCTTATGCGCAATTTTCCCAACGCCATTCAGTTGATGAAGAAGGATTTCTGACAGGGCAGTTTGATGATAGGAAAACACTGAACGCCGCTTGGATTTTTCAAATGGCAACGGAATGGCAATTGGATCGTCGCTGGGATGCAGGTTTAAAGGTGCAATATGCATTACCACTGAATCATTCAATACAAAGTCTCAGTCTTGGTCTCTATTTATTGTATCGTGGTTTTTAATTCAAAGGTTGCATAAAAGCAAAATTATACTGTTATAAAGGCAGTAATGCGGTTTTTATACATGATTCAGTGGAGTCTTAGTGTTAACGTTAACAAAAAATATAAATATTTATTATCAAGATGATAATAGAAAATTCATCTCAAATTAATTTTAGCTGTTCATATACTAAGGAAACGGAAACTAAGAATACACATGAAAATAAACATGCGGTTAATACGTCCGTGTAAGCTTGACGGCAGCATCCCTGCTGCCAACAGTTCATTTTCACGGGTATTCTTTATTTCCGACTTTATAATAATAACGCGGCTAATTATCGCAGTTGACAATAAAACAACGCATAAAAAAATTTGCCAAAGAGCAATTTTATTAGACAAACTATTCAGCGAATAATATTGAGTTTTATTAAATTCATTCGCGTTGTGTGTGGGGAAAATCAAAATGCTTTTGCAAGGGATCGCATGGATTTCACTTATCCTGATGGTATCCGGTTGTGGTGAAGGAAAAGATCAATTGGATTTGCCAGCGGAGCGTCCTGAAGGACAAATTTCCGGTACGGTGATGAACGGTAGTTTTCGTAATGCTGAAGTTAATGTTTACAGTTTGGATGATTTAAACAACCGGGAACATCTGGGTAAAAGTTTACTGGATGAAGCAGGTAACTTTTCTGTCAAATTGCAAGCTGCCGATCAAGCCATTTTGCTTGAAGTCAGCGGCGGAAGCTATCAGGAGATTGAAAATCAAATTGAAGTGGATTTGATTGAAGGGCAGGTGTTGACTGCGCCACTTTATTACTCTTCTGCGGGTACATATCAAATTGATATAACTTCACTTACTCATTTGGTTTCGGCATTTCTATTATACCAATCGACAATCACAGAACTTAACGATGCCGCTATTGATGATGGCTATCAAACGCTGTCAGATGTGTTTCAAATAGACATTAGGCGTTCGCAGGTTGCAAATAATAGTACACCTGCAATACAAATAGCAGAATTTTCCGAAGATAAACTCTATCAATTGTTTTTGGCAGCACTATCCCGTCTTAGCATGCAGGTGAGTGAGGATAACGAAACGGATTTATTTCGACAGTTTAATTCCATCAGTTTGAGTCAAATTATGTATGATGATTTGATTGCGGATGGAAAACTGAATGGTTATGGAAATGCTATCGATACTGAATCTTTATTGCTTATGCAATGGGGAAAAGAAAAGATTGGTCCGGATTTTTATCGCATGGATATAGCATCAAGTTTTTTGCACTCGTCAGCATTTAGTCAATTAGCGACGGAAGACGTTGCAATAATGCAGCAATATGCGCATCAGTGGGCAAATAATCAGGATGACTTGTTTGTGTTTTCCGAAACCGATGATCTGCTTGATAACCCAAGTCCGACCGTGTACATGCTTTCGGATCTTCCCATGCATTACAATGAAACGGTGGATCTTGATTTTGTCGTTGGCGGATTTCGGGCGGCCAAATCCACAGCTTTTTATCTTGATGATAACCTGATTTTGCAGACTGAATTTCCTGATTTACCTAAATTGCAGTTGGATACGACACAGTTCGCTGACGGTGGGCATGAGTTTAAAGTGAATGTGACGGATATGGCTGATTTCAACACCGAGAAAATTTACTCTCTGGGAATAGATAATACTCCCCCTGTGTTAACAGTAAAATCAAACAACGTAAGTAAAAGCAAAAGCTACCGTTTAAGCGGAAGCTATGAGGACGAAGATGCCAGTTTGTTTTCAATTGTAGCCAATGATGTTGAAGCTGTTATAAACAACAATAATGAATGGTTTGTTGATTTGCAGTTGCTTGCAGGTAGTAACGAAATCACCATCGAAACAGAAGATGATTTATCAAATCGAGCGCAGTATAGCCACCAAGTGTTCGTGGATTTAAACGCACCACTGATTAACACCAATAACGCACACAGCGATGTTAAGTTATCACTTGGTAATGGTACTTACCGTCTGGATAAGCTTCAGAATAACAATTCAAATGAAAATCTTTATCTTGAGATCGATAAGTTAGCATTGCAGGGCATACCTGTTAATAAGAATGCCCTGGATGAAGCTGGTATTCCATATTTTCATTTTTCAGTGTCAGACCCTACATTGGAAGGTGTTGCGACACCACTTGAAGATATTATAGTCAGTATGCGTTTTGAAATTAATCAGATGTTATCCAGCGATTGGCTAGATTTAGTGCCTGAAAATGCGGAATTTATTATTCCATTAAGTTCCGAGTATCTGGGGTTGGATTGGGAAAACAGATCGCCAGATGATGAAATGCTAATACGTGTGCGAGCCACGGATAAAGCCGGCAATGAAAGTGAGCAGACATTCAGTTTTCGAGCTTCTTTTTATGTGCCAGAAATGGAGTTGGCGGTGATTGAAGATAATGAGGCTGATCAATGGACGAATACGACCTTCCAACAACGTGGCCAATTAAATAATAGTGAATTTCCCGTTGTTGCTTACCAGATGGTGAACACGAGCGGTAAGACGATTTATCTCAAAGCAGATTTAGCCTCACAACACTTGTTAAAACAACAGCATGAAAGTGTGCAAAGAGAAAATCTGGTGGTTTTAAAAACAACAGAAGAATGGCGAGTGGGAACAATCAGTAATATTGCCGTTGCATGCCCTGAAAGCACAGGTACATGGAACACCCTTGAAAGCATTTGGAATTATACGTTGAGTAATGGTTGGATCAAACAGACACCTTCTTTGTTTTCGGCTGAGCCTGAATATAAATTGACAGATAACCCAGAAGCACCAGGTAGCAGTGTCTGGCAACCCATGAGTGATTTTGATGATGAGTTTTTAACCGTCGAGGTTGAGGAGTTTGGTGAAATATTGGCATACCAATACGATTATATCGCTGAGCGTTCCATCGCTGGAATTACACAACCAGCATTACTTAAAAACTGGCAAAAAACCAATGTAAATTTAGATGTCACTTTGTGTGCAGATATATCACAGTTTGAGCATCGTTTTGTTTATACATACGAATCGCAAGTGGATTACCCGAAAAATACTCTGAGCACACATGATAACGAACATTCTTTTAACAGTTTCGCGATTCGCGTATATGATGAAGATGGGACGGAACTGTTGGCGGATAATGGCTGGGTTGAAATCCCTCCATTGCATCATATAAAACTGCGCAAGTTCGTAAAAACACCTGAGCGTGACGTCTATGATGATACGATTGTCGCAACGCCTGACTCCGTTTCGACTTATACACTGCAGAATTATGACAAAGAATGGCAATTTAAAATCGACAAATCATTACACTTGAATTTTATTTACAACCCTTTAAATGTTGATGTAAATACAGTTCCCCAAAAACCGGTTGTTTACCCACTTTCCTCAGAAACGCTCCTGTTAAAAAGAAATTGATGAATTGATGTGAAGAAAAGACGTAACTACTTAGCGTTTGTTATTGTGTTTTAGCTCACAGGCTTGTCTTAAATTCTGTTGTACGCTTTAAGATAATGGTGTATTTAAGAATAAAAGAACGATTGGAAGTTTTATCATGAATAGTTTAGGTAAAGTGTTTTGTGCTTTAATCTTCGTATTAACAATGCATTCGGCAAAAGCTGCAACCGAGTTGGCCCCAGGTGTTTTATATGCAGGGGGAGCGCAACTTAAAGTGTCCGTGCTGGGAGTGGAGTTTACTGTACCAAAAAACTGGCAAGCTTTGCTACCGCAAGGTGCTGAAGTTTTATTCATGGAGCCGGAGAATGCTGTGGCAAGAATCATTATTTCTGCCGTACCAGACAGTACTGAAACAGATATTCGACAGCAATTAATGCAGTCGCAAGATCTCGATATGCATACTAAGCTTATCCCGGTGGGGAAACCAGATAAAAAAGGTGACACTTTTTCACAACAATATCGTTTTGAAGGTTTTAATAGTCAACAATTAGCGGCAAAAGCATTTGCCCGGATTGGTAAAAATAAAACAGCCTTTGTATTGATGATATTGGAACCTGAGGCCGATCCAAAATTTACTCAGATGGCGAAAAAATTAGTGCAGTTAGTGAGATTTACTCAGCCTGTTCAGCCAGCAACTCAAGCAACAAATAAATCGGGTAATATCAATTGGGAACAAGAATTGAAAGGTCGTACGCTAAAGTATATGAATACCAGTAATGGATTATCTGTTACCAAGCTGATGAATCTTTGCAGTGATTACAGCTTCAGTTATTCAGATAATGACAGTTATGTTAGCAGCAATGCCATTAGTGATTTTAGCGCCAGTAATCAAACGGGTAACAGTGGTCGGTGGCATATCGAGGGTAATCAATTAACGCTACAATGGTCGGACGGTTCGGTTTCACGTTTTAGCCTTTCACGTCGTTATGTTGAAGAGTGGGATGAGTGGGGAACTTTTGTGGATGAAAACCGATGGTTTAATCTCACCAACAATGTTTGTACCTGATTAATATTTAAGGGTGACTTATAAATCAATGCCCAAAGAAATTTGCCAGCCAAAGTCTTCATCTCTTTCAATTTTCACTTCTTTTGCTGAGCCCCATGAGATGGAAATCCGATCAATTTCGTCACCTTCTTTGATACCTGCGGCCCTGGCTTTTTCCAGCAGTTGGCCCCAGGTTAGCTTGCCTTCGTCCAATATCTCATTTTTGAGTGCTTCTGCCATATTTCCCCCTACAAAAAGTAATAATCCAGATGTTTGGAACCTGGATTTGCAATATAAACGCTTGTATCACTGTTAAATCACGTCAGTTTTAATTCAATATGAAAATTAAGTGTATTGGGTTAATTTACATGCGAATTGTGGGTAAATCAAGGACTCGGAAAACTTTTTGGGGATAGAATATGGGCACAAAAGATTAAAAATTGTGAGATGTGGCATGGTTTGCCGGTGTTAACACCGGCAAACCTGATAACACGATTACGGTGTTGGATCATCCATTCCATGATCAGCCATAATTTGTGTCCAAATAGGGGAGGCGGTGAGAAAATCGTAAATCAAATCTCTGGCTGCCAGTACATTTGGCGGATAATCCCCCTCGACCTTAGCGATATGCAAAGTTCCTACACGATTACCTGGTAGAGGTTGTGGATTGTCGACTGTACCACCCATGGGAATAATTTGCAGTTCGCAACCGGTTAATGCGAGTTCACGTTTTAAGTAAATAGCCAGATGGTAAAAAATCACACCTGCATCGGCTTCATCATGACAAAGTGCATATGGAATATCTCGATGCATAATGCGTGAAGAGGCAATCCATTTTGGGCTATTGCCGCGTGCCTGAGTACCTTTACCGAAAACAGATAACACCGCATCTATATTATAAGGATTATCAAATGCTGATATATTGAATTCAGCGATGTTCTGGCTGAATATGCCATTGAATAATTCCGTAGAATCACACCCAAATGCATTTTGTTCCGCCACACTAAATATGGTGCCTGAAAAATTACCGAACGACCCTGGTTCTAAAGTAGGGTTTGGCGTAGCAACGCGCGTTTTTCCGCCCAGGTCGCACACGTTTTGAATTTTTTTAACTTTATCTGCGCGAGCAAGAATCACATTACCTTTATTACGCAAAAAAGGTTGTCGTGTCGTGGCATCTACCAATCCATTGGCAACCAAATTATTCATGACGCCACCGGGGCCCATGGCCAAGGCAGGTCTTCCGGTCAAAGAAATATTTTTAAACTGTAAATTTTCAGCCTGAATTTGTTGTGGCGAAACAGGCGGTGAGGTTGACCAACATACTGAAACGTCGTGCAAGCTTTTAATTTGTTCTTGTAAGCCGGTTAATTCTAAATCTGCGCGACCTTTCATGGCATCGCGTAAAGCCATGTGATAATTGCCCGGTGTGGAAATAATCAAATCACAGCTAACATCTCCGTGCAGATCATTTATATCATTGGCTGATAATTGTGTGAGATAAGGTGTTGTGACAGGATCTTCTTGTGGCCAATCAATTTTGCCTAAGTGTTGAACAATGATTGGCTTTCCAGTTACATCGGGTACAGCAAAAGCATGGGTAAAAGCGAAGCAAGAAACTAAGCCAACTGCGTAACAAATACTTTTTAACCGCATTTAAACTCTCCATAGTATTTTGTAAATAATATTTATTCTCGTGACAGAAAGTTCCTCAGGAACTGTCTTAACAATATCCCTAACAATCAGTTCATGTAAAGATTTTCTACGGTTATCTAAAGTAAATGTAATTTTAGAGTATTAATTCATCATACTTTTACGTCATGAAGATTTGTTTTGGTGTTTGATTAATCGAACTAGCTATTTGCCCCACAATTGTTTTCACATTGTTCATTTGTCGTCATGCAGAGCTGGTTTATTTTTCTTCATTTTCACAAACGCGAATCTAAGAAATGTTCACATTTACAATTTCAATAATTTGTTATCAAATATTGAATAGTGAATATTATCTTGAATATTCACTCCGGCTTTGCTATAAAACTAATATGAATATACAAACATCAGAATCAGAAGACCTGCGGCAACAAATTCTGGACGCAGCGGAAAACCGCTTTAGGGTATACGGGTATGGTAAAACCACAATGGCGGAAATCGCTGGTGATGTATCCATGTCTGCAGCCAACTTATATCGGTATTTCAAGAATAAGCAGGACATTGCAGCAGAATGCGCTTGTCAATGCATGTCTCAACGTGTGGACAAACTGCGCGAAATAATTCGTGTGCCAGGATTAACAGCAGTAGAAAAGTTACATGCTTTTGTTCAGGGAGTGGTTGAGCATGCCCTGGAAGGTAGTGAAAAACAACCGAAAATCAATGAGATGATTGATGATATTGCACGTGATCACGCACAGATAGTGCATCGCGATACTGATGCGCAATGTGCATTGATTGCCGAAATTCTGGCTTTTGGCAATCAAACCGGTGAGTTTGAAGTGGATGATTTGATTGGCACATCCAAAACTGTTTTTACAACGCTAACATTGTTTGAAGTACCAAGCTTTGTACCCATGTATACGCCTGAGCAGTTTGTCTCAATGGCAAAAGGTGTCGTGGATTTACTGATTAAAGGCCTGGCGAAACGATAAACCAGACCCGGTTGTTAAAGCGCCGGGTTTTTTTGTATCTCAGCAATGAATATTATAGAAAATATTCATTATTCACAAATAGGGAGGTTTATTCCATGCATGAACTGGAGTCACAATTTGGCCGATGGGTCATTAAATACAGGTGGTTAATGATTGCTGCCTGTTTGTTGATGGTATTTGCCGCTGCGAGTGGTGGTAAGAATCTGGGATTTGATACCAGCTACCGAGTATTTTTTAGCGAAGATAATCCTCAACTACTGGCGTTTGATGAGTTGGAGAAGGCTTATTCCAAGAACGATAACGTTCTGTTTGTTTTGACGCCGAAAGATGGCAACGTATTTACGCCTCGAACGCTTTCTGCTGTGGAATATCTCACAGAAAAATCCTGGCAGGTGCCTTATTCTACGCGGGTGGATTCTCTAGCGAATTATCAACATACTGAAGCTGAAGAAGATGATTTGATTGTCGAAAATCTTTTCGAAGATGCTGTTTCATTAACACAATCAGATTTGGAACGAGTGAAAAATATCGCGTTGAGTAAACCATTGTTACTTCGACGTGTTATATCACCATCTGGTCACGTAACTGCAGTGAATGTGACAATTCAGTTGCCGGGTGTTGATGAAGTTAAAGAAACCCCAGAAGTGGTTAATTTTACCCGGCAATTAGCGGAAGAATTCAAACAACAATACCCGGACATTGAAATACGTATGACAGGTATGGTGCTAATGAATAATGCGTTTTCGGAAGAATCGCAAAACGACATGCAATCATTAGTGCCGTTAAGTTTTGCTGTTATGCTGATCATGCTGGGATTATTATTACGTGGTTTTAGCGGCACATTTGTTACTTTGTTGGTGATAATGTTTTCCATCATGGCGGCCATGGGCATCGGTGGTTATATTGGTTTTCCTATTACTGCACCGTCTGCCTCGGCACCGACAATTATATTAACCGTAGCGATTGCCAACTCGGTGCATATTTTAGTGACCTTTCTGGCAGAAATGCGTGCAGGTAAAGATAAACACAGTGCAATTGTGGAAAGTTTGCGGATTAATCTGCAACCGGTTTTTCTCGCCAGCATAACCACTGCCATTGGTTTTTTAACCATGTTGTTTTCCGAAGTGCCGCCATTTCAGCATTTGGGAGTGTTTGTTGCCTTTGGTGTGTTGGTTTCATTTGTTTTATCGGTAACATTTTTACCTGCGCTTTTGTCGCTACTGCCTGTGAGAACAAAAATTACCAATGAGCAAAGTGATCCGATGTTTTTAAAATTGGGGGAATGGGTCGTAGCGAGAAAAAATCAGTTGTTTTATGGCATGGCAGCTTTTGCATTGATGCTCATCGCTTTTGTACCCAGTAATGAATTAAATGATGTTTTTGTGGAATACTTTGATGAATCAGTGCAATTCAGAACCGATTCAGACTATACATCAGCTAATTTAACAGGATTATATCTCATCGATTACTCTGCGCATTCCGGTGAAGAAGGTGGCATAAGCAATCCTGAATTTTTAAAAGAGCTGGCTGAATTTGCGGAATGGTATCGTGAGCAACCGGAAACACTGCATGTAAATACTTATACTGACATCATGAAACGTTTGAACAAAAATATGCATGGTGACGACCCCGCGTATTATCGATTACCTGAAGATCGTAACCTGGCAGCACAGTATTTATTGTTGTATGAAATGTCACTGCCTTATGGTCTTGATCTTAATAATCAGATTAATGTAGATAAATCGTCAACGCGTTTTACGGTGAGTGTTAAAACCATATCCACCAACGATTTACTTGCATTAGAAAAGCGCGCCAGTGATTGGTTAGCACAAAATGCCAAGCATATTACCAAAGCAGAAGCTTCTGGGCCGGTTATGATGTTTGCACATATTGGCAAACGAAACATTATTAGTATGTTAATGGGAACAACATTGGCGTTGATACTAATTTCAATTATTCTTATTTTCGCTTTACGCTCTTTTAAACTGGGTTTGATCAGCATGATGCCAAATCTAATTCCTGCGGCGATGGGATTCGGTATATGGGCCATGTTTGTTGGTGAAGTGGGATTGGCTTTATCGATCGTAACGGGTATGACTTTGGGGATTGTGGTTGATGATACCGTGCACTTTCTCAGTAAATATCGACGCGGTAGAGTAGAGAAGGAGTTGCCGCCACCGGAAGCAGTTAAATACGCATTTTCTATTGTTGGTCGTGCCTTATACACAACATCCTGTGTTCTTGTAGCTGGTTTTCTTGTGTTGTCGCTATCGAGCTTTGAACTTAATTCAGGTATGGGGCTTTTATCGGCTATCGTTATAACGATGGCATTAATTGCTGATTTCTTTTTATTACCCACATTGTTGATGAAATTCGAGGAGAGGAAAAATGAAAAAGTGGCTATTGTTCGCGAGCCTGTCAGTTCTACTGCCGTTTAATGTATTTGCTGAAACAGCTGAGGAAAAAGGACTGGCGATCGCAATCGAAGCAGATAAGCGTAATGCAGGGTGGAAAGATCAATCAGCTTCTTTACGTATGGTGTTACGAAATCGACATGGCCAGGAAAGTGTGCGAAAAAATCGTAACAAAACACTGGAAGTTGATGGTGATGGTGATAAATCCCTGATCGTTTTTGATTCGCCTGCAGATGTTAAAGGCACCGCATTTTTAAGTTTTTCGCATGCGATCAAAGCTGACGAGCAATGGCTCTATTTGCCGGCCTTAAAACGCGTAAAACGTATTTCCTCATCCAATAAATCAGGACCATTTATGGGTAGTGAATTTGCGTATGAGGATATATCTTCTCAAGAAGTGGAAAAATTTAAGTACAAATATATTCGTGATGACGAAGTGGATGGTCGGCCAGCCTACGTAATCGAATATTATCCCCAATACAAGCATTCAGGTTATACGAAACAGGTAACCTGGATGGATAAGAAAATTTATCGACCATTAAAATCTGAATTTTATGATCGTAAAAAAAGTTTGTTGAAATCCTTAACTTATCATGATTATAAACAATACTTGAATAAGTACTGGCGCTCTGGTCGTTTGGAAATGGTTAATCACCAAACGGGAAAAAGTACGACTTTGTATTGGGATAAATATGAGTTTCAAACCGGCCTCAATGACCGGGACTTCAACAAAAACAGCTTGAAACGAGTTCGGTAAAGACTGAGATAACTTATGCTCAATAAAAAATATGGAATATTTGCCGCTTGCTTATTTACGTTTGCAGGTAACAGCGGGTACTCAGGTGAGTGGTCAGGATTTGTTTCCGGTGAGTTGCGCGCTTATGGGCACGAGTCCGACCAGGCTGATCAAGAACAATATTATGCTTCACTGGCTGCTCAGCCAGAATATTATCTTGATTGGTCTGGCGGTGAGCAGCAATTGGTTTTTACGCCTTTTTTACGTATTGATCAGCACGATGATGAACGCACTCATTTTGATGTTCGTGAACTCTACTGGGCTATCAATAAAAACGCACTGGACTTACGAATCGGTATTCGCAAAGTTTTTTGGGGAGTAACAGAATCCCAACATTTAGTTGATATTATTAACCAAACTGACTTGGTGGAAAGTCCTGACGGTGAGGAGAAACTAGGCCAGCCAATGTTTAATTTCTCCTATGTCAGTGATTGGGGTACAATGGATGTGTTTGTTATGCCCTATTTTAGGGAGCGAACTTTTGCCGGTAAAGCAGGGCGCTTACGTACACCACTTGTGGTTGATACAGATAATGCACAATATGAATCCTCTGATGAGGAAAATAATATTGATCTTGCCATTGCCTGGGAACATTCTGTTGGTGATTGGGATTTAGGACTAAATCATTTTTCCGGTACCAGTCGTGATCCACGTTTTATTCCCGACTTTAGTCAACCACAAAATCCGAAGTTTATACCCTATTATGATCTTATTGAGCAAACTGGTATCAGCGTTCAGGCAACTAAAGACCGTTGGCTATGGAAATTTGAAGGTATACGACGAGATGGTCAAGAGATTTTGTATCATGCTCTTACAGCCGGACTGGAATATACTTTTTTCGCGTTAAACGATTCTGCTTTAGATTTAGGTATAGTGGCGGAATATCTCTATGACGATCGAGGCAGTGATGCGTTAACACCATTTGAAGACGATGTTTTTCTCGGTGTAAGACTTGCCATGAATGATGAACAAAGTACGGAAGCTTTATTTGGTGTGATTAAAGATGTTAATGAAACATCGAGCATATACAGCGTGGAAGCGAGTAGACGCATCGGTGATAGCTGGAAGTTAAATGTTGAAGCCCGATTATACCAACGAATTGCTAACGACAGTTTATTGGCGTCATTTGCTAACGATGATTATGTTCAAATTGAAATGGCATACTACTTTTAGTCGCTAAGCTGATATCGCATCAGTTTAATGTACGTTCAAACATGCTTTAAGTTTAGTTTCTCATTCATTTACGGTGGGTACAATTCCGATGAGATTCACGCTAAAGGGCTTGTGAGGTATAAAAGGGAGAAGCGCAAATCTCCCTTTTTCTCATCAGCAGGATTCAACCTTCAAAGATGAGTTAAATTGAACCGGAATACCAAATTACTTCTTGCGCCTTCATTGATCTGGCCTTTGCTATATTTCAGTTAATCTACCGAGGAATGACATATTAGCGATTTGTGAAGTACTCATTATTTATACAATTCTTTCTTGTTGGCCGTTAATTTGCCCATAAATTCAGCGTAATTGATTGAGGAAAGCATGGAAATTTAACCAATTTGACGCTGGTTTTGCTGCCAAGTACAATCCTTGAAAACATTATAAATTAAGAAGTGCATGGCCAAGAAATTAAATAAAAAAAACCAGGCTAGGCTAGAGAGCTGGTTAACTGGTGCACAAAAAAGTTTTCAAATTGGTAATTATTCTCAAGCTGAATCTTTGTGTAAAAAAATCCTCAAACTTCAGCCGGGTAACCTATCCGCACATCAGATTCTCGGGGATATAACATACAATTTAAATCGCTTTGCCGAAGCAATTGAGCACCTGAAAGTTTTGCTTAAACATCAAGCTGATGATGTTTTATATTGTCGCTTGGGTTTGGCTTTTGCCCAGCTAAGCGATTATAAATCTGCGTTTAACACTTATCAACAAGCGTTAAAAATAAATCCGCGAGCATTTCAAGCATATAATAATCTTGGTCTGGCTTTTGTTAAAATTAACAAAATTAACGAAGCCATCAAAGCATTCGCCAATGCGCTGAATATCAATAATAATTATGCAGAAGCACATTATAATGTGGCCACGCAGCTGGATAAGATTGGCCGATTTTCGGATGCCGTAACGCATTATCGGCTTGCTCTGGATTTGAATCCAAAATTTCATCAGGCGCATCGACGATTATTATATCTTCAGTCACGTTATAGCTTATGTACTTCTGCTGAGCTCCTTAAACAACATGAACAATGGGATGAAACCCAGAATGCTAAACTGATGTCATCGACTTGGTTGAACATATCTAATCCAGATCCTGATCGACAATTACGCATTGGCTATGTGTCATCTGCTTTCAATCGTCATGATATTGGTGTTTTTATCGAACCATTGTTAATTTTCCACTCAAAAAATAATGTTGAGTCCTATTGTTATGCTGAATTGGATAGTTCTGATGAACTCAGCGACCGGCTGGCAAAACTTTGTGATCACTGGTGTGAAACTAAAGTACTTTCCGATATTGAATTGGAACGTGCCATCAGAAAAGACAAGATAGATATTCTTGTGAGTCTTGATGGCCATAATCTGGGAAGTCGACTTCCGGTTTTTACTTATAGGCCTGCTCCTATACAAGTGAATTATCTCGGTTACCCAGCCAGTACTGGCTTAAAAACCATGGATTACTGGATTGGGGATCAGGTAAATCATTCGCAGGAAAATGAAGAATCTGCATCTGAGCAAATTTATCGATTACCAAGATGTTTTGTGTGTTATCAACCACCAGAAGATGCGCCCGAAATTCAGCAGAAAAATTATCAAGCACAATCAATTGTATTTGGTGTTAGCGCTGAACTGCTGGATATTTCCACTTTCGACATGGAATGCTGGGCTGAAATTTTGCTCGCCATGCCATCATCCCAATTATTCGTTAAAACACAGCAAACAGCTTTACCGATAGTTCATGAGAATTTTATTCAACAGCTTAAATCACTGGGAATCGAAGAAGCACGAATTACGGTGAAGCAAGGTAAAACCACAGCAGAGCATTATCAATATTATGACGAGATGGATATTCTGCTTGATACGGTTTCCGACAGTAACAGCACCTTTATTTGTGATGCTTTGTGGATGGGGTTGCCGGTTATCACACTAAAAGGCAATCGATTCGCGCAAAGTTTGACAGCAAGTATTCTAACAGGCATTGGCAATGAGGGATGGATTACCACGAGAAAAGAGGATTTTATCGGCAAAATTCTCGAATTGGCTAATAAACCAGATGTATTGTCGCACTTACGCCTTTCTCAACGCCAAAAAATTGCGCAGTCGGAACTTTGTAACGCTTTTGGTTTAACGCATAGTCTTGAGCAAGCCTATCGGGAAATGTGGATCAAGTACCTTGCAGAAATACAAAACACGACTGACGAATCGCAATCAATTAAATACGCTACGGTATAATATGGCTGTTAATGATTAAAGTGTAAAATTTATGCTTTACCAGGTCATGTAAATATATACGCTACCCACGTTAAATATGTAAATTAATGTTAACTATTGGCTGAATTTATAGACTTAAAATCCACATTTCTGTAATATTCTTAATTGTTACACTACACTAGTGGATACCTGATTAATTCAGGCAGTCCAGGCTTTTTGATTGACGCCATGAGATTTTCTCATGGCGTTTTTTTATTTCTCTGATCAACATTCATTTAATTCTTTAATCTTAATTTTCCACAGCGTGTTTATTTTCATGGGTATTCTTGGATTCCGCTTCGTTAGTAATAGATGATATGAAATTAAGTATCATCTTTTCCGATGATTGTAAGGAAGTTTACAAGCTGTGCCATTGGTCTTGAACCAATTTTGTGCGAATTCAGACAAGTCATTAAATTATTTGCTTAATTAATGCACCTAAAACCCTTTCTCTTAAACTCTCACTTATGACAAATAACTATTTTCTTTTGATAAACAATAACTTGCCAAGCCTGTTTGTGATGAGGCTTTAATGGCACAGGCAATGCAGGATTAAACTTAAAGTAAAAAAGCGGGGTGCTACAAATGATATGCAGACTTAATTCAAAAATGCTCGCTACGTTGTTTATCTCATTGGTGATTTGCACAAGCATCGCAACGAGTAATGCAATGGCCGTTTCGATGACGAACTCGGGAAATGTTTCCTTTAAAAAATCGGTTAAAAATCCACTCCGCAGTATGGCGTTACCGATTTCAATTTCTCATCAGGTTTTAGCTAAATTTTATGTGCCGAATATTTATAACGCCATAATCCCCGAAACAAATAGAGAAAATTTCCGCGGAGCACGAGCTAAAGATATCAAGTTGAAAGCAGCAGAAAGTGAGCACTTGTTTGAATCCACATCTCGTACAGAATATTCAGCAAATAGCACGGCAGACGTATACAGTAATAAATCAAAAAATCGTGTCTCTGCAATTATCGATAAATATACTATCGATAAGCCTATTAAAGCGATTAGCGCCAACTGAGCTAAAGCAACTGCAATAATTTAAAAATTGATTTAAATCTCATAATAAAGGAGATAACTATGCATCATTCATTTCCTGATTCGTTTTACAGTCGTGTATTGGATGTATTACTTTCTAATATTGAAAACTACGAAAATACAGATAATCCTGAAACATTACTCACAGATACATTGGAGTTGCTTGCGCATTTTTTGCAACTACATAAGGGGAGGGTTTTATTATGGGATACCAGCTCTTCAAAACTTGAGGTTAAATATTCTTATGGGCTTAATGATGTCGACAGAAAAAAAGCCCGGTATGAAGTGTGTGAAGGATTAACTGGAAATATCCTTGATACAGGTAAACCGGTTGTCATTGAGAATGTGCTTGATGAACCGGGATTCGTCGGAAAAATTACCCATCCGGAAAACGGACATTCACCTTTATCATATATTGCAGTACCAATCTGTTTTCAGAATATGATCATGGGTGTGCTGGCTGTGGAATGCAGACACCAGCAAGATGGAGATATGGAAGCGAACACATTGGTATTAAAACTCATTGCAGAAACCTTCGCTAAAATTATCCACACTTATTCCTTGTGCGATTTTGTTGATTAATACTTAATTACTCGTCGGCATACTGCGGATTAAAATCCGACAGCTTTTAACGAGCTGAATTTTGTTAGAGATAAATTAAACAGCTTTCAGTTTTACACATTGATCCACCCTCCCGAAATCATGCACGGTCGACTTGCATTTGTTCGCAAGTCGGGAATAAAAGAATACGCACAAAAACAATCACGCTGCGAATACATCCGTGTGAGCTTGACGGCAGCATCCTTGCTGCCGACAGTTTATTTTCATATGTATTCTTTATTCCCGCTTCCTTAGTATCTCTAGTTAATAAGTCGATATTACTTTTTGAGCTTATTCTCGTAGTCACTAATTTTAAATATTCTAATCTGACATTCTTTGTAAAAATGTTAATTTGTCATCTTTACAAGATAACATTGGCCGTTTTAGTTGTTTAAACTGATGAGGTGTGTTCAATTTTAGCGAGAGGTGAGTAAGTTGCACCAAATGGATGCACATAACATTGTAAATCAATTGTTAACAGGATAGTATGTGTGTAACTTATTGAATTATAATGAAAACAAAAAGAGGCATAACATTTGCCCTATATAATTTGTGATTTCAATTCTAGTGCAAGGAAAATATGTTGAAAATTATTATTGCACCAAATGCGCTGAAAGGTAGTTTGACAGCGTATCAAGCGGCGGATGCAATTGAAGCAGGGATAAAAGCTGTAGAGCCGGGTGCTGAGACAATCAAACTTCCCATCGCAGATGGTGGAGACGGATTATCCGAAGTTTTGGCCCAGGGGCTTGGTGCGAGTTGGAAAACTGTTTTCGTTAAAAATCCAATCGGTAATCAAATCGAGGCTTCTTTTTTGTATTGTGCTGACCGCAAATTGGCCATTATCGAAATGGCATCTGCGGCTGGATTAGCATTGCTTGATTCCGAAGAGTACGCCCCTTTAGTCAGTAATACGTTTGGCGTTGGACAAATGATTTCAGCTGCTCTTGATCTAAATGTTAAGCAAATTGTGCTTGGAATTGGCGGCAGCGCCACTAATGATGCAGGAACCGGTTTAGCCAGTGCATTGGGCTTTAAGTTCTTAGATGAACAAGGCCAAATCTTATCGGCAGGTGGAGTATCTCTTGGCAAAATTAAAACGATTGATCAAGCTGACGTTGATTCTCGGATAAAAGAGGTTCAATTTCAGATAGCTTGTGATGTGGATAATCCTTTACTTGGCGCTTCTGGCGCCGCACATGTTTATGGGCCTCAAAAAGGTGCAACACCTGAGCAGGTGAATTTGCTTGAACAAGGATTCACAAATTTTGCAGATGTATTGGAATCGTTTTCTAACAAGCCTGTGAGAAACATTCCCGGTGCAGGCGCTGCTGGTGGATTAGGTGCCGGCATGATGGCCATGTTTGATGCAGAATTATTTTCCGGGGCAGATCTGGTATTAAATTTACTTGAGTTACAAAAAAAAGCTGCAGGTGCCGATCTTGTTATCACAGCAGAAGGTATGCTTGATGAACAAACCCAATTCGGAAAAGCCCCCTATGTGTTGGCAAAAAAAGCCGCTCGCATGCACATTCCCTGTGTGGCTATAGCCGGGCAGGTAAGAGGTGAGTCAGACTTATTTCAGAACATGGGATTTTCTGCAGTTTATTCGCTTTGTTCTGAATTGATCAGCAGTGAATTTGCCATCAAACATGCAGCGGACTTATTAACTGATGTCAGTAAAAATTTAATGTCATCATTTTCTATTCAAAATACATTTCGATTAAAAATTAAAGGCGAAGAAGAAAGGCGAACCATGATTAATAAATGTTTATTCCCAGCAGCAGGTTACGGTACAAGATTTTTACCTGCAACAAAATCCATGCCCAAGGAAATTTTACCCATATTGGATAAACCACTCATACAATATGGTGTGGAAGAAGCCATGGATGCCGGTATGAATGAAATTGCAATTGTAACTGGTCGTGGTAAACGCGCACTTGCGGATTACTTCGATACAAATTATGAGCTGGAACATCAAATCAGTGGCACATCAAAAGAAGAATTGCTGGTTGATATTCGTAAAGTGATTGATACCTGCCGTTTTTCCTATACACGTCAAACTGAAATGAAAGGTCTGGGTGACGCCATTTTATGTGGGGAAACACTTATTGGTGACGAAGCTTTTGGCGTCATACTCGCAGATGATTTGTGTGTTGGTAACAGTGCGCCAGTCTTGTCTCAGATGGCGGAAATTTATAAAAAATATCGTTGCAGTATTATCGCCATTCGTGAAGTGGAAGAATCTGAAGTGCACAAGTACGGTGTGATAGATGGAAAACAAATTGATGATAATGTCTATATGGTTTCTTCAATGGTAGAAAAACCCGATGCCTCTGAGGCACCAAGTAATCTGGCGGTAATAGGCCGCTATATTCTTTCACCAGAAATATTCTCCATATTGAAAAGAACACCTTTAGGTAAAAACGACGAGCTACAATTAACTGATGCGTTGCAAATACAGGCACAGGAGAATATGGTGCTGGCATATAAATTTGACGGTGAGCGTTTTGATTGTGGAGCGATAGACGGCTTTGTTGAGGCGACCAATTATTTCTACCAACAGCGATTGGCTAAATAAAAGAAAAAACGCTGACGTGAATTTAGCTAACCAAGATAATAAATCAAAACTCATCGTTTTTACCGACCTTGATGGAACGCTTCTAGATCATGACTCTTACCAGTTTGATGAAGCGAAACCTGCGTTAAATCGATTGAAAGCTCTGTCAGTACCCGTCATTCCAACGACCAGTAAAACATTTGCGGAGGCGGAGGTACTGTTAAAAGAGTTGGACTTGATGTCACCGGTTATTGTAGAAAATGGTGGAATTATTGCTATACCACCTGGTTTTAAAATTTCCGAGAGTGAAAAGTTTTTCCAGGTGGGTGATTTCAAGCTGTTGCTTATGTCTGTAGACTATGCATCAATTATTTCGGTTTTAGATAATCTTCGTACTCAATATAAATTCCAATTTCGCGGTTTTAACGATATGGGTGTAGAGGAACTCGCACACGCAACCAGCTTGCCTGCTCAAAAAGCGGCGAACGCACAGAAACGTTTATGTTCCGAACCGCTAATTTGGTTAGATAGCAAGCAACGATTAGCAGAGTTTGAACAACTAATTCATCAACATCATTTGAGTATGACGCAAGGCGGTAGATTTTGGCATGTGATGGGTGAAGTGGATAAAAGCATCGCCATGAAAAAAGTGATTCAACTTTGTCTTGGCGAACAAGCGAAACTGGCAACAGTGATCGCGCTGGGAGATAATCCTAATGATGTAACCATGCTGAAGTCAGCGGATATTGGTGTTGTTATCCGGCGTAAAGATTCCAGTTGCTTGTCTTTTGAAAGCGAAAATAAAATTTATACATCCGACTTACCAGGCCCCGCGGGATGGAACGCATTTTTCATGTGGTATCTTGATGAATACCTAAAAGATACCAATAATGAGTGTCTCCGGAAATAGATTTAAAGTGATGATGGCAAGGCAAAATCAAACGAAAAAGCGCACGACGGCACGGATGCCGGAGCTAGAGTAACGCAAGGAGCAGTTACCGCGTTTACTGTAGTAAATGAGTATTTTGAGTTTGGTTTTCCTCGGTACCCCCTTGAGGGGTGAACGCAGTCAGCCCGCTTTAAATGTGTTTCCGGAGGTGCCCTAATGTAAGACAGGAGAAATACATGGCAGATTTTTTTCAAAATGGTGAAATAACCACGTTACACAAATTAAGTAATCGTTCCATCGAATCAATGGAGCAAGAGTTATCTACATTCGCAAACGATTACCCCATGGCGTTGATTCTTCCTAGTCTTTTTTCAGAGCTTGAAGGCAACGCACTACCTAATATTGTAAAAGAGTTGAAACAAGCTTCTTATATCAGAGATATTATTGTTGGCCTGGACTGTGCCAACAAAGATCAGTTTGAGCACGCCAAGCAGTTTTTTTCGGAATTACCGCAACAGGTTCATATTTTATGGAATGATGGTGAACGCTTACGTGCGTTGGATGAAAAATTGCAGCTGGAAAATTTAGCACCAACACAGCCTGGTAAAGGCCGCAATGCCTGGTATTGCTTTGGTTACGCCATGGCGCTGGATCATTGCCATGCCGTTGCATTGCATGACTGCGATATTCTGACCTATGATCGAAGTATTCCCGCACGATTATTTTATCCGGTAACCAATCCAACCTTTAATTTCAAATTTTGCAAAGGCTACTATCCACGAATTAATGGCGATAAATTCGGGGGCAGGGTAACTCGCTTGTTCGTGACACCATTGATACGAGCACTGAAAAGGGTTTTGGGACAACAAGATTATCTGGAATACATGGACAGCTTTCGTTATCCCTTGTCCGGTGAGTTTTCCATGAGTAAAACGGTAATAAAAGATATGCGCATTCCCGGCGATTGGGGCCTGGAAATTGGAGTCTTGTCGGAAGTGTATCGCAATCTGTCACCCAACCGTGTTTGTCAGGTGGATATTGCCGAGGAATACGACCATAAACATCAAGACTTAAGTTCTAAAGAAAGTATTGGTGGCCTTGAAAAAATGTGTATCGAGATTGCCAAATCCTTATTCCGGAAACTTGCCACAGAAGGTTGTTCACTTTCAGAAGCAGATTTTAGAGCAATAAAAGCCTGTTATTTTCGTCAGGCTTTGGATAACACCGAAAAATATTATTACGATGCAAAAATCAATGGATTGAAATACGATCGCCATCAAGAGGAAAGCAGTATCGAATTGTTCTCTCGCTGTATTTTAAAAGCCGGTCAGGATTACCTAACCTCACCCATGGAAGCACCCTTCATCCCAAACTGGAACCGGGTGTTAAGCGTAATTCCTGATTTTGGTGAGCAAATGAAAACAGCGGTTGAGTTGGATAAAGGTTAATAGATATTCGGCAAACAAAAAATACCTATAACTTATCAGCCGGGCTTCGAACTGCCTGGCCACCCTTGTTTAGCACATGTGTGTATATCATTGTTGTGGAAACATCTTTATGCCCCAGTAAAGTTTGTACTGTGCGTATATCGTATCCTGCTTCTAAAAGTGAAGTGGCAAAACTGTGGCGTAAAACATGCGCGCTACCGTGCTTGTGAATACCTGCTTGTTTGATTGCGCACTTCAAGTGGCGGTTAATACTGTCTTTCGAAATATGGAAACGTCCTTGCTTACCTGTTTTAGGATTGACTGAGCGAAACTCAGAGGCAAACACAAATTGAAAACTAAATTCTTTTGCCGCATTGGGGTATTTCTTGGCAAGTGCATAGGGTAAATCCGTTTCACCCATACCTTCAAGTAAATCGATTTCGTGAAGATGCTTAGTACGTTTAATAACTCGCTCCAATCTTGGTACTACTGCATCAGATAACATAGTACGACGATCTTTACGCCCCTTACCATCACGTACCAGGATTTCCTGGCGATCCAGATCAACATCTTTAACACGCAGCGTCAGGCATTCACTTAGGCGCAGGCCACTGCCGTATAACAACTGACAGGCCACCCAATAAACTCCATCAAGATGTTCGAACAAACGTTTCATTTCATTCTGTGTAAACACCACAGGTAGACGCACAGAAGGCTTGGCGGACGAGAAATTAGGAATTCTTATATCAGCTTGCCGCCTAACCCGGCGAAAATAAAATACCAGGGCATTCAATGCCTGATTTTGTGTGGCAGGTGCAACCTGTTTGCGTACTGCAAGAAAGGACAGGAATTGCCCCACATGGCTTTCATACAACGACGTTGGCTCAAGCTCCTTAAAAAAATAAAAGAAATATTTGGTCCAGAAAGTATAGGTTTTCTCAGTATTTTCACTGTAGTGGCGAGTACGCATGACAGTGTGAATCGGGGCCAGGGCAGTTAGAATGCGCTTTTTAATAAGTTCTTCATCCATCAGAAAGTTAACTCTCAATAAAAACTGGATAAATATACAGTAACTAAATTGGTGCGATATGTCAACAGAATAGAATAAAAAGTATACAGACAAATAAATAGAACACAGGAATAAATTTGGTTGACTATGGCGAATTAGAATGCTAATTTTTGTGTTAAAAATAGACGGGGTTAAAACGCGTTTCTGAAATAACTAACAATCAATAAATGAAAGCCAAACGCAAAATAATTCATTAAAAATGGAAACAAATCAGAAAGCCTGAATATAAATCAATTGACATTGGTTTATTTGTTATGCTTGCTGCCTCATTTTAGTCGATTGATCTTGCTTAGATTGATCGGAGTGTATTATCGATTATTTACTTATACGCGCACCTGCGATTAAAGTCTAAATATCACCTTTCATTATTGCTTGATTACTAAGCGCTTTTCTAATTCCTTTAATTAATGGGGCAGCTGCAGCAAAACTATGACGCAGCTGCAATACAATATAATGTTAGAGTGTTATCAAGCGACGGTGGTTAGAATGCGAAGATTTTTTTTAGTAACTGCAATTCTTTTATCAATGAATTCCGTAGCCAAGGCGGATTTGATTTGCAGTGGGAATGTTAAATTCGTTGGTGTTGGTAAGTACGGAGTTCTAATGGCTGAGGGACCAGGTGGGCTACCATTGGTGTACCTATGTAACGTTGTTACGGAAAATAATGGTGTAAAACCAGAAGCGTGTAAGTCTATGCATGCAACTCTCTTAGCGGCAAAAATGGCTGCTAAACCGGTAAGTATTACATTTAATCCTAATCCAAATATTTCATGTGGCGATTTTAATTCATGGTCATGGGCCTCTAACTTAAACTGGATATACAATAGGTAGTAACCTTGAGAGCCGACTATTGAGAATAAGATGATTTGGGTTTGTTTTTATAGGTTCAACGAGTAAGGATAGATTATGTGAGGAACGAACCATAATCTTATCCCATTGTTGGACAAGCCCTAAACTGGGTGTTGATTTTTACTAAGAAAATATCTTTTTGAAATGTAGCTTGATTTGTATTTTT
>Ga0316207_10001896_pt1 | contig 23617 bp, 22 predicted proteins | sample 6weekpyrite_MG_FD_204943 | JGI IMG/M metagenome (GOLD analysis project Ga0316207, IMG submission 204943) | Microbial mat bacterial communities from mineral coupon in-situ incubated in ocean water Damariscotta River, Maine, United States -... | ecosystem: Environmental > Aquatic > Marine >... | reverse complement strand
GAACATGAAGATTCAGAAGAATGCGAAGATTCAGAAGAATGCGAAGATTCAGAAGAACATGAAGATTCAGAAGAATGCGAAGATTCAGAAGAATGCGAAGATTCAGAAGAACATGAAGATTCAGAAGAATGCGAAGATTCAGAAGAACATGAAGATTCAGAAGAATGCGAAGAACATAAAAGAAGTATCGAAGTCTTATCAAACGAACGCTTTGACGATGCCGATATGTTCACTTTTTTGAATATTATGATATATCAACCCATGCCGTTGTCTCGAGATGAATGGATTCATATTTCAAGTCTGTACAACACATCTCATAATGTCATTGATAGAAAACGTGAAAAGAGATCTTGGTATTATTTATCAAATTGTTTTATTGAAGAATGTCGCGAATTTTCGGTTGTAAAATTCAATGCTCGAATCAAGAGAAATTTTTTGATGAAACAAATTTTGATGTTAATGTGGTATTTTTTGAAACATCATGTTCACTTTACAACAAAGACATTAGCATGGGCACGAGAAATGGAAATGATCGAGAAAAATTTTGTCAAAAAACGAATTGTGATGACGAAACATTTAATCAAACATTTTGAAAATCGCAACTATTATCCCGAAATTTTATCAAACATCCCGAAAAAAAGAAACGATTCCGAGATGACAATCATTATAGAACAACCACGAAAGGAAACAAGAGGAAGAAAAAGAAAAAATCCCGAGACTATGACACAAACGCCAGATAAAAAGATAAAAAATTGAAAATAAAAAATTTTTATTTTTACTTCATTGTTGGCACCATTCATTGATTGAATAATCTTTCGTCTGAGTTTAACTGTATTAATAAATTTTATAATCATGTATGACAACATTATCGGAGAATTGATATTTTCTTTAAAATCAACTGAATTAGAGAAAGAAAAAAAAAACAAAAATGGATGGATTATTTGTGCGAAATTTTTTATGAAAAAAGAATTTCAAAAGTGAACAATAATATTTATTTTGTGTGGATCAATGTATCTTTTATGAACGACTTCTTCAATAAAAATGAAAAACAATATGACTTCGCTGGAAGATTTGTTGCCTTTGGACCAAATCGATTCTAAAAACATTTTCAGATTTAAAAAAGAAGAAATAGACGAAAATGATGGAGGTATGACTATTTGGCAAATTGATGGTCTGTTGGTCGAAGAAGAAGGATATTATCACGAAAATATATCCATAAATCAATTTTCGCGGGACAAGATGAAAATCCCTGATGGATACGAAAAAACAGTATTAAAGCAAGAATTTATCAAAGAATTTATTTTCAATCCCGAACTGGCACTGTTGAACCCCGACAACGAACAATTTAAGATGATCCAGGAAGAATGCGAAGGGTTCAATGTATATTTCACTCATGACAATGGAGGAAGACCATTCAGAGTCATGGTGAAAAACTCTTTAGTATTAGTTTACAAAAAATCAGAATTTCATTATGCTATCGACCATGGGGATTTTGAATATATCCAACATGTTTCGCGTTACGAGAACTGTAAACAAATTTTCATCGGAAAAAGTCTGCAATCTCCAAAGACCGAATTTAGCGGATGCACAGGGGATGAATTTGATGGCAATTCTATTCTTTTGATATCGAATCAAAATCAGTATGTATACATCGGAGATCAAGTATATGAATTCGAAGTGGAAGAAGATGAAGAAATAATTTCTTATCACTCACCGGTTGGAAATAGTGATGTCCCGTATCCATTTGCCGTGGGAAAAAAATATGCATATTTCATGCTTCATAAAAAAAGAGTTCCGAGGGAAGATTACGATCAACAGGTCCCCGAGAACTGTGTGGATGCGTATAATTATTATTATGGGCATGCTGGCAATGAGGGACTATGTGACAAATCCCAATGCCCGTTGGGTTTGACGATTGTTCACAAAAGAATTTGGTAATAAAAATTTATGTTTATTGATTCAGTGAATTATGATTCACTGAATTAAATACACGTTCTGGCGCCGATGCTGTTGTGTAACAAAAAATCACATGGACAATTTGATTCACAAACTCGCCGATGAAACTGGAAAATCATTGCCATTTATTTTTACTCCCGAAAACAATTCCAGGCGACGCCCACACTTGGAGCTGAGACAAAAAAAAAAATTGGCATCAAAAAAAATACTTTTCACTGCGTATTTCTCCGATGATGGAGATGACGATGAAGATACGGATTGCGTCATCATGACACCACGCGGAAACTTTTTCGGAACTCCCGATGATTTCGAAATTCCTGCTGATTCTGAAACCTCGGATGGACAAAACGACTCTTCCATTGATTCTTCGGAAAGAAAATATGATTTTTTATTTGGAGATCAAGATTCGAGATGTATGTCCCCTGAAATTATGTCAGATGTGCGCGAAGAACAAGATTTTGTTGGATGTTTCGATGATCGTCGGGTTATGGACATTTCTGATGATGAAGAAACCCCAATTTTATCGGAGGAATGTCATACATCGCAAGATTCCGACGAACCCAGAAATTCCGAAGAACAAGAAGATTTTCAAGAAGAACAAGAAGATTCCAAAGAACCCAGAAATTCCGAAGAACAAGAAGATTCTCAAGATTCCGAAGAACAAGAATATCGTGTGAGCGGCTGTACTGGTATGTATCAGTATCAACGACAACATTTCAGTGACGAAGATATGTTCACTTTTTTAAATATCATGAAAATTCATCCAATGCCGACCTCTCGGGATGAATGGATTCATATTTCAAATCTTTTCAATACATCGATTCATGTCGCGAAGAAAATGAGAAAATCGAGAACTTGGTATTTTTTATTGGACCGATTTGTGAAAGAGTGTCGCGAAATTTCAAACACGAAGAATTTTAATTATCGAACGCGGAAGAGATCTCTGATGAAACAGATTTTAATACAAATGTTCTATTACTTAAAACATGGAACTCATTTCGCGACACGAGACGATGAAAGTGCGCGAAAATTGGAACACATCGAGACCATGTATCTCAGGGGGAGAATCGAGTTGACGAACGGTGTGATCAAACATTTTGAAAGTCGAGATTATTATGAAGAAATGTCATCATTAATATCTTCACCCGTAGAAGTTCCACGAAAGGAAACGAGAGGGAGAAAAAGAAAGAATCCAGATATACCAATGGATCAATATAGTTGTACGTTTTTCGCTTTACGAAATGATAGAAACAAACTATCTAGGAAAGTGACGAAAATGGAAAAAACATTAGAATCTGAAAAAATAAGATTGGAAAAAATGAATGCAGAACTCGCGAGTATGGCTTCATTTGAAAAATAAACCCCAAATTTTTTTTTTCTTTATTTTTTTTTTTGTGTTCAAAAATATTCATACAAAAATTCCAAACTAATTTTTGAAATCCAAGACAAATATACTCCCATCATCGTATCGCCAAACAGAATTTCGAATTTCCTCGTTCCGGAAACCTCTCTGGTGTGCTCCATCCAAGGTCCATCATCGAAGAAATCAAAAAGTGGATAATGAATGTTGTTGACGAAAAAAGTCTTCAGATTCGTGGGTAATCCTTTGAATGTTTTAAATTTCGTATCAATTTGTTGACAATTGATGTGTTTTAATTCTTTGAGTTTCGTTAAATTGCCAAAACATTCGATCATATTGTAATCTGCCGTAATACATTTCAGGTGAACCAAATTTCCGAGGACTGATAAGGATTTCAATTTACATGATCGGCAATCGATATCACGCAAAAATTTGTGATTTAGAAAAATTGTATGGGAGCAATTTAGATTTCGCAAACGGTCGTTTTGTGGTAAGCAAGCGAAAATAGATGGGTCGCACGGATGGCAGTATAACTTTTCCAATTTTTTGATATTTTTCAGCGATCGAAAATGTTTTTTTTTCAATTTTTCGTTATCAGAAATATCCACAATTTTCAAATTGACCAAATTCTCCAAAGCATCTAAATTTTCGAGAGAACATCTGAAAAGACTAATCTTTTTCAATTTACGAAGATTTTCGATCCCACGGAGACTTTTGATTTCTACGAAACTGCATTCCAAATTTTTTAAATTCTTGCAAAAACGCAAAGACTCGAGGTTCGATATTTTCAGCGGTTCCACAAAATTCAAAGAAGTGATATTTGTCAACGGCGAATGTATGAAATGATCTAAAATGTAATAAATAGGTGTTTGATTACGCGATATAGAGTTAAATATGAGCCTTTTCGTATCATTCTCTATTGGTTTGGCTGGTAATTGATTGATATATTGTGTTTTCCGCATGATGGTTTCCTTCTTTTTTGGAACCAAAAAAAAATAAAAGAAGTCACTTAATAAATAAAAGAAATTTATCAAATAAAAATAAAAATAAAAGATGCAAGAGATTTTCCCGGAAGAAAAAAATTATTCTTCAGTGGTCTTGATAATTTTTGGAATTTTTTTGGTTTTGGTAGTTTTCGTGGTGATTTTTTGGATGATTTGGTATTTCTGTTATTTTCAAAAAAATGAAGAAAAGAAAAGAAAAATAAAACAAATTGCAAAAATAGAAAAAATTCCAGAAAAAGAAATGAATTTCGCCTCTGCAAAAAGTGGAAATGATGGACCATTTAAAAAAATCGAAGTTCGGTTTTCACAAGGAGAAGGCGGTTCCGTCATTTTGAACTGGGAATACGACATTGCTGGAACGGGAAATCGGCAAGCGAATCAAATAATTTTTCCTTTGAATCTGTGGTTTCCCGATAATCGATATGCCGAAGATAATCCTCCGACGACGGCTACCGAAATCAGCGACACGGGATTTTTGACGTTCGATACCGATTTCCCGATACAACAGGGAACTTCTACAGTATATAGATATCAAAGTTCCATAACCAACGTGATTCCGGATCCCGGGACATATGATATGACGCTCGCTGCCAAAATCGTCCAAAATGGTAAAGAACTCATTTCTGCATTCACGGATCCTATCAGTGTAGTGGTCGAAGAAATCAAACACAATGTCGCCACATGGAACAGTAGTTTTTTCGTAGCAGTAGGTTACAACAACAACAATCAAGGAATAACACAAACGAAATTCGTTCTGGTGTGGACTCATACATTGGACGAAAATGTTTCCTCGATTTCTGAATATTGTTATGAAGTTTCCTTGACGAACGACAGTGATGTTTCTTCCTCTCTCGGGTTCACGAATACATTCAATAATGAAACGATTTCTGTCATTCCGGATTCCAATACAATCACCGTCAATGCTTCACCGGGTACTTCGTCTTTTCCGATACTTTCTTCTTGTTGTTGCACGAATTTCACGGAGAGTGGAATATATTCGTCATCGGATCCCAATGAATTTTACGTCGTGTTGGTTGCCGACGATTTTGTCAGTACCCCTTCCGATATTCCGGTGAGATATGACATTTCCCTATCCACTCGTGCAAGCGGTAGCGATAACACGTGTCAAGATCAAATAGGACAACCCGAAACATCCGTGGCTTACGTGATTCCGAGACAAAGCACACTGTCTGTAGTAACTGCATGTTCGGGAACGTCTCCCGGGGATTGCACATATGACGAAGGTATCTCCACCTCTTCCAATTTTCAAAACATATCTACGCCATGTGAATCTTTCCAATCAGATGCGATCAATGCATCTGCTGGAGGAGCGATAACGACTATTACTTCAAATTTCGATTCCACTTTCCTGGATCCCGAAGTTGTCGGAAACGATGCAATTCTCATAGAATGGAAATTGACCGAGAAAGTGATATATCAGACCGACACAAATTATAAAGCCTACAAGACTTACGCTTCGTCGGAAGATCCCAAAGAAATTATCTGGAATCTTCCGAGCGGTTACTATGTCCCTTATTATACCATCTCAATGCTGTCCATGGAAAATGGTCGTTACCTTCCCATCGAAAGTGTTTCCGCATCAGATGGCAATGCATTCACCATTGACCTGAAAGCGCCGACTATTTTGAATTTAGAAAACGAATAAATATTTTATTATTATTATTATTATTATTATTATTATTATTATTATTATTATTATTATGTATTTGCCTTTACTTGTTTACCGTATAAGAAAAATGATGCGAGTAAGAAAGATGCCATGGTTCCGATGAACACGCTCGCCATTTGGAATGCCAACGTGAGCCATGCGTAAGTTTGAAGGGCTTGTTTGTTTACAGGTGTATCTTCAACTGCGTCATTTACGTTCAAGAATATGGTCAAAAACATCGAGAGAACTCCAAAAATCAACAATGCGAATACGCCACCGAATGCGAGCGAAGTATACCAATCCATATTGCCTCCGGAAAACGCATTCCATACTCCATTGTTTTTCAGTATATGACTGGGCTCAGACATGACATACGTAATAAGTACGAGAAATACGACAATCATCACGAATACGTAAATTGCATATAAAATTAAATTCAAAGTGTAAGCATTATCTATTTTTTCATCAGCCGACTCTTGCATCGAAACAATGGGAAACACCATTCCCAAAATCACGAGAAATATGAAGGGAATCAACAAAAACCAGTATGTCGTCATGCCCGGGATATTATTCTGATTACGGTTGGGCGGACTTTGAGAATCAATAATATCGTCTTGAGGTGTAAATACCATAGTCTCTTCCGGTGGGGTATGATAATTTCCAGAGATTGGAGTACCATACTCCGCTATTGATCCAAATGTCGTATAGTCTTCTTTCGAAGTTTTAAATGGATTATCCATGTCGCAAATAAATATTCGAGAGATAATAACAAAAAAATGAAGAGTAAAATTCTACTTTATTTTTAATGACAAACAAAAAATCTTTGGTGTTCATGTCTTTAGCGTCTTACATTAAAAAATCAAAGGCTTCGATTTAGGTGGGACTTTTTTCGCTTTTTTCACTGGTTTTTTTGAGATTGGCTTTTGGGTTTCTTTTCGTTTGTTGGATTGATCTTGAACATTGGATATAAAAGTCATTTGGCCCGCGAGAGTCATTTGGCCTGTGAGTTTCCCACCTTGTTTCAATGGGACTACCTTTTCCTTGAAGCCATTTGAACTCGACATCATCACCGAAGACTCTGAGGACTCTGAAGACTCCGAGGACACCGAAGACTCCGAGGACACCGAAGACTCCGAGGACACCGAAGGAGAAGAACGCGTAGTGAAAACAGAAGAATTCAAACTTTTTGTGCCGATCATTTGATTTTCTATGATTTCTTTCCAAGTATTCATTTTTCGTTCGATATCGGGATCATAAACTTCCGTAAATTTTGTGATTGGTATTTGAATAAAGTGTTCAAAATAATAGGTCAAATCAAGTTTCAAATTATTTTCTTTCGCATAGACGGGATCTTCGGATTTGTCTCGGGCTTTCGCATTTCGGTCTCTGGTGTAAAGAATGACGTAAGGCACACGATCTCCGGGTCTCGGTTCCGATCCGGGATTCCGTCGCGCCATTTTTTGCACGACTCTTATATGAACTTCATTTTCCGGAACCTTGTAATCCTCCACACTTTTCATAGATTTGGTCAAAATAAAATTTTCGTAATCAATTTCATTTTTAATGAATCGTTCGATTTCCGAGGAAACCACTTTGATCGCTGCTTTTTTGTTTCCATTTCGAATGAGATGTTCTTGAATTTGATCCAGGAGATTAGAAGTAAAAATAAAGGTATCTCTTCGAATATTTTCGAGTCCCTTTCGATCAATCTCAGGGGCTTTAGATATTGATTCATATTTTAATCCCACATATCTCTTTTTCATTTTCAAATAATACGGTTTATAAACTTTCTCGAAGGTCAATTTGATTGGTTTTTTGAACAAAGCCTCTGTCACTTCGTGGGCCATCGTCGGTCCCCATTTTATGGCCATCGCGAGACCTTCTTCGTCTTCCGTCACCGGCATTTTGACCATCACGGAATCGGTGTCTCCATAAATTACGATAGCCGAAACATATTTTAAGTGTTGCGGAACAACTACCCCTTCATATATTTTTTCGGCATTATAGTGACTTTCCACATATCCTTTTGTTTTTTCAATCATCTCTCTGCCAATAAAAGTGACGGTTTCGCCAATATATGTGCATGCAAATGAATTTACCATTAAAGCAGCAGTGAACCCGTAAACCGAATTTGCGGTGATTTTCAGGGCCAATTGTCTTCCATTGAGCACTTTTTTTCTCAAATCATTTTTTTCTATTTTCATTTGTTCTTTGACTGCTGCACGGGACGAAAGGATTATGTCCAAAATGGTCGGGAGAGCTCCTTTGACGTGAGTGACGAAATGATGAACCGATCCATTACCCATGTCGTGTTTCTCGTATTCGATGGCAGAATGTTTTAATTCAGCCGCATTTTTGACGAACGTGGAATAACAGAGATTATGTGCCAACATAATGGAAGGATACAAGGACGCGAAATCCAAAGTGGTAATCGGAGTGTTATAAAATCCTTTTTTCGGTTCAATCACCGTGGCGCCGGGTATCTTATACATGAAAGATTTTTCTTGAGGCGTCGGAGCATTCATCGCATAATCGTTATTGTAACAAAAAAAAGCAATTTGATTCAAAATTTTGATTTGTTGCCCGCGAGATTGTAGATCCTCCAGGTATGTAAAAGTCAAACGACTCATTTCTATTTCATTGATGAGAGTCATGAATTTGTTCGAAAGTCTCAATGGGAGAACGCAATCTCTGACACAGTAAACCGCATTTTCGTGTCTTCCTTCCGGGGTCTCAAAATTTTTCCAAAGTTTTTTGTAAGGCAAATCGTATTTTTCGTATTTTATTTCTCCGTTTTCATCCTTTTCGTCCTTCAATTGTTCTTCAGCAATGCTTTTCAAACTGTACGATCGCCATTTGAAATTATTACTGAAATATAGAAATATATCGAAATCATATCTCCCGAACATATTATTCCATCGGTAACTCACTCTTTGTCCCAATTGTTGGGATTCTGTTTTTATCTCTTCCAATATACTTCTGTCTTCTTTTAATTTTGACCAACAACGAAATCTCTCGTAACATTTCGCCATTTTGGATCTTTTTTCGCAAAAGGGCCAATCGAAACTTCTTCCGTTGAAATGAATAATGACATCAGCGTCGACACAACAAACCATCCATTCCCACCATGCGATTAATTCGGACTTTTCATCTTCGAATATGTGTGTCGTAGCGTCTTCCACATTTCCGGATAAAGATTTCAAACAAAATATATGATTCTCAATTTTTTCTTCCCCAAAGATTTGCAACGTTGAACCGATATTCATGATGACATTTTCGGGAACGTCGGGTTTCGGGAAATTACCGTGAAAACTCATAGTTTCGATATCCCAAGAAACGATTCTCAAAGGGGCAATGTCGCTGCAATCGTTATCGGGAACGACATCTTCCATATCACAAATAATCTCATAATCGGAAGCATGAGTAAAATACTTGTTAGTCACGTTTGTCAATGGAAGCGAAATCCATCCGTTTGCTTTCATGTCTATGTCAATCATAAATTGGGTTTCTGCAGAAATGGAGTCATCGCACATATCGAATGGTTCCGGGAATTTTTCTTTGTATAATTTTATTCCTCGTTTTCTTTGGTTAGCGGTCATAAACAAAAGTTTGTACCACGGAAACGATTTCGTAGTTTTCCCGAGGGTCTTTGGATCTCCTCGCCATCCGTAAAAATATTTTTTCTGTTGCAGTTGACATTCTGGATGATATTTGATATTATAGTCGTAATTGTTCGTATCGTGAATGTCAAAAATGATTCGCATCATGTGCTCCAAATTGGGAGTCTCGTTGTTCCGTCCTTCTTTAAATCCCATCAAAATCCAAGGACGAAAGTTTTTCACGATGACAAAAACCGATTTGCCATTCATCATCCTTCCGGAGAGAATTACCTTGCAACCATATTCTTCATCGATCATATCTTTCAAATGGTCTCTGACAGATACAGCACACACGTGAAACTTGACCCATCTTTTTTGTTCTTCCATTTTTTCGTTTCGAGATAAGAAATTGCGAATTGTCTTTTTTTTTTTTTTTTCAAAATAATTTCTTAAAAATAATTTGTTGATATTTTTAATTTTTTTTTTAATTTTTTTGTAAAAAAGTCATCAGGCATGTCCAAAGGAATTATAAATGAAAATCTCTTGAGAAAAATCAGCAAAGAAGAACTCATTTACTGTTTTTATTGCGATAAATACAAAAAAATCAAGTTTTATGTGGAAGAACACGAAATAAACAGGTCATCTGTGGAAGAACACAAAAGGAAAAAAAAGATTGACGATATTTTTTGTGACATCGAAAATTTTTTCAAGGATTCGGAAATACAATGGAAGACCAATTTCAAAAAAGAAGATATTTTTAAAAATTCATATGATTTCTCTTTACGAAGCGACAGTAATTACGAAAAAGGATTTCGTTTCATTAGCGATTGGGAATTAAGAAGATATGCTTTTTATCTTTCCAGGACCGATTGGACGGAGTTCATCCAAGATTTTTTTGATCGAAAATTATGGAAAAATATATATCTTGCAAACTTCAAATATCACAGGCCATCTCTTTGTAAAGACGATTTGGTTTTCGAAAAATTTTACACTTTTTGGATCGACGTATTCACCGAAGTCTATGAAAGAAAAATTAAATTCATGCGATTTCCCGACGCATTCTACTGGAATGAAAACAATTCGGCTTTGGAATTAGATTTTTATTTTGCATTATTGCACGTGGATAAACATAAAGTGGCTCTGTATGATATAAATTTTCACGTATGGTATTCTGATAAAACAAAAGATACGAAAGTAAAAATGATTTCTTTCTTATTGGACAAAATAAAATATCATTGTTGAGGTGGAACCATTAAATCTCGTTGATCAAATGAAGAAGAAGAAGAAGAAGAAGAAGAAGAAGAAGAAGAACTGCGAATCTCGAGTTTTCTGATTCCGTAAATACGAGTTTCTATAACACCAAATCCAAAATCCATAGTTCGTTCTCTCAATTGAGCCTTGCTCAATGTATGTCGAAGATTGTTTCGATCCGATATTTTCACTTGGTTGCGGTTCGTAACTTTGCACCATCGGATGTATTCACTTTCGAAAGTGGAAAAGTCCATATAGTAATCTTCGCTATTTGCTCCCATACATCTTTCTATCGAAGGACCACAAGTGACAAAATAATAAAGAGAATCTGTTTCTTTTTCCATTTCTGCTTTCTTCATTTCAAAATATTCGGGGAGATTTTTCCAGATAGTATCTTTCCCATAGTTTTCCGTGGCCCACAAGTAAGCCCTATTACATTTGATCAATAAAGGAGAAATTTGATCGGCAATCTTTTTTGAAAGATGAGGATCTCCTCCTTGGATAGCATGAATGAAATCTATTAAAATCACACGTCTCGATATGGATCCCTGGGAATTTACCCAGGATGGAAGAACGTTTCCACACATCACTCCCGGAGATTGCCAAGTAATAGATTCTGCGTCCTTGAATTTTACGGGAATGCTCATCGGTTCGCCTGAAACCATGGATTGAAAATCGGTTTGGGTCAATCCGAAGTCTTCTTTCGCTTCGTAACATATCCACATATACTTGTCATGGATTGCTTGCAACCCAAATTTTTTTTCGATGTTGTTCGAAAGTTGGGCAACGTCTTCGGGGGCGAAAAAATTTTTGATGGCTTTGCCGATAGAAGATTTACCCGTCCCCGCGATACCTCGAAAATATGCAATCACTTGCCAATCGTCCTTGTACCCGACGGGATAAAGGCATCGTCCCAGGAGTGCATAAATCCATCGATGCACGAGTCTTTCTTGTTCCGCGTTGATTTCGGGATCTCGATCTTGCACGTGTCCCAATTTTTGGGCGTCGAGAATTTGTTGAAATCCTGGGGTCGGAATATCCATGAAATCGGATGATTTCTTCGTCCAATTTGGATCTATTTCTTGATTGATAAAATTGCACGATTCTCGATTTTTCAGATCGTGCAACATTTCTCCGTAACTTGCTTCCATTTTTTCCCATAATTCGATATCTTCAGGTAACCCTGTTCTTTCGGCTCTCTCTTTGAGTGTCCTGAGAGTGGAATGATTCATCGACATTTCTTCGATCGAATGGTTCCAGCTCAAGAATTGGTTTGTTTTGGCATAATAAATACCATTCGAAAAAGAAAATATGTATCGGCAAGGATTTAGAGATAAAAATTCTACGTCCGAACATTGTTTCAAGTAATTCACAGCTTTTTTTACTGCATCGGATCCAGAAGTCATGTTTTGCCATTGAACAAAATTGGTTTCCTTTCTCACGTTAGCATAAATGAATTGTTCGATATCTTGCACTTTTTTCCAAGCATGTGTTCCGTACCTTTTACCTTCGTATTGGACTGTCATCTCCTTGTAACACGAAGATCCTCTTTTTCTAAATCCATGTTGTTTCAAACGATACAAAAGAAACAACACAAAACTTTGGTAATCAGAGAGATTCGAAAGATCAGGAAACGAATAAGAGAAAACATCGTACGACCTCGGAATGGGCACGTCCGTGTTTCCTCGCACGATGGATCCGAGTCTCCATTGGCCTATCACTACATCTTTGCACATGGTAAAATACTCGTGCAGTTTGATCATGTTGTGTCTCACGTTTCCGACTTCCGGAAAATCCGGGACAGTAGACCCGATACCCAATCCCGTAAGTTCCATAAAAATATATTGCAGGCCATATATTTTTGCTTTGAGACCATCCATGATTTTTTCCATGTCCATATTATCGTCATCTTTTCGCAATCCCAGGTATTTCCAAGCATCGATATTTTGAAAAGAAGAACCGTCTCTTCCAGGATCCACCATAAATTCTTGAATCAAATGTCCCAATATTTGACAAAGTTTCGTTCTATCCAACGCGGGAATGTTGCCAGTGCGTCCGATTGACGTCATGACATCGAATATATTCAGCGCTTCTTGTCTGGTCATTTCGTCTACTGCCATTATATCATGCGAATTACCTCCATCAGAAAGACTTGTGACGTTTGAACATGCGGAAAGGGTCGAATAATTTTCCATCTGCATACCGTTTTCGTCTTCTTCATACTCATCATCATACTCATCATCATACACATCGTCGTGTTCATCATCTTCGTCGATGCATTCTTCAAAAAATTCAAAACTTTTTGACATTAGAAAAAAAAACAAAAGTGTAGATGCGAGAAAAGTGAGAAAAAAAAAAAATTTTCCAAAAAAAATTATTTTTCTTTTTGTTGTATTGTGTATTTTTTCCCCCGCTCGTTTTTTTTTTCTAGAATTACTCCCACTACCTTTACTTTTTTACAGTATTTTAGACGTAATTAGACCCATGTATTTGTTTATTTTAAGCGAAAAAGAATAAAATTGAATTGTATCTGAGCATGGATTTGACCTATGATTTTGATATCATTGAGAAATCCACCCATGTTCATGTGAGTAGCCAATCTTCGCAAGAAGATGAGAACGGATAGGATAAGGCGTAGTTAGTGTTGTGCAAATGGTGAACTGGTTTGAAACCGGTTTGATAAATGGTGAACCGGTTCGTTAGTGGCGAACTGTTTATCTAGCCTTTTAACCAAATTTGGTGTTCTTTTTTATTTTTGCTGAAATGCGTTTATTTTTTTACAAGAGATTTGAGACTTGGACTTGGTACGTTCAATGGATGGGATAATTTATTTAATTTTTTTCTAACATATTCTTTAATAAAATAAAATGCACGGATTTTACAAAGACGTTACGGCACACAAAAAAGTATGTCCTTACTATTATTTTTGGCATCGGCCGAGTGAAGTAGATTTTTGTTGTGAAATAGGTATCCATGAAAATGGAAAATGGGTAGGAAATAATATAATTTATTTTGAAAATGGCGAAACGCACGTAGAATTTATAAAATTACCTCCACCAGAATGTTCATGTCCAAATATTCCATCATCTATTTATTTAAAATGATTCTCGTTCGCATAAAAGATTCACAATGGCTCTTAATTCGGCATGTTGATACGTCTTATACTTGAAAAAGGCATCCGTTTGTTGTATTGAAATACTTGTAGTTGAACCAAACGATGATCCATAAATGAACAAGTTTGATGGCATTTCATCTTGAGGAAAAAAATTTCTCGTTTTTGTTGCAAATTGTAGACCTTTTGAAAATAAATTAATAAGATTCAAAAATTTTATCTTAAAATGACACACTCACCAAAACATTGCCCAAATATCACATAAACAGGCTTGCCTCCGTTGTTCATTGCAAAACTAAATATCTGTTCCTTTACACCAGTCCAATACCTTCCTCCACTTCGAATCTCAGAATTTCCTTTCCAAAATTCCCATGGTCGCATAACGTAGTCTTTTCCATTAATTTGGAGGACCATTCCAGGTTCGTTATTTGATACTAAAACGACGTGATAATTAATAACAATAATATTTACATGTCCGGAAAATTTTTCCTTCAAAGAACGAAAGTTATCTTCAAAAGCATCTAACTTTTCAAAGAAGGTTCCATGTTTCAAAATATCATAAAAACGCTCGTTTTGTTTTGGGATCATTCCAAAATGTTCTTCTCGTCGTTGTTTTAGTTCATCAATGTTTTTGGTTAAATTTGGTGATATACAAATTGGCCGAGATGTGCATCCAAATGATATTTGAGAAAGAAAGAAAAATTCTAGTGTTGTACAAACGGTTAACCGGTCAGATAACGGTTAAAGGAGCGGTTAACTGGTTAATCGACAGTTAACCACATTTTGGCCACACCTTATATTTAATGATACAAAATTTAGCACTGAATTAGACATATGTCTAATTGTTTTGTTTGCTTCATGGCGTCCTAAAAATTCTTCAAAATTGCGGTGAAATCTTTCAGGATTCCGTAAAATTATTTTTTTGCTTATTTTTTGTTCTGCTTTTTATAAATGATGCAACTTGGTGTTCAACACTCCTCGCACAATCTCCCTGCATCGTGTACATACACAAGTTCTCCAACGACAGCGAAATTATCCGAACAATGTGCAAAGTTAGAGAAGAACAGGAAAGACCGCGAAGAGAGTCGTGAAGTGTACATTCGTTGTGACTTACCGAATTTTTTGGAGAAAACATTCGAGGAGTACGAGAAAATGACAAATGAATGGGTGTTTCCCAATGTTGAATTGGTTGAAGATGATGACGCCGCAGAATATGAGAATGAATGTGAGAATGAATAATAAAATTAGTCGCAATTTATTTCAATGATTTTAAAATATTGGTCATTTCTTCTTTTGACTTTTTTTTTCCAGTTTTTTCTAGCCCAGGTCTGCGTCCCTGAGAAATTGTGCGCAGTTCATTACCAAACAGAACAACGACAGAGAATACAGGATTGATTCGATTATTGTGGGCAGAAGGAGTTATAACAACACCGTCCCTTGATTCATACTTCACCACATCGCCCGTATGCAATACGTTCGGTTCTTTTGGAAGTGTCAGGAAAGACATCAAAATATCGCGGAAACTTTTTTCTATTTTAATTCGGTCTGATCGTAGTGGTAAATTTCAATTTTCTCCAGCCAGGATTGAATAAAATTGGTAATAATAAATGAACATATGATCTTCGTTTAAAATTCCCTTGTTCTAATACCAGACGTCCACATTCTTTTTTTTCGAATTTAATTATATCTTCTTCTCCATCTGGAAGTGAAAAAACTGGAAAGCAATGATTGAATCTCTTTACGTATGTTCGGCATTTCTTTGGAGTGGGTTCCCCGCCATATTCTGTAGCATTTACATCGGCTGGTCTAAAGTAAATTTGAAATCCTTCGTTATCCGCCATTTGTGCAAATATTGATAACAGAATGTCTTTCACTGAAATTGTCACTATTCAGATTCGAACTAAAAAAGCGGCGGTCAACCACCCGGTTAGCCGGCTAAATAATTTTTGTGGTTAACCGGTTCGTCACGGTTTGAACCGTTTATTTAGCTATATTTTAGAAATTTTAAATTTCTCGAAAAAAATATTTTTCACTTAATAAATAAGCGTGACTTCCTTTTTCTTTTTTTTTGTTTCGTAGTGTAAAAGATAGCTCAATTTATGGAACTCGCTGAAAACCAAATAGATGTTCTTACCCTGGCTCGTTATCTTGAAGATTCTTTTGGAGATTTGAAAGGTCGTTATTCGAGGGATCATGATTTTCGTTTTTGGCTTCAGAAAACGTTGTACTATATCCAATGCTACGCTTTGATCAAAGAAGGTTATCCTTTGTTTGCGGAAAATATCATTTCATTTCCAAAAGGTCCAATAATCGAAGGCTTACATGAAAAATTGAAAGAAACTCCTCCGTCAAATCGCATCGACTGTCTCCCTTTTTTATACGTAGATATTATTGCACATGTCCTGAGACAATATTCAGGTGATCATTTATCTACAATTTCTCATTCGTCTTTGCCCTGGAATAGTGTGGACAATCATTCAAAAATAACTATCGAAAACATTAAAGAAAATTTTGGAAAATGTCAGTTTGAACGAGAATTTCTTGAAGATGTTGCTAAAGCAGTGGAGGAAGCCAAACAACGAGAACAAACGATGAATGAACGTTTCGAAAAAATGTCATTTAATCCAAACAATAAAGTTACAGTACAATATTAAAACATTTTATTCATATAATATTTGCTGACATTTTTGGCAAATCAATTCTTTTGCTTTTTTTCGGGTTTCCTCAGGAAGAAGTTTGAAATTTCTTGACCACGCTCCAGCGCTTTTTTCCCATGACACTTTCCCGTTTTTTCCATGGATAGTGCACATTTTTTCAACATGAAAAGTAAAAACTCCATCTTTTTCTTCAAATGGAACAACCAAAACACAATTTCTATTATTTCGTCTCATTTCAACAATCCACATTATTTGGACATATTTTTCCTGTGATGATGTGACTGTCTTGCGAAAAAGATCATATTTAGGATTTGTTTCCAACGTTGCAAGGCCATACGCACCAAATCTGCTATCATTTGAATTAATCCAGGAGGAAATGGACAATTTCAGAGAGTCGATTGCTAATGTCGGAAGGGTTGCATTGCTATCTGAGCCATGGGTTTCATCAATAAAGTCAGCATTTGTCCAATCTTCAATATGAATCGCAGAGGCGTGAGAAAGTCCCCATGCAGCATCGTTTTCTCCATCAACAGGAATATGAAGATACGACAAAAGAGAAAATTCCGAGAGGTCAAAACTGCTAATCGGAAATGCCCATTTATCAATAAAAACTAAATGATGTATCCCCTTCAGAAGACCATCAGAAGAAGATTTCTCTCCATGGTATCCGCGTTCTCGAAGCCGAATTTTACTTTCCGGTGCCGCCATTTGCTAATTCAACAATGGAATTTGGCTAAAAATATAAGCGGTTCGCTATCGGTTTAACCGGTTCGCTACTGATGAACCGAACCATCTGCACTACACTAATAAGGCGGGAAGAAATGATTTATTTGGTAATTGTGTTGTGTGCAATTTTGTGTGTTCGAAGCTTCACGGATGCCATTCCTGTGATAATTTTGTCCATGTGACTATTAGTCGCCGGAGCAACGGCACTTGGTATTGCAGTGTCTGCTCTCTTTGGAATATTACTCGTTAACCCCAGCGGTTTGTATTAAATAATTATTTTCACATATAATAAATGACTAATCCGTGTTTTTTTTGGAATCATTCATTCATCATCTTTTGTGGCATTTTGTTTTTAGTATTTTTATTTGTTTTAATACTTAAAATTTATCCTTTTGTTATTGATCAATGGTTTTGAAAACTAAACGTATGGCAATAACAGTTCTTATATTTCATCTGTATTTGTTCAATCGAGGTACACAATGCAGGAACCAAAGTAGAAGTGAGTTTCCGTCGATCGCATAGATTCCATTTGGTTGCAAATGGCAAATGAAAGCTCGGAAAGATTCATCATCGACAATTCGAAGAGAAAGGTAATTAGATGCGACCATTTACGTGAGAAGTTTCTCGGCTTTCTCTACTTCAAATAGAACCAACGAATCATCAGAAGAAGAAGAACTTGGAACCAAATCGTGTTGTGTTTTGATGTGGTTTTTCAAAGTAGACGTAGAACTTGTGGAATTGTATTCCTTGTTGCAAATTTTACACATAAATTTGTGATTGTCTTCATCTTGAGTAAAATTAGTCCATATTGCACTATAACGCTTTCGTCTTTTACGAACAGGTGTTTGAAGACGAATTCGGGGAATTTATTAGCTTTTCAATAGCACGCTGAATAAACGGTTCGTCATTTGCACAACACTATGTACTTCATAAAATGTTTTTATTTGTTGTGACACCCCTCATGTTCAAAACTTTGGATTTCTTTCATTCATTATATAAATAAACAAGTCATAAATAACATTTTTAAAAAATTGCTGGGATGGATGTGTATTGTGGTGACTTTACAAAAACTTTTATATGGTTAATTTTCATTTTGTACTTGGCGGCATTAATTGTTTCTGTCGTTCTGTGGGCTATATATGAAGAGGACAAAGAAAATCAAATCCCAGAAGCCGTTGTGGCTGGGGTAATTGGAGTGGTTTTTGCCATTTTGATATTTTGGTACTTCAAACCGAGATGTGATGTAGTCGCTCCTTTGTTGATTCTCATATATCCGTTATTTATCGTAATTTTTCAATATACGAAATTAGATGCATCCATGTTGAGTCCATTATCTTACGGATGGACTTCTGCAAAAAATAATAACTGGAAAATGACTTAGTTTGCAATTATTTTAGCATTCGGAAAAAAATAAAAACAATAATTTTTTTGACAGTGATTTTTATGTTTTTTCCCAATTTTCTTTTTCACGAAACATTACCGGAAAATGTCATTAACTTGTTATGTACTAGAAGAAGCTACTCAAAAAATCTCAGAGTTAAAACCTTTGCCTATGGTAAAGTATGGAGAGCAGGGTGCAAAAATGTCTCCAATCAAACTATACGGAAAAAACTTTAAAGTGCAAGTGGGGGCTTGTCCTCTCGCCGATCCCGAAGATCCAGAAAAAAAACCAAATCTCGAAGATCCCGATCTTCTCACAACCAACTGGGGTATTACGGCCTTTGTGAAGAAAGATAAGGATGAAGAGAAGGAAGATAATTCTGCATCAAATAATTCGAAACTTCCTCCCGGTGCATCAGCGGCGCAAGCGGGGGAATGGAATTTTCCATCTTCACAAAATGACGATTCGACCGGAGCAGAATCCTCCAAAGAAGAAAAGAAATTACCCTCCAGAAGAACGATGGATATCGTCTTGCAACCCGAAAGTGCAAATTATAAATTTATTAAGAGAATGGATGAATGGGCAAAGGAAAAAGCGATAGAAAAGAGGAAAGAGTGGTTCAACCGAGATAAACTCGGTCACGAAGCTGCCGACATGTTATACAGCAGTGCTCTGAAAGAATTAGATGGTCAGACCCCTAGTTTGAGAGCCAAGACCAATGTCGATTATTTGAAAATTGCCAAGTGTAGCAAGGAATATGAAGTCACCCCGGGGAAATTGGAAAACATAAAGAAGGATTGCAATTATACTGCCACTTTGGAAGTTTCTGGAGTTTGGATGATAAAGGATTCAAAGGGAGGCATCAAAAATTATGGATTAATTTGGAATCTCACGGATATTCTGGTCTATGAAATCACTGCCTCTTCCGAAATCAATATTCGTCTCCCAAAACATTTCAAAATGAACATGAATTCCGAATCTAATAAACGTAAGAGAGAGGAAGAGGAGGAAGAAGAAGTGAGAGAGACAAAGAAGTCTTATTTTCCCGGAAGACACGAAGATGATGTAATTCCCGGTGGCGATGTCATACAAATTTCTGCTTCAACCGATGATTTTTAAAATAAAATTGCTCGTTTTTTTTATTTTTTTTTTTTTAAACAACATATACTCTTGTTAGAAAAAACAATTTTATTTTCTTTTCTATTTCATAAAATAAAAGAGAATTTCATTCCAAATATCATATATTAAAAAAAAGAAAAAATGGGTCATCATTCTTCGTCTAACACTGTAGCAGCGGTAGTTTTATGGGTATTGATCATCATCATCGTCATCATTATAATTGTCTTTGTCGCATGTGAATGTTCGAAAGATAAAACCAATGTTGAGGTCGTGAAGTTTGGTCAAGGAAAGAAGAGTCCAGTCGCCAAGAGAACTAAAAAATCCCAAACAAATGCAGGAAAAATACCAAAAGAATATGAAGTTCCCTTTGCAGAAGCCAACGCATACGACATGAATTTCCCCGTTCAAGAACAAAGAGGAGGTTCTAGGTATCCCCAAAATGAACCGATCGATCCTACACCCATGGCTCATAAAAATTCTGGCAATGGAGGATATGATGATCCTTTCTGTGAGGAAGAAGATGCCCACGGATACAACTTGAACGTGAATCACTTGATGCCCGCTTCTTGGAGAAATGATCAGTCCGCTTGTGGGGCCGAATCCGAAGATCAAGCGCAATGGACGGCTTTTGCACCTTCTAAAACCGCATTTGATAACTACATTACAACTGCAGGTTCGTCGAGGTTGGCGGTCAACACTCGATCCGCACAGGCCAGACAAATAGGTTTGCCAAATCTTGTGAAAGATGCGGTCCAAGGAGGAGGAGGTGCTCCTGTGCCAATTGGATCCGACGCGGTTCTCTTCAACGACTCGGATTTCAGACAGACTTTGATTTACAATTCCACCGGTAAGTACCCAAACATACAAGATCAATGGTGTTAAAAAAAAAATAAAAGAAAAAAATATACTATTTATTTTGATTTGATTTGATCAGATCCAATTTTTCCTTTATACGTGTTCCCAATGATATTACACTTATCGACCATGCCGTTTTTAAATTTTCATCTTCTTCTAATAAACAATTAAAAATATATCCCATATCAGGAATATATATATGTATTTTTTTTTCTTTTCTTTTTAAACCAAATCGGACTTTATTTATGAAGTCCAAATTGGATTCTATTTTCAATTTTTCTTTAAATTTCACTTCATCTGTCACGATCATCGCTCCATTGAACGTACTAAATATTTCTCCTCGTGTATCATCAGATAGATTATATTCAAAAAATAAATCAATTTGCTTATTGTATCTCTGCATGTATTCTCTTTTGTAATCCATGAATTTTGGTGTCTCGGAGTTTTCTTCTTCTTTGCCTTTGTCTCCTTCTTTGCCTTTGAATTCGTTTCTTTCTTGCACATAACTAAAATCATTATTTAAAAATCCCGTGAGAGAATCTTCATATAATTCCGGAATTTTTGTAATTATATTTTTTCCATCATCACCATCATTGTATTCCAAAAGATTGAAATTGATTTTTGAGGAAAATTCATGTTCATCCCAAGTCGAAAAAAAATCTTTTATACTTTCGGGGATTTCCGAAGAATTTGCTAAATTATCCAATTTCTCCAGATTCATGCATAAGAACGGATAAACTTCAACATTTTCATATCCGTAAACCTTTTTGATAATCGGATTTTCATCATGTTGAAACATTATTCCTTTTCCAACAGGGTCTGCCGGTATAATTTTTTCGAAATCATGATTTCGATTTGGTAATTTTGAATTTTGGATGCGTAATTGCATGAGATATACAGCATAATAAGTGATTATATTGCTGACGGAACTGAATGGGGTTTCTTCGTAAGGATCGAAAAGTTCGTGAACCTCATCAGTATGATAATTGACTAATTCCAAATTCGGAAATTTGCCTTTGATATGTGATCTTTCTGCATAAGTCTTGTTTTCAACAACATTTTTGTCCAAAGATTTCATGAACTTTTTTAAATATTCTGATTTTTGTGAGTCGTCTTTTGCTTTATCTATTATTTCTTTCCAAGTTTTTCCTTCATAAATATCGGTGGATATCTTCTCCGGTGAGTATGATGACGAAGTAGACAAAGTAGACGATGACATAAATGACATGTTTTATGTTTTTATTACTTTGAGAAGCAAAAAATTTTTGTTCTTTATGAAGAAGTGAGTAAAAATAAAAAAATAGTGCAAACGAAAACAAAAAATGTTATTTTTTTTGCCAAATCAAAAGAAACATAGGTCTCTTGCATGGGTCGTTGGCAGAGAGAACACCTATTTGGCCTCGGAAAATTAAATGTTCATTTCCACCTTCGTATGTCATATGACGAATTAGGGTTTCGATCATGAATTTGTCATGTCCTCCCATGTAATAACAGAGGCGTCCTCCAGATTTTAAACAAAGCGCCATTGATCTCGTAATGGGTATGAGCCATTTGTACAACCAATCTTTATATTTCGGATATTTGTTCGTTGATTGACCCGAGTCGCTGCTGTAAAATTCGTAGTCGAAGAATGGAGGACTTGAAAACACGAGGTCTATGTCCATTTCGGTAATTTCTTTTTGTAAATTCACGTCTGAAATATCATTGATTTCAAAGTCGATGAATTTATGAGGATGAGGATTGATTTTTTTGATTTCATTGTATGATTTAGCGAGTGAAGAATTCACGTCAATTCCTTTGTAATAGTGAACTCCTTTGGAACAAATCGCAGACAATCCCCGATCTCCCCATCCCGCAAATGGATCGAAAACTCTTTTACATCGAAAGAGATCATCGAACACTGACATTCCCACAGAAATCTTAAAGGTGGTACATATTTTCACGGAAGACAAAAAAATACCCTCCGACATGGATTTTGCAGAAAGATCCATTTTGTTTTCTAAAGCATATGTGATCGCATTGTTGATGATTTTTTTTCTCAAAGAAATATAAGCAATTATGGGAGGATGATATTTCTTGTGACGGGCACGGACTCTGATGTATTCCGAAAAGTGATTCGTGATGATGTCAATCCGTTCATAATCTTCTTCATCATATTCGATGACCCATGATTGTTCTTTGGAAGGCACAAATCTCATATGATTCAAAAAATTTGGTAATCTGTCTAAATATTCGCCTTTTTTCTTCAGGATTGCTCGATGAGTTTTCGGAGCATCTATTATTTTTTGCATCACTTCCTCTTTGGAGAGAAAATAGGATGCATAGGGATATTCGATATCTTCTCTGTCTAATAAATTTTCGTATTGTGTGATTGTGGAATTCATTTGTTCTTCATCTTGAATCTTTGTGAGATCTTCATATACAATGATCGGAAACTTCGAATAGGACATCATTTATCTTTTTATATTTTTTATTTTATTTTTTCAGAATGCATAGTAATTTTTTAATCTCTCACATAATTTTCTGACATATACTTTGGATGCATTACTGGAATCAATACATACTAGTCACCGTAAAAACGTTGAGTGATAGTTTTGATTCCCAAGAGTTCAGAGAGTTTTCAAAATTTCATCGCTTCCACAGAATTCTCAAGAGTTTTCAAAATTTCATCGCTTCCACAGAATTCTCAAGAGTTTTCAAAATTTCATCGCTTCTGCAAAATTCTCAAGAGTTTTCAAAAATTCATCGCTTCTGCAAAATTCTCAAGAGATTTCAAAATTTCATCGCTTCCACAGAATTCCCAAGAGTTCAGAGAGTTTTCAAAATTTCATTGCTTCCACAGAATTCCCAAGAGTTCAGACTTCAGAGAGTTTTCAAAATTTCATCGCTTCCACAGAATTCTCAAGAGTTCAGAGAGTTTTCAAAATT
>Ga0316207_10001895_pt1 | contig 23623 bp, 16 predicted proteins | sample 6weekpyrite_MG_FD_204943 | JGI IMG/M metagenome (GOLD analysis project Ga0316207, IMG submission 204943) | Microbial mat bacterial communities from mineral coupon in-situ incubated in ocean water Damariscotta River, Maine, United States -... | ecosystem: Environmental > Aquatic > Marine >... | reverse complement strand
AGGCAACTTTATCTAATGCTTTTTTCATTAATAAACCAATGTCTTTTGATTCATCAGGTATGCTGTCAATTAAACCAATTTCTTTTAGATATTTAGGCGTAACTGAAAGCGCAATAGTATCGCCAATGGCTTCATGGAAACCATCGTTGGCACTATTTTGGAAGAAAACAGGTTGATCTTTATAAGCGCGTTGATAAAAATTGTGTCCTAACTCATGATGAATAACCGCGAACTCTTCGCCGGTTTTTTGAATACACATCTTAATACGTAAATCATCTTTTGAATCTAAATCCCAAGCAGAGGCGTGGCAAACTACGTCTCTATCCGCAGGTTTTGTAAATAAAGAGCGTGTCCAGAATGTATCAGGTAAGTCATCAAAACCAAGCGAGGTGAAAAACTTCTCTGCGCCTTTAACCATTTTTATTTCGTCATAGTTATTAGCCGCTAATTGTTTAGTGACATCATAACCTGGATCGGCATCTTGAGGCGCAACTAAATCATAAATATTACCCCAAGACTGTGCCCACATATTACCTAAAAGATGAGCAGGAATAGGCTTGTCTTGTGGCACTTTATCTTCACCATATTTTTTCCCTAATTCACTACGCACATAACAGTGTAAATCGTCATATAAAGGCTTAACTTGTCCCCATAAACGATCTAGCTCTTTGGCAAAGTCATCAGCAGGCATGTCGTAGTTTGAGCGCCACATTGCGCCTAAATCTTTATAACCTAAACCGTTGGCACCTTCATTAGCGAGTTCAGCTTGGCGAGTATATAAAGGTTTCATTGATGGGCTAATTTCACGCCAACCTTGCCACATTTCTAATAATTCATCGTAGTCACGAGAGGTTGCCATAATTGAGGTCATATCACCAAGGCTTAGTTTTTTCCCGTCTTTAGTGGTATAGCTACCTTTGCCATACATGCTACCTAAGTCAGCGCCAATTTTTGCAAGCTCGGCTGATTTTTCTGAGTCTTGTGGTGCAGGTAATACCAATGATTGCTTGAGAATATTTAATTGACGACGCTGAATTGGCGTGACATCTACATTATCAAATTTAGCTGCGTGCATGGCAAAACGTACACCTGCTTCAGTTGATTTTTGATTCGCTTCAGCAGCAAGTGATGCAGTATCTTCAGTGATGAAATTAGAGTATATCCATTCTGCACGAGCCCCTGATACGCCTAGCGTTACCATTTCTTTGGCTACTTTATCTAAAAAGGCTTGGGCATCAGCACTTGTTAACGCTGTTTTTTGTAGTGCTTCTTTTGATTGTGCGTTAACACTAGCTTCTCTTTTATCTTGATTACAAGCTGTCAGTGATGTCGCAACGACTAATGCAATAGCCGTAAACTTAAAGGTCTTTGTTATATTTTTCATTATAAATTAAGTATGTTTTATTTATTGTTAGGTGCATTGAGTATATTAAAAGACGGTTGTAAAGCAAAGGTTAATGAGTAATGAATATATCAGGCAAAAAAAAGGCTCATTCAAAGGGAATGAGCCAAAACTACAACATAGAAACATAAATAAAAAGGGGAATGTCACTTTAAATGCTTGATTGCAGAAGCAGTAAGCTTTAAAAGTGAAACTATATTATCTCGTTGAAGTGTTTTTTACTGTATAGAATGCGTAACAGTTTGTAATTTACTTATTATTTAAAAAATTGAAAATGGTAATTTTTAAATAAAAAACAGCAAAAAAAAAGACTCAGGGCAGATTGACAGATCAGGCCACTGAGTCAGGAAGTAACATGTATTTTCATTAAGTTTGAAAGCTAGTATTACAAATAGTTCAATTTTTCTACAATAAATTAGAAATTATATTCAGGGCTTGATTGGTACTTGACCTGATATGGATAAATGGGCTATTTTAAACAGCTGTTTGAATTGAGCATAATTAGTGTTGTTGGTAAAAGCATATATGAGTACAAAAAATAAAATTTTAGATGCAGCAGAAGTTCTTTTTGCTGATAAAGGCTTTAACGGCACTTCGTTAAGAGAAATAACAAGTCAAGCAGAAGTGAATTTAGCTGCCGTAAACTATCATTTTGGCTCTAAAAAAGAATTAATCAAAGCGGTTATGTCCCGTTATATGAATGAACTAGGTCCAAGCTTAGAGTCAGCATTAGGCGCTTTATGTACCGAAGATGCTAAGCCAAGTTTAATTGAAGTATTTTCAGCTTTTATTGACCCATTATTGCATTTGAACAATTTTAAAGACAATGGCACTAGCACATTTTTACAACTGCTAGGTCGAGGCTATACTGATAGCCAAGGTTTTCTTCGCTGGTTTTTAACAACACAATACCCAAATGTGTTCACCAACTTTACTGCTGCTGTTCATAAGGCTTACCCTGAGTTAACTCCAGAAGAAATGTTTTGGCGATTACACTTTACCATGGGCACCATAGTTTTCACTATGTCATCAAGTGATGCGCTAATTGATATTGCTTTGAATGATTTTGACCGCCAAGTTGATATTGCTGGCGTAATAAAGCAAGTTATACCTTATGTAGCAGCAGGGGTTGCGGCGCCTATCATTAGATAAACACCGCAGAAATTAAAAACAACAAGCGTTATAAGGAGAGCTTTTAAAGCTTTTTACTGTGTAGTAATTTGCTTATTATAATTGCCACAAAAGCGAGTGTATAAAGCCCATAAACAACTACCATCCATTGTGGCATGCTATAACCTAAAAACTGCCAGTTAATGTCGCCACAATCGCCTGTTGCTTCAAATAAAAATGGTAGCCAATCATGTAAAGGCGCCCAAGTTGGAAAGTTTGGAAAAATATCACAACTAAAAAAGAGTGACCCTGAGTTTGCTTGAATTTCGACATGCTCTAAAGCTATTATCAAACCCCAAATTGCTCCTGTTGCCCATAATCCGTATGCGATAACCCTGGCAATTAAAAACTGACAGCCTGCAAAGCCAATTAGCCCTGCTATAATAATAGCGGTAATTGCAACACGTTGATAAACGCACATTATACATGGTGCTAAGTCCATGGCATATTGAAAAAACAATGCACAAAGCTCAAGACCTAGGGCTGATATAGCTAATAATAGCCACGCTTTCGGCTTGCTTGTTAAGTCACTTAAAAATTTCATGTTATTTTGACCATAAATAAAAAGAATAAAAGCTGCTAAAGAACTTTAGAAGGGCTAGATGATAGCAAAAAAAAAGTGGTTAATCTTGTGACAATTTAAGAATTAATCAATAAGAGTACATAAATACTGGCTGCGTAGCCCAAAGCTATTGCTGGAGTCCATTTTAGGTGACTGAAAAAGGTATAGCGACCACGTGCTTGCCCCATAAGAGCAACACCAGCAGCAGAGCCTATTGATAAGAGACTCCCACCCGTTCCAGCTGTCAAAGTTACTAAAAGCCATTGCGTGAGTGACATATCAGGATTCATGGTGAGCACAGCAAACATTACTGGAATGTTATCTACAATAGCTGAAAAAATACCGACTAAAACATTGGCTGTTGTTGGTCCTAACTCACCATACATATATTCAGACATCATACTTAAATAGCCAATAAAACCTAAGCCACCTACGGCTAAAATAACACCATAAAAGAAGAATAAGGTGTCCCATTCCGCTTTCGCTATTCTTTCAAAAATATCGTAGTCATTATCTGCAATGTTATGCGCTGTGGGCATGTCTGATTTATCTATCTCGCCTTGCCCAGATTTACGAATGTAATAACCAAAAAACTTGAGGTAAGCTAAGCCAAGCATCATACCGAAAACAGGAGGTAAGTATAAAAAATTATGAAATGAAACCGCGGTAATAATGGTTAATATAAATAACACAACAATAATTAAGCCGCCTTTTTTAATAACGGTTAGCTCAACAGAATGTAACTTTGGTTTTCCCTTGGCAACAGCAAACTGCATAATGGCAGCGGGAATAAGAAAATTAATCATAGCGGGAATAAGAATCGAAAAAAACTCTTGGAATTGAACTAATCCTTTTTGCCATACCATCAAGGTAGTAATATCACCAAAGGGGCTAAAGGCGCCGCCTGCATTAGCTGCCACCACAATATTAATACAGCTTAAGGTAATAAACTTGGGTTCATCCTTACCTACGGCCATGATCACAGCGCACATAATGAGCGCTGTAGTCAAATTATCTGCAATGGGCGATATAAAGAAAGCCAGAGTGCCTGTTAGCCAAAATAATGCTCTATAGCTAAAACCTTTACCAATTAACCAATCACGTAAGGCATTAAACACATCACGTTCTAACATGGCGTTGATATAAGTCATTGCAACCAGCAAGAAAAAAAACAGCTCAGCATACTCTAAGAAATTATGACGAATAACAACTTCAGCAGCATCAGGAACTCCGTTAGCACTATAATATATGCCAATTAATATCCAAATTAATCCAGCTGCTAGTAATACGGGTTTGGATTTTCGTAAGTGCAGTTTCTCTTCTAAAACAACCAATAAATAAGCGAGGACAAAAATAACGATAGAAGCAAAACCAATCCAGTGAGAAGTTAAATTGACGGTTTGATTTGTCATACCTGAAGCAAATGCTGTATCAGATAAAGTTATCATCAATGAAATGAAAAAAAATTGCTTCATATTAATGCTCAAAATGTAAATTAAATGTTTTCCTATTCTTTGAAAGTACTTAAATAAAAGCTGTAATTCTGATTAAGGATAACTACATTTATTTAGTATTAGAATAGCTAATACCATATATGGTATAAGTAGTTAAAGTATAGATTATTATTTTTATATCTACTCAATGTTGATGTTTTACAGAGTAAAAAAAAAGCGCCATAAAGGCGCTTTTTGCATAGTCTCAAATATTAATGCCCGGAAGGGGCTTTTTGATTATCAACTGCTTTATGGTGTTGAATAGCACCTGATTGATAAAATCTTTCAGTGCTCTCACTTAGATGACCACTAGCTATTGCTCCTAAGCCAACTAAGGTTAGTACTAGCGTATAAGGTAAAGCCATAATCATCATTCGTCCATATGATAAACGCACCAGTGGTGCAATTGCCGAGGTTAGCAAGAATAAGAATGCTGCTTGACCGTTAGGAGTAGCAACACTTGGTAAATTAGTACCTGTATTAATTGCTACAGCCAATAAGTCAAATTGGTCACGGGTAATTTGACCTGCGGCTAATGCTTTTTGTACTTCGGTGATGTACACAGTACCAACAAAAACATTATCGCTCACCATAGATAACATACCATTAGCTAGATAAAACATAACCAGTTGCATGTTGCCTTCGTAAGTTAATACCCAAGTGATTACAGGAGTAAAAAGTTGTTGATCGATAATAACGGCAACTACAGCAAAAAATACTGCAAGTAATGAAGTAAAAGGCAACGCCTCTTCAAATGCATGTCCTATTTGATGCTCTTCTGTGATCCCAGTAAATGAGGTAGCAAAAACAATAACCGTTAAACCAATTAGGCCTACAGGTGCAAGGTGTAATGCTAGCCCTATAATTAACCATACCGCAATAAGACCTTGCATGATGAGTTTGACATTATCACGTTTTGTACGATTTTTGCTTTCTTCAGCATCAAATTCAGAAAGTATTTTAAGTACATTTTCAGGAAGTTGCACACCATAACCAAACCATTTTAGCTTTTCTAATAAAACGCAAGTAAGCATACCTGAGATAAATACCGGAACAGTTACAGGAGACATACGAATAGCAAACTCAATAAACTCCCAACCTGCTTGTTGACCAATGATCAAGTTTTGTGGCTCACCAACAATGGTACAAACCCCACCGAGTGCAGTACCAACAGCAGCATGCATTAAAAGGTTACGTAAAAAACCTCGAAACTGTTCTAAATCGTTACGGTTAAAATCAGGTAGCCCTTTATCATGGTTATGATCGTGGTCATGATGAGCTTCTTTACCAGAAGCGACTTTGTGATAAACAGAATAAAAACCAACCGCAACACTAATGATAACTGCAATTACAGTTAGCGCGTCTAAAAATGCTGATAAAAAAGCACCTGAAAAACAAAATAACAAGGAAACAATGGTTTTTGAACGAATACTCGTGACTATTTTTGTGAATAAAAATAGTAATAAACTCTTCATGAAGTAAATGCCTGCAACCATGAAAATCAGCAGTAAAATAACTTCAAAATTTACCACCATTTCGTGCATCACTTGTGCAGGAGAGGTCATGCCAATAAATACCGCCTCAATAGCGAGTAATCCACCGGGTTGTAAAGGGTAACATTTCAATGCCATAGCTAAGGTAAAAATAAATTCTATAACTAGTGCCCAGCCTGCGGTGTATGGGTCTACTAGAAAAAATAATATAGGGTTTATAATTAGAAAAGATATGATCGAGAGTTTGTACCACTCTGGAGAATTTCCTAAGAAATTCTTATAAAACGCACTTATAAATGATTGTTGCATAATCTGCCTTTAGTTGGGTAAGTCGTTTAAAAATATTTAAACGGAAATATCAAGATGCACAATAGTTTAAGCACTATTGCTAGGCTTGTAAACATACGGCTTCACCTCTATTAAGTTTTTGCTTCAATTAAACTTAGCTTTAATCTAGTTAAGTTTAATTTTAATGCTATCTAAGTAGAGCTTTTAGTTTATAGCCGTTACAGTTAACCATGGATGACAGCGTTGTCACTTGCGTTTTTCAATGCTATGGTAGTTGACTTACTAAAGCTTGCTATAGCATATAAGCATTCAGTACTGGCTGTTAAAGTAAAAATGGTTATTATTAAAGTTACAAATTAATCCTCTTTTTTTAAAACTAAAAAATTTAAGACTAAAGGCGTATATAAAAATTAAGCTAAAAAAATTAGCATTAAGTTAATCGAAATTTGGTAAATAAAAATTATTACATTGGCTATCAATAGCCCGGAAGGAAAATCTCATGAATGAATTAAAACCTTGTTACCCCGTATCTGATAAAGCGAAAGCGCATACCCATATTGATAGTGCTACCTATGATGCTATGTATAAACAGTCTATTGAACAGCCAGATGTTTTTTGGAGTGAGCAAGCAAAGGAATTTATTGATTGGTACCAACCTTGGGATAGCGTTAGTAAAGTCGATTTGAAAAACTCTGAAATTAATTGGTTTTCGGGCGCTAAATTAAACGTAAGTTATAACTGTATTGACCGTCACCTAGCGACTAAAGCCAATGATACCGCAATTATTTTTGAAGGTGATGATCCTAGTGATGATTTAAAAGTAACTTATCAAGAGTTACATGATCACGTTTGTCGTTTTGCCAATCTTTTAAAAGAACGTGGCGTTAAAAAAGGCGACCGTGTTTGTATTTACATGCCAATGATCCCTGAAGTGGGCTATGCAATGTTAGCCTGTGCGCGTATTGGCGCAATACATTCGGTAGTATTTGGCGGCTTCTCAACAGAATCAATTAAAGCACGTGTACTTGATGCCGATTGTCAGGTGGTAATTACCGCTGACGAGTCAGTACGTGGTGGCAAGCGTATTCCGCTTAAAGCTAATGTAGATGCGGCTATTGCTGATTGTCCTAATGTGCATTCTGTTATTGTTGTTACTCGCACGGGTGGTGATGTTGCTTGGAATGAAAAAATTGATGTTAACTATGCTGATGCCGTAGCTAACTTACCAGCGGTGTGCGAGCCTGAAATAATGGATGCAGAAGATCCACTATTTATTTTATATACCTCAGGCTCTACCGGTACGCCAAAAGGCGTAGTTCATACGTGTGGTGGTTATATTTTATATGCTGCAATGACACATAAATACGTTTTTGATTACCAAGAAGATGAAATTTACTGGTGTACTGCGGATGCAGGCTGGATCACTGGACACTCTTATATTTTCTATGGCCCGCTTGCTAATGGTGCTACCACTTTAGTTTTTGAAGGTGTGCCAACCTACCCAGATGCTGGTCGTTTTTGGCAAGTATGTGAAAAACATAAAGTTAATGTATTCTACACAGCGCCAACGGCAATTCGCGCCTTAATGAGTGTGGGTGATGAACTCGTTGAAAAATCAGATCTTTCATCATTACGATTACTGGGTACTGTGGGCGAGCCAATTAATCCTGAAGCATGGCACTGGTATTATGAAGTGGTAGGTAAAAGTAACTGTCCTATTGTTGATACTTGGTGGCAAACTGAAACCGGCGGCATCATGTTAACCTCACTTCCCGGTGCAGTTGACATGAAACCGGGCTGTGCAGGCAAGCCATTTTTTGGGGTGCAACCGGCATTATTTGATAAAGAAGGTAATACACTAACAGGTGAAAACCAAGGGCTATTAGTGATGACCGCAAGTTGGCCAGGGCAATTACGTACCGTTTATGGCGATCATAATCGTTTTTATCAAACCTATTTAGGTCAATATCCGGGTAACTACTTTACTGGTGATGGCGCCAAACGTGATGAAGATGGCTTCTACTGGATCACAGGGCGTGTTGATGATGTATTAAATGTTTCTGGTCATCGCCTTGGTACTGCTGAGATTGAAAGTGCATTAGTGCTTCACCCTGCGGTTGCCGAAGCAGCTGTTGTGGGTTATCCACATGAAATTAAAGGGCAAGGCGTTTATTGTTACGTCACCTTGATGGCCAATGCAACTGAGTCTGAAGAACTAAATAAAGAGCTAAAAGAATTTGTCGCCAAAGAGCTAGGACGTTTTGCTAAACCTGATTATTTACAATGGGCACCGGGCTTACCTAAAACACGCTCTGGTAAAATTATGCGTCGTATTTTACGAAAAATAGCAGAAAACGACGTAGATAGTTTAGGCGATACCTCAACACTTGCTGATCCGAGCGTTGTTGATGATTTGATCAGTAAGCGCATTGTTCATGGTAGCTAATCACTAACATGTAACAAAAATACTATCGAATTTTAAAGCGCCGAAAGGCGCTTTTTTTTGTATATTCTGACCTATTCTAATTATGCAAGAAAAAACTCCTTGTCATTAAAGTGCAATATTACCTTCAATAAAGAGTCATATTTCTAAAACATTTCTGTCATTTTTCTCTTGTAGCATGTTGGGAAAATTAATTAATCCAAATTAAAACAACCAACTCTGCGGAGCAGAATCACATGAAATTGAATAAATTATTTAAGTACAATAATACTAATATCGCTATTATAACTGCACTATCACTTGGGCTTAGCGCTTGTGGTGGTGATATTAATTTATCGTCTGATGTAGATAACTCAGTCGGTGAAACAATCATTAACAACCCTGCACCTACATCGCCTAGTACACCAACGGTTGATTTAGTCGGTAAGTCAAACTCAGCATTGAGCTCGCAAGTATCTGCTGCTATGGGGTTTGACGTACAAGTACAAGTGCTCGATACAAAAATTTCACAAAACACCACCTTAGTTGCTAACGATAGTAATGGTAAACCTGTTATGTATGCTATTAGCGGTGGTTTAGAAGTTGGCAATGCTACTGCAAATAAACAAGCGCGCGGCAGCAATGATGTCGTATTAACTATTGAGCCAGGTACAGTTTTATTTGGTCAATCAGGCAATGATTACATTGTTGTTCATCGTGACGCTAAAATTATGGCTGAAGGAACTAAGGCTAACCCTATTATTTTAACTTCTTTGCAAGATGTAAAGGGTGAAACTACGGCAGCTGGTCAATGGGGTGGTATGGTTATTTTAGGCAATGCTCCATCAAATAAGTGTCCAACTGACGGTAGTGATTGCGCATTACAAGTTGAGGGAGTATCTGAGGGGGCAGTTTTTGGTGGTACTGATGTAGAAGATAATTCAGGTGTTTTAAAATATGTTGTTGTAAAATATGCAGGTTTTGAAATTGCTCCTGATAATGAATTAAATGGTATTACCTTTGGTGGTGTTGGCTCAGGTACAACACTTGATTATATTCAAGTGCACTCAAATGCTGATGACGGGGTAGAATTTTTTGGTGGAGCCGCAAGAATTAAACATTTAGTTTTGACTGCTAACCAAGATGACAGTGTTGATTGGGATAATGGTTATACCGGTAAGTTACAGCATGTTTACATTGAGCATGCTAAAAATGCCGGTGAAGCTAATCGAGGTATCGAAGCAGATAATGACGGTTCAAACCCAGCGAAAGAGCCACAATCTAATCCAACCATTGCAAACATGACTATTATTGGCAATAACTTTGATACGGCAGATGCAGATAGTGAGGGTATTTACCTTCGTGAAGGCACAGCAGCGAAGATTTTCAATACCCTTGTTACTGGCCCGAGCGAAATGGGGGAATGTTTAGAGTTTGAAGGTGGTGATACCTCATCAGTTACTGTCGATAACGCTAACACGGGTAAAATTGTTATGCAAAACGTTGTCATGGCATGTAACAATGGTGAAAACTTTAAAAATGCTAAAGCAGCAGATGGCTCAGTATTGCTTGATTTAGAAACTTGGTTTACGGACGAGGTTTCAAACAGTATTTTATCATCTGTTTTAATTAATGAGTCAGGTGTACCTGATGCTAATTCACCGTTAATTGCTGCTGGCGCTGGGCAAGATGTTTCTTCAACACAAGATGCTTGGTTTGATAGCACTGATTATATTGGTGCCCTTGATGGCAATAATGATTGGCGTCAAGGATGGGCATTTGGCTTTGGTGGCGGTATTGTTACCGCTCAAGCTGAGTTAGAAGGGTGTCCTCTAGGTACTAGTTCTATTACCCCTGCTGACGGTGTTACGACAACGTGTGAAATATCAGGAACAATCACCAGTGATTTAACCTTAACGTCGAATAACTTGTATGCATTAAGTGGCGCTGTTTTTGTTGGTGAAGATAAAGCAAATAGCGCAACATTAACCATTGAGGCCGGTACTACATTATTTGGTCGCTCAGGAGGCGACTACCTTGTTGTAAGTCGCGACTCTAAAATTGAGGCATTAGGTAGTAAAACGGCACCTATTACTTTTACATCCAGTGAAGATATTGCTGGTGAAATAACCGATGCAGGTCAGTGGGGCGGTATTGTTTTGTTGGGGAATGCTCAATCTAACAAATGTCCAGCTGACGGCAGTGATTGTGCACTTCAAGTTGAAGGTGCCCAAGAAGGTGCTGTATTTGGCGGCACTAACGACGAAGATAATTCTGGCACATTACGCTATGTGGTTGTTAAGCACGCGGGTTATGAAATTGCACCAGACAATGAATTAAACGGCATTACTTTTGGCGCTGTTGGCTCAGGTACTAAAGTGGAATATTTACAAGTGCATCAAAATGCTGATGATGGTATTGAGTTCTTTGGTGGCACAGTAAACCTAAAGTATGTGGTTTTAACCGCTAACCAAGATGATAGTGTTGATTGGGATAATGGTTATCGCGGTAACATGCAATATGTACTGGTTAAACATGATGCAGATAATGGCCCAGCAAATCGAGGTATTGAAGCTGATAATGATGGTTCAACACCAAACAAACAGCCGCAATCAAACCCTACAATCGCTAACATGACCATTATAGGTAATGCTTTTGACACTGCTGATGCAGATAGTGAAGGTATTTATTTACGCGAAGGAACTAAAGCACAGCTATACAACTTTGTGGTAACTAATGCCGCTGGTGAATGTTTTGAAATAGAAGGTGGTGATACATCATCAGTAACCGTTGACCAAGCCATTGCCGGTGAAACTGTAGTAGCCAACTCAGTATTTGCCTGTAACGAAAACTTCAAAAACTCAAAAGCAACAGATGGTACTGTCTTACTTGATAGCCAAAACTGGGTGCTTAATAATAATGCGAATAACAGCACAGCTGCTGATATGAATGCGGTATTAAATAATATTTTCACTATTGACACCACAACACCGAAAGACTTCACAGGTAACGCTTTCTTTGATAATGCTAACTTCATTGGCGCCGTATCACAGGAAAACGACTGGACTACAGGCTGGACAGTAGGTTTAGAGTAATAGCCTAGTAAACAAAATGCTGTAGTGGTTTGTTGCAAATTACTACAGCTTTTTTATTCCAATATCCTAATTCACGGGGTTACTAATGAAAACAAAGTTTAAACCTTTTGCACTATCGTCCTTAGCACTTGCTGTAATGGCAATAACAGGACAAGTAATGGCAGAAGAAGACGACAATCAAGCCATAGAAGAAGTTGTGGTCAAGGCAAGTCGTTTAAAAGGCACCGCAAGTGCCGTCATGCAAGAGCGAAAAAATCAGGCATTTGTTGCTGATATTTTAGGAGCAGAGCAAATTGCCCGTACTGGCGACTCAGATGCGGCTTCGGCACTACGTCGTGTAACAGGTATTACACTTGTTGATGGAAAATTTATTTATATACGTGGCTTAGGTGAACGTTTCTCTAGCACTCAGTTAAACGGTGCAGCTGTACCAAGCCCAGATCCAACGAGAACCGTTATCCCATTGGACTTATTTCCATCAACCATTATTGAGTCACTGTCGGTACAAAAGTCATATTCACCTAGTATGCCAGCACATTTTGCTGGTGGTAACGTTGATGTACGTTTGAAAACAATTCCTAAGGATTTTGTTTTCAATGTTAAAGCAGAGCTAGGTAGTAATACTAATAATTTTGATGATGGCTTAACTTATAATGGCGGAGACGGTGATTGGTACGGCGTAGATGACGACACTCGGGCTGCACCGGATCAATTAATGCAGCTTTGGAAAAGTTATACTCCTATTAATGCGATGAACCAAGAAGATAATCGGCAAATTGCAGCACAACTTAACCGTGATTATGATCCGAAAAAAAGTAGCATTCAGCCTAATAGCGGTTTAGATATGACACTCGGAAATAAATACGACTTTGATGACTGGCGAATAGGTTTTTTATCAGCGGTTTCTTATGATGATAAATGGTTAGTATCACAAGGTTATGAAGGGCAAGACTATACCCAAAGTTCAGAGGGTAAGTGGTCATTAATTCGTGGCTTTGATGATGTTGACACAACTGAGCGCCTAGTACGTATTTCAGGCATGTTAAGTTTAGGTTTTGAATACCTTAGAGAACATCGCATTGATATTACTTCACTTGTTTTACGTGATACTCGAGATCAAATCAGCGATAGAAGAGGGAATACTAACAATGTCACCCTTACTGATGGTTTGCGCGTTCGAGACAGTGAAGTTATTTATGAAGAGCGAGAAATGATTGGCAATCAAATTCGCGGCACGCATAATCTCAATGATTGGTGGGGGCTAGGCATTGATTGGTTTTATTCAGACGCAAAATCAAACCGCTATGCACCAGGTAATATCAGTACACGGTACATTATCGCTGATGGCTACAACCAACAAAGCGAAGATGGCGTTTTTGATTACATTAATGAAAGCGCATTACGAAAAGCAACCACAGCAACACGTTATACCTTTCAAAATCTTGATGATAAGGTAGAAAACTATGGTTACAACCTATCGTTACCTTTGATGTTTGATACCACAGAAGTTGAATTAAAATTTGGTGGTAATTTCGCTAAAAAATCACGAGCAGCTTTTGCTAGGCGTATAGATATTAATACTTTGACATTTGACGGCATCGATTTAACTGGCTACCAGTTAAATAATATTCTTACTGATGATGTTATGTTAAATCAACCTCTACGTGGCAATGACGTTATCATGCGTGATACTTCAATAGCAGGCGACGATTATTATTCAGGTCAAATGATAGATGCCTATTATGTTGAGGCGGATTTTTTCTTTAATAATACTTGGCGATTAACCGGCGGGGTACGTTGGGAAGACTTTAGACAAGTAGTTGCACCACTTGATCCAGCAACAGGAAAATTTGACTTACCTCCTCAACCAACAGTAGATGATTTAGCTGATTTAATTTTTAAAGAAGATGATTTTTTTGGCGCGCTAGCATTAACTTATATATTAAATGAACAAGTGCAGTTTAGAGCGTCAGTTGGACAAACCACTATTCGTCCTGATTTACGTGAAGTTGCTCCTGCTACTTATATAGATCCCTTAACAGGGTTTCCCGTTGGTGGTACGCCGGGCATTGAAAGCACTGACATTTTAAACTACGACTTACGTTGGGAATGGTATCTTGAAACAGGGGAAAATTTATCAGTAGGCTTATTTTACAAAGATATGACAATGCCCATTGAAGCAGTGCAATCCCCTTCGCAAGATGGCCCGCCATTAATACGTATTGCAAATGCTGAAGATGGCTATGTTTATGGTATTGAAATGGAATTCTTAAAAGATTTCACTTTTCTTGGTGACTTAGGCTTTAAAAGTGGAGAAGACTTCTTTTTATCAGGTAATATTACTTTAAGTGACTCTGAAATTAACATTGATACACAAAGGGTAGTCGAGCAAACTGGGGTTTCTACCAGTATTACCAATCCGACACGTCGTATGACGGGTCACTCAACCTATGTGCTTAACTTTAATTTAGGTTGGGATGCGCCTAACGGAAATCATAGTGCTACGTTAGCTTATAATGTTTTTGGTGAACGTATTATTGTACCCGGAATTGAAGGGGCTGATGACGCATACGAACAGCCATTTCATTCACTTGACATAGTCTATAATTACTACCCTAGCTATTCATCAACGTTAAAGTTGAAAATGCAAAATATTTTAGGTGAAAATAAAGAATTAACCTTTGAAGATACTTTACTCAGAAGCCAAACAAGAGGCACACTTTTTGAAGTTTCTTTAAAGTGGGATTTTTGATTACCTGAGTAAAACATTATTATGTCAAATTGGTATCACTCCACCTGATGTTCCAGCTCACAGGGCTGAGCAAATCATACTCAGGGCTGCCTTTCTTTTTAAGGGAGCAACCCTTAATAAAAGATGCGTTTTGATCATGAATCGCGCAAACACCCTGAAACGAGCATAAAAGACCCTTGATTTATCAAGGGTCTTTTTGTTTTTAAGTCCTGTAATATTACTGCCATAATTCTGCAATTTAACCGTCATATTTCTATCACTTAAGTGTCATAAAACCTGCGTAAACTTTCACTCAACTATTAAATTTATGATAAAGGTAAAACGATGACACTATCACACCTTGCTAAAGCAAGTTTTGTACTAAGTTTAAGTGCTTATAGCTTGCTAAGTTTGTCTGCCAGTGCCGATGCACTGAATCAAAGCCAAAAGAAACTGGATGATGTGGTTCATGCGGGTCAGCAAATTAATCAATCAGCCGCTAATTCACAATTAAAAGTAAATAGCTTAACCACGCAAGTAGAAACTAAATTACAACAATTTAATACAGTAAATAAAGAATTAGATGGCTTGAATGTTTATAACCAGCAGATGCAAGCGCAACTAAATAACCAAATTGCTGAACTAACACAAATAGCGCGATCGATGGAAGAAGTTAGTGTTATAGAACGCCAAGTATCTCCTTTAATGGCGCGTATGATAACGACACTGACTAAGTTTGTGAAATTAGATGTGCCTTTTTTACCCCAAGAGCGCAACAAACGACTAACAGACTTAAATGACATGATGCTACGTGCTGATATTTCAGTTTCTGAAAAGTTTCGCCGTGTGCTTGAAGCCTATCAAATAGAAGTAGATTACGGACGAACAATAGAGGCATATAGTGGTTTGTTGACTATTAATAACCAAGAGATGGATGTTGATTTTTTACGGGTAGGTCGAGTCAGTTTTATTTATCAAACTCGCGATGGTAGTCAACTTGGTCAATGGAACCAAGTAACTCAACAATGGCAGGAGCTTTCTCAAAATTACCGTTTAGGTGTCAATAAAGCACTTCGTATTGCCCGTAAACAACTTGCACCTGATTTAATTATGGTGCCTTTGACAAACAATCAAGCAAAGCTATAACGAGTATTTATCATGACATTAAAAAATAATCATCAATCGAATAGCGTTTTAATCAAGTATTACAAAAAATTATTTGTTGTACTACCTATGATGCTAGCAATTAGCAGCAGTATTTCTTTAGCGCAAGAGGCGAATAACTTAGACGAACTGCTCAGTCAACTTGAGCAAGGTAAAATTGCTCAAACTGAACAGAATAAAGCTAGAGAAGCAAAATTTAACGCTCAAGTTAATCAACAGCAGAGCATGTTAAATAAGATTAAATCAAAACGAGATGCTGCACTACGCTTGAGTAGTGAACTTGAACAATCCTTCGCATCCAATGAGCTAAAACTAGCCAGCAGTGCAGATGCCCTTGATAAGCGTTTAGGTGAACTAAAAGAGTTATTTGGTGTTTTACAGCAAGTTTCGGGTGACACTCGCAGTAAATTTCAAACTTCTGTTATTTCAGCGCAAATTCCCAATAGAGGTGAGTTTCTAGATAAATTTGCCCAAAGTATGGGCTCAAGTAGCAAACTTGCTTCTATTGATGAAATTGAACGCTTATGGTTTGAGCTACAACGTGAAATGACCCAAAGTGGTAAAATTGCTACCTTTAAGCGTGAAGTCGTGCTAGCCAATGGCCAAAAGCAAATGAGTGAGGTGACACGTGTTGGCGGTTTTAACTTAATAGCTAATGGTAAGTATCTTGAATACATTGATGAAACAGGCTCGGTAGCAGAGCTTATAAGGCAGCCAGCAGCGCGTTACTTATCTACAATAAATACCTTAACTAACACTAAAGCGACCACGGCTTTTGCATTAGACCCTACCGGTGGATCAATCTTAAGTTTGCTAGTTCAAGCACCTGATACCCGTGAACGTATCGAGCAAGGTGGCATTGTCGGTTACATCATTTTGAGCATTGGTGCTATTGGTTTGCTTATCGCGCTAATTCGTCTTGTTAACTTGGTTGCGGTAGGTGCACGAGTTAAAAAGCAACTTAAATCTGACAAAGCATCAAGCGATAATCCCTTAGGACGTGTGATGCAAGTCAAAGACGATAACCCTGAATTAGATACAGAAGCCCTAGAATTAAAACTTTCTGAATCAATTTTGCGGGAACTACCAAAGCTATCTAGCATGTTAACGCTCATTAAAATTATTTCTGTAGTTGCCCCACTGATTGGTTTACTCGGTACTGTGACAGGAATGATTAATACCTTTCAAGCCATTACCTTATTTGGAACGGGCGATCCTAAACTCATGGCGGGCGGTATTTCTCAAGCACTTGTTACCACGGTACTTGGCTTGGTGGTAGCTATTCCCATGACCTTTATTTTTGCTTATCTCAATAGTCGTAGCAAAAATATTATCAATATTTTACAGCAAGAAAGTACGGGTATTATTGCTCAACGCTCAGAAAATGCAGAGTTGTCTGGTCAAGGAGTCTAAATCGTGATTGCCTTAACCGAAATGTTCAACGCCATCATTGAGTTTATGGATACAGGGGGACAGGTTTTAATTGTAATTGGCTTTGTGGTTTTTACTATGTGGTTAATGATTTTTGAGCGTTTTGTGTTTATTTCTATTAGTTATAAAAGTGTTAGAAAACATTTAATAGAAACATGGAAAAATAGAGCAGAGCATACCTCGTGGAATAGTGAGCAAATTCGTATGGCATTAATTTCACGTGGCGCAACTAAACTCAATCGAAATGTTGCATTAATTCAATCTTTAGTCGTGCTGTGCCCCTTGCTAGGTTTACTCGGCACAGTCACAGGTATGATTGAGGTGTTCGATGTGATGGCAATTTCAGGTAGTGGTAATGCTCGTTCAATGGCATCAGGTGTTTCACGCGCAACCATTCCTACCATGGCAGGCATGGTTGGTTCATTATCAGGGGTGTTTACCGTGGCATGGATAAAACGAAATGCTAAAAAAGAAACCGAGCTATTAGCTGACAGCTTAGTAGCTAAGCATTAATAGAGTTAACCTTTAATTACCATACGCTTTAAAGGTGTTAAATAAATAAAAGTAGGAATAAGAAATGCGTCATTTAAATAAAATGCTACAAGCGCAAGAAGACAAAGAAGAAATAGATATGACCCCAATGCTAGATGTGGTGTTTATTTTACTTATTTTCTTTATTGTTACTGCCTCATTTGTTAAGGAAGCGGGTATTGATGTTAACCGCCCTGAAGCAGCAACAGCAGTGAAAAAAGAGCGCGCTAATATATTGGTTGCTATTAGTGATAAAGGCGATATTTGGATCAACAAGCGCAAAGTTGATATTCGCAGTGTACAAGCCAATATTGAGCGATTAAAAGCGGAAAATCCTCAAGGAACAGTGGTAATTCAAGCCGACAAAAAAGCGACCACAGATACTTTAATTAAAGTAATGGATTCAGCACGTGCCGCGGGTGTGTTTGATGTATCAATTGCTGCCCAAGAAGTTTAGTTATAGCTGGAGTTACTTACATGTCAACAATCATAGTTAGAAGTGGCGCTAGGTATGCTATTGCTACAACCTTAGCAGTAAGCATGACTTTTCTCTTATTTTGGGGAATGCAAAAATTAATTGCTGGCGGCAATGATGTCATGAGCGAGCCGGTAAAAGGTAATGTACTTGATTTTATTCGTTTAAAAAAAGATGAGGCTGTGGTGAAAAAAGAGCGAAAGGTGCAAAAACCAGCGAAGCCAAAAGAGCCACCACCGCCAATGAACACACCGCCAATACCACAGTCAAACCCTAATGCTAGCGCAACTAAAAGTAGCTTTACCGCTGATATTCAAGCAGATAGTGGTTTATCGGGTGGCTTAAGTTTAGACAGTAATGATGGTGATTACTTACCTATTGTTAAAGTAGCGGCTGTTTACCCACGACGTGCGCAATCTCGTGGTATTGAAGGGTTTGTTGTTGTTGAGTTTACCGTAACTAAAACGGGCGCAGTAACTAACCCAGTGGTAGTACAGGCTAAGCCAGAAGGAGTATTTGAACGTGCGGCATTAGATGCCGTAGTTAAATTTAAGTACAAGCCAAGAGTGGTTGATGGTGTCTCCATGGCGGTTGCTGGTGTGCAAAATAAAATTAGTTTTGAGATAGATGGTTAATAAAAGTAAGGCGGAAAACATGAAACAATACATCGGGTTAATCTTTATTTCAGTATTGAGTATTATAACTCTTTTAATGCCTTCTCAGGTTGTTGCTAAAACCGGTGAGCAAGCAAAGCAAGTGCATAAAAGCTACCGAGCTACTAAGAAAGTACCTGCAATGCGAAACCGTGTATACACACAACTTGCACGTGCCCAAAAGCTAAATGACGAGGGTGATAAAGAGGCAGGGCTTGCAGTTTTAGCTAATGTTGAAGAAAAAGTAGATAGCTTGAACGGTTATGAACAAGCTATGTTATATAACTTTTATGGTTTTATGTATTATGCAAATGATGATATTAACCATGCGATATTAAGCTTTAATAAAGTCATTAGTAATGAAGCTGTGATCCCAGATAGTTTGTTATTATCAACCCGTTATTCATTAGCTCAGCTGTCTATGCAGCAACAAGACTATAGTAGTGCCTTACGTCATTTAACGGCGTGGAAAAATGCCAATAAAAAACCACTAATGGCTAGCCAAGAGATGCTTTTTGCGCAAATGTATTATCAAGACAAACAATATATTAATAGTTTAATACATATAGAGAACGCAATTAAAATCACCAAAACAGAACAGAAAACCCCCAAAGAAAACTGGCTGATTTTAAAGCGTGCTGTGCATTATGAGCTTGAACAACCTAAAAAAGTGACTCAGGTACTAGAGCAACTTGTGCGTTTATATAGTAAACCCAAATATTGGCTACAACTTGCGGGAATGTACGGTGAAATTGGTGAAGAAAACAGGCAAATTGCAGTAATGGAAGCAGCTTACCAAGCAGGTAATGTTACAAAATCAAACGACATCATAACACTCGCTCAATTATACCAATTTCATGGTGCGCCATATAAAGCGGCAACATTATTAGATGAAGCGATAGAACAAGGCATTGTTGACGCACAAGAAAAAAACTTAGACTTGCTTGCTCGTTCTTATTTAAGTGCAAAAGAGTTTACTAAAGCAATTAAAGTATTAAATCAACTAAGTCAACTTTCAGAGAGTGGACAATATGATGCTTTATTAGCGCAGACCTATTTAAATACCGAGCAATGGCAATATGCCCTTACTTCAGCTGATAAAGCTATTACTAAAAGTAAAGATGATAACGACAAAGCATATTTAGGTAATATGTATCTGGTCAAAGGAATGGCGAATTTCAATTTAAAAGTTTTTGATGAATCCTTGTCAGCATTTGCTTTAGCAGAGCAAGTAGCTAACATTAAAAAAACAGCTCAGCAATGGAAAAAATATGTTGTACGTGAGCGAAATTCATTTCAACAACAAAAACTTCGTTTAGCAATGCTCAAATAATAGTGTTAATTACATAAAGTAAAGCGCCTACGGGCGCTTTTTGCTTTTTAATCAACAGCATTTATGAGAAGCTTTACCTAGTTTAGGTATAGTTATATTTATAAAGGAATAGCTTTGAGTTTAGTTAACAATTTTCAAATGCTGGCAACATATAATCAGCGTATCAACCAGCAATTACTTATGTGCTGTCAGGGCTTGTCAGTAGAGGAGCTAACTCAAGAAACACATTCGTTCTTTCCAAATGTTATCAGTTACTTTAATCATATTCTATTTGGCGATTTGCTCATGTTAAGGCGCTTAGCCGCTAATAATATTGCTTTACTATCATTAACAAACTTTGACCACATACCAGAGCCTAAATCCCCAACAGACATTTATCATCAAAACATTGCAGACATTACTAAGTTAAGAGTACAGGTTGACGCAATCATTACACAGTTTTGTTGTAATTTGACTGATGCTGAATGTGATACCTTTATCACATACCAAACAACGGAAGGGGAAAGTATCAATAAAAAAGTGGCTGATATGATGCAACACTTATTTAACCATCAAACTCATCATCGTGGGCAGCTAACTTGTGTGTTAAGTCAATTAGGTGTTGATTATGCTTGTATGGATTTACCTGTGATTGTGCCGGAAGGCAGCCTTAATTAAATCTCTTAACGGCGTACTCCCTGTCATGATAAAACAAAAAATTTACTTAATTCCCGGCACTATGTGTAATGAACAATTATGGTCGGTGTTTTTGCCTTTTTTGAGCAAAGCTATTGAGGAAAACTACGAATTTGTTCATGTTCGAATACCTAAAAATCATAACTTTTCTGAAATTTCAGCATTTTTAAATGGCTATTTTGAAGAAGACAAAGTCAATATCATCGGTTTTTCTTTAGGTGGCTATATTAGCGCGAATTTTACTGCTAGTTTCCCTGAACGAGTTAACAAAGCCTTTATTATTGCCAACAGCCCTTGTGCCTTGAGTCAGCAAGAAATAAAACAACGACAAGAAATCGTTAAGTTTGTCAATCAGCATGGGTACAAAGGCATGAGTAAAGTAAGAGCTGCGCAATTATTTGATTGTTCAAAGTGGAGCAAAAGTCAGCTTGAACAACTGATAAATATTATGATTACTATGGATGCCGAACTTGGGGAGCCTGAATTTAGCAGTCAGATGCGTTTTACATCTAGCCGAGTTGATCTTTTTCGGCCGCTTGTCAGTAGTCAAATACCGCTAACTTTTTATTATAGTGATCATGATCCTCTAGTTAATTCAGCATGGCTTGCTAAATTAGCTCAGCAGAACTCTAAGTGTGAGGTGATTTGCAGTTCTGGGGCGAGTCATATGTTACCTCTTGAAAAACCGCAAGAATTAGCTAAGCATATTCTAAAATGGCTTAACGCATATTGATTAATGAAAAATTATAACTATGAATTTCTCATTGAAGATTGTTTGCCATTGATATTAGTAATATGATGCGAGCAATTTGTTAACACAGAGAAAATATAAATTATGCGAGTCGCTGTTTGTCAGTTTGCCACCTCATTAAATGTTCAAGAAAATCTCGCAAGCTGTGTTCGTATTATCAATGAGGCTGCAACATGTAAGCCTGATCTTATTGTACTGCCCGAATATTGTAATACTCAGTTTTGTCCTTATCTGTCTTCATACGCAGATCATAATCAAGCGTGGCATCAAGCCTTATCTATTGAAGGAGATTTTTTAAAGCACATAGCAGAGCAAGCTAAAAAGTATGATTGTTATATTGTGATCAACGTCACCTTACGAAAAGATTTTTCACGTGCGTGTCAAGATGATTCAATTAAATCAAACATTAGTGTCACTACGTGTTTGTTTTCGCCACTTGGCAAGCTTATTTATCAAATAGATAAACAAGCTTTGACGGCAGCGGAGCGTAATTTTTTTATGGGTGGCAGTAACCTAACCCAAAGCACTTTTGATGTAGCAGCAACGAGCTTTGGTAAACTCGGCTTGTTGGCGGGTAATGATGATATAACCTTTGATTTATCTCGTGAATTTTCTTTAGGTGGCGCGCAATTGCTGTGCCACTCATTGAGTTCATTTTCATTAGATCAAAGCAGCTTATACGCGCCTACTCGAGCGTGTGAAAATCAAGTGTTTTTAGCGCAAGCCAATAAAGTTGGCTCATTGATACCTGTAGCAAAGTCGCAAGAGCAGGGGACAAAAGAACAAGCTGCTGTTTATCTAACACCAGGCGCAATTCCTAAAGAAGCACTTGTTGGTATTGGTCAAAGCCAAATTCTTGCTCCTGATGGCACTGTACTGGCAAAGTTAGAGCACAAGGAAGAAGGGTATGTTTTTGCGGATATTGATTTAGCAGGCTTGGCTGCCTGTAACGTTAACAATAAGCGTCGTCCGGATGGAACAGACCTTATCAAGCAACGACGACCTGAACTTTATCAGCCATTAACCAAGCAGTTGAAAAAATCATCGCTGTCTGAAAATACCTGTAATAAAGAAGGTGGCAGGGTGCCAATAACGGCTAATGTTGCGATATTTGCAACCTATAAGTCTAACGAAGAAGCCATTGAGGATGTCTGCCATTACATTGAAAATAATCTCAGTGATATTATTCAATTGCCTGAATTGTTTTTTGTTGCAGATAAATCAGTCACCAATAATACAGCCCAATTAGCGAAGATATCACGTTTGAGTGAGTTGTTAATTAATAAAGTCAGTGCAGTGCTAAGACCTTTTCAGTATCTTTGTACTAGCTTAGTTCTTGAGGGTGTTCATCAAGCTGTGTTAATCAGCGAACATGGATTATTAGCAACACAACAGCAATTGCATTTTTGTCAAAGATGTCAGTGGACTGCATTAGGTGATGAACTAAATATTATAACGCTGCCTTTAGAGCAAGGAGACATTAGCCTTGCCATGCTCACAGCCGATGATGCAAATATTGCTGAAATAGTTAAAGTGGCGGCGTTAAAGGGCATTCACTTGTTACTGGTACCGTTTGATATTCAAGCGCCGTGTGAGGTTGAATATAGCTTATTATCTCGTGCCACTGAAAATAGAATTTGCATTGTGGCAGCAAGTCGCGAGAAAAGCTTTAGCACTAATGTTGCTAGTAACAGCGGTGATGAAGATAAAACAAACAAAAATAAGACTAAACTGCATAAATCGACAGGATTAATAATTAATTTAACCACAAACTCCGACTTATTACCGCAATGGAAATCACGAAAATTCAATGGTTATATCAATCAACCTCTAATCAAACATCAACATGGAAAAATTACTAAAGCCGTGATCCATCCTATTGCCGCTTGTCATAAACGCTAATTGCTTAGCTATTGAACTTGGTATTCATTCGTTTTGTATTACCATGACGAAC
>Ga0316207_10001894_pt1 | contig 23624 bp, 24 predicted proteins | sample 6weekpyrite_MG_FD_204943 | JGI IMG/M metagenome (GOLD analysis project Ga0316207, IMG submission 204943) | Microbial mat bacterial communities from mineral coupon in-situ incubated in ocean water Damariscotta River, Maine, United States -... | ecosystem: Environmental > Aquatic > Marine >... | reverse complement strand
AAGTAATAAATACTGTGCTGCGAGGTCTTTCTTCTCGGGTAATTTATACCAGCTGTCATCATCACCATGCAGGTTTTTATTTAACTTTTTCATAAGATCAGTTAGTGTGATGACATGCACTACATTGGGATGATTTCTTAACCACTGCACATAACTTTCTAAATGAATTAAAAATTCAGGCTCACTGATACCGTAGGGCTTACCTGCACCGATTGAATATTCAATAAAGTCTGAGCCGCTGATGTGATCTTCCAGGTAATCGGTAGCCACACGTACTTTTATATTTTCACTGAAGTATTTAATCCAGTTGTCATTTAACTTGTTTTGAGTTGCGCTATAACCCAAAGCGACGGCAACCATTAAGGTTAAAACCAGAATGCTATTCTTATATTGAATGACAAAATTAGCCAGTAATCTAAAATAACCTTGTTGTCGATGGTTTTGTTTATTTTTAAAGCGAAAGCCTATTACTGATAACAATGCGGGCAGAAAGAACAGGGAATAAAAAAAGGCCGCGACTATACCTATTGCAACTATATTACCCAGATTGTGAAAGGGAGGCGCATCGGAAAAATTCATGGTTAAAAAACCAATGGCTGTGGTTAAGCTGGTTAAAAATACCGCTTGAAAATTAAACTTAACAGATTCAATAATAGCTATTTGTTTTTCCTGGCCTTTAGCAATGAGCCGAAATATCATTGTTATGATATGTACACTATCGGCAACGGCAAGGGTCAGTATAATCGTGGGTGCACTGGCTGAAGCCGGATTAATAGAAATGCCTAACCAGCCTGCAAGTCCCATCGCGGTGCCCGTTGCCATCACAATAATAAGTAGAATTAGAAACGTCGCCATAAACGAACGAAGTGCCAGGCCAATGGTTATAACCAACACACACAGCATTAGAGGCACCAGAGTTGCCATGTCATGCTGGCCTACTTCAGAGAATGCTGCATCAAATAATACACTGCCCGTAAGATAGAAATTTATGTTTGGGTAATCGTGACTAAACTGGTCTCTAAGCTTTCGAGAAAAGTCGGTGATTGCACTCACATCAGCAGGCTTTTTATCTGTAAAATTAATAACAATATTAATGACAGAGACGGCACTGTTTTTAGAAATAAGGTGATTAATAAGCGCGGGTTCAGAAAGAGCTATCTGGTTTTTCTGTGCTAAATCTTCATCTGAGAGTTTGCTAATATCATCTACCAGATCTTCAACAATGAGTTCATCACCCTCGGCCAAAGTGTGTTGGGCCCAGGTGTGCTGGTAATTGGTAATAGAATCAACTCTAATAGAAAAAGGCACCTGCCAGGCGGCCTCGGTCAGGGCCTTAATGGCTCCTATAGTTTGCCGATCAAATACCCGTTTACTCTTTGGGGTAATAATAAAAATAACATTTTCAGATTTAGTGTAGGTGTTCTCTAATGCCTCCAGCTGTTGTAACTGGGGGTTATCTTTACTAAAGAAAACTCTTAGATCACTATCAATATTTAACCTGCTAACACCCATAGCTGAAAAGATAACGGTTAAAACACAGGCAATTATAATCCACCATCGATAGACAATGGTTTTGCTAGTAAATGTATGTATTAGTTCGGTCATTTTCTATAAGCATTTATGCTTAGGTGTGAGAACTAAGTAATTAACTTAATGGATCTGTTTCCCTTTATTCTTCGTTTTTCAATTAAGCGTCTTGAGTACTACATCAGCCTACTACGGGCAGGCTATTGGAGTAACCCATATCATTATTTCAGGTGCATTTTATTTATCCCTGAGACTATCACAAAAGATTCATTAATTCTGCTTGACGGCATTGGTTTCGGTCATGTCACGGACATTTGTTGGGTTTTGATTGTTATTATAGACACTTGCGTCTAACTGAATGCTTAAATGTCCTGAAAATTTTTATATAAACATGCGGTCATGCCTTAATTTTTGTTGTCACACACGAAAATTTTATTAATAATCAGTATATGAAAACACAAAAGAAATTTACTGAGATTTTCGCCACCCATTGGCGTACTACGACAACATGTTTGCTGATTGTTAACCTGATGCTGTTCCAGCTGGGCTGTGCGTCATCGTCAGCTACACCGAAACTATTGCTCAGAGAACATCAACTGGTTGGAAAAATCTGGGATGTAAAACAACAGGCTTTTATCGATAAGGCGATATTGAAAAATCGAAGCCTTGAAAGTGAATATCTGTTACTGGGCGAACGACATGATAATCTTGTGCATCACCAGCATCAAACCTGGTTTATCCAGCAGCTTGCACAAACCCCACAACAGGTCAGTGTTGCATATGAAATGATCGATAATGAACAGGGTCTACGCCTTGCAAAACAAAAAATAAACTCGGCTGAGCAATTAATTGAGGAATTGAACCTTAGCAAATCCAGTTGGGAGTATGAGCAACGATATAAGTCATTATTTGCTGAGACACTGGCAGCCGGGTATAAAATTAATTCTGCGAACCTGAGTAGCAAACAGCTTATGCAAACAGCAATGCAGGGTGAGGCGAATTTGCCAGTAGCTTATAAACATATGCTAAATAAAACACCTTTGTCGACTGAACAGAATAAGGCTCTACTACAGGAAATCAATGAATCACATTGCAATATGCTGGATGAAAATACCACTGGCAAAATGGCCCTGGCTCAACGTATGCGTGATTCGATTATGGCCCACAGTTTGTTAAAAAGCCGAACACCGGTAAAAGTGCTTATTGCCGGAATGGGGCATGTGCGTAAAGATAGGGGTGTGCCCCTGTATTTACAAACTAATCTGCATATACAAGAAAAGCAGGCCAAAATACTCTCAATAGGTTTGCTCGAAGTTGAATTAGATATGACAGATCCATTAGCTTATACTGAGCTTTGGGATGGTCAAATTTTACCATTTGATATTGTGTGGTTTACACCTCAGGTTGAACGTGAAGATGCCTGTGATAAACTTTTAAAACACTTCAAACCCAAATCTTGAAGTGGGGTGGGTCCTGCGACACAGATCCATGTAAATTTAAATATTCCAGGTCAAAAATTGAAACTGAGTATCGAGCATGTTAGATACATTATTTTTCCATTTACTGATATTAATTATAGTGGCAAATGCGGGCCCTATACTTATTAAGAATATACTGAACGAAAAATGGAACCGACCGATTGATGGTGGTTTAAAATTTGTAGATGGTGAGCCGTTATTTGGAAAGTCCAAAACATGGAGAGGGCTAACCGCATCGTTAATTATCACACCTGTTATAGCCTTGATGCTGGGATACTCAGTACAGACAGGCCTATTAATTAGTTTGCTTGCGATGACTGGCGATCTTTTTTCAAGTTTTGTCAAACGTCGACTTAAGCTCCCATCCAGCAGCATGGCCCCTTTACTCGACCAGGTTCCAGAATCTCTTCTACCCGCTGTAATAATGATGCGGACATTTGAGCTAACTTTATTTTCTATTATTATGCTTATACTCTTTTTTATGATTTTTGAACTCATCGTTTCACAAATTTTATATAAGATGAGTATTCGTAAACACCCTTATTAAATGGCAAACAATATGCGGGAAAAAAATCCAAAGTCAGATATTTATAATCTACCTAACCTGGTCAGCTTTATACGAATTTTAATGGCACCTGTACTTTTTTCTCTTGCTATTAGTCAGCAGCCAATGTGGTTTCTGGTTGTACTTATATTTTCTGGGTTTACCGATGTGCTCGATGGTTTTCTAGCAAGGCATCTAAACCAGATTACTGAACTGGGATCACATCTGGATAGTTGGGGAGATTTTATAATTTACAGCACTATTAGCATTTGTGCCTGGATTTTATGGCCAGATATTGTTCAACAACATCTAGTTTTTTTAATTATTATCATTGGCTGTTTTACTTTTCCAGTTTTACTAGGGCTGATTAAATTTAGAAGCTTGACCAGTTACCATACCTGGAGTGTAAAAATTGCTGTTGCTATAACAATCGTAGCCTACCTGTTATTATTTTCGGGTCTACTAGACTGGCCCATAAAAGTAGCTGCTGTAGCCAGCCTGATTGCAGCACTGGAAGAAATATCAATTACCCTGATTATTAAACATGAACATGCAGATGTACGTTCATTATTACAGGCACTGAAATATCGTCGAGATAATAACTCTATTAAATAATTTTAATCCCAATGTATGTAAAGTGATTTTACATGTGCCTTCAGACACACAGTTCGAAGTCATAAAAATTATAAAAATCTCTGTGTCTCTGTGTCTCTGTGGCAAAGATTTTATAATTCTCTCACTCAAAATAACGCGTAAAATTATTCACTTCTTCACGTGGAGTACGATAGTTATTTACCGCTGCTTGCGTGTCTTCATAACCTAAAGCCATGCCACATATTAGTATGTTCTCTTCAGGGTAACTCAAGGTTTGTTTAACAATCTCCGGATATTCGCCGAGTGCCGCTTGTGGGCATGTGGCCAATCCCTCTTCAATGGCTACCAGCATTATTGATTGTAGAAACATACCATAATCTAGAAATGAGCCCATTTGCATAATCGATTCCATAAAGAAAAAGAGCATCACCGGTGCATCAAACGCCCGATAATTTGCTGCCCATTGATCTTGCCTTTTTTGCTTGTCCTCTCTTGCAATGTTGAGAGCTTTATAAAGTTGAATACCTGTGGCTATGCGCCTTTCTTTATATGGAGTTTGCCATTCAACCGGGTAATATTGATAGTCCATTTTTCCATTTACACCACTTCGAAACGCATTTTCAAAAAGTTGTTGTAGTTGATGTTTTTTATCGCCCTTGACCACGGCAACCTGCCAGGGTTGGGTATTTGCCCCGGAAGGAGCGTGTCTGGCTGCATTTAATATGCGTTCAATTTTATCTTGTTCAACCGCTTTACTAAGAAAGGCACGGGTGGATTTACGTTTTATTAAAGCGTCTGATACTTTCATAATCTTAGCCTGAGGTTTAGTGGTTTGTTTACTGCTATCTTGTTAAGAAAAATAATTATGACCTAATAACATTATATGTCACCTTTCTTTTTATTTATATTTCTCAGCGACATGAATAATCGAGTAATAATTTAATAATAGAAATATTTTAAATCGTCATCCCCGAATGCTTCTATCGGGGATCCAGCGACCTTATGTAATGTAAGACACTGGATTCCCGATAGAAGCATTCGGGAATGACGATGTTTTTTAAATTAATAGGACAGCAGTGTTTTTGTATTAATATTTAATTATTTTTAGTGATATCGTAGCCACCACTCAGGTAAACCCTTTACAGATTCCAGTATGGCATCCGGCTGTATGTCCTGTTGCAGATCTGCGGTTCGAAATTTACCGGTTTTTACCAGAATGCCCCGTATACCTGCATGCTGTGCGCCCTGTACATCACCTCGAATATCATCACCTATCATTATTATTTCTCCTGGAGGTGTGTCCAGTATATCTATTGCCGCCTGGTAAAAAGTTATAGCCGGTTTGCCCATAACAATCGCTTGAATGTCAGTGGCATGTTCCAGTGCAACAATGAAGGGGGCTACATCAAGATGCAGGCCATCATTATTTTGCCAGTAGCGCGTCATACCCAGTGCAATGAGTTGAGGATGAGGGTCTTTCATTAACAAACGAAAGGCCCTGTTTAAAATCTGGAATGTCCAATTTTCACCCAGGTCACCGATGATGACAGCGGTCACTTCATCATCGTCCTCATGGCATAGTTTAAAGTCTGAAAATTCACTATGGGTAGGCTGGGGAATAAACAGCGCTAGTGAATGTTTAATTGGTTGTTGCTTCAACCATCGAACTGTCGCCACGGGTGGTGTAAAAATATGTGTTTCGTCAGTATGAATACCGAAACCAGCAAGCTTATCGACTAGTGCACTGCGCGGCCGTGAGGAAGTGTTGGTGATAAATAAATGGGGTATATCATTGTCTTTAACCCAGCTGGCCACTTCAGCCCCACCTTCAATGGGTTTGTTTCCCTGATAAAACACACCATCAATATCAAATAAAATGGCCATTATGTTCAACCCAGAAGATTAAGAGTTAACCGTTTTAGTATAACGTCAAATTAAACCTGGGCCGTTATTAATTTCTATAAAATTATTTTATTGTTATTTTCACAACTATAAACTAACAAACACTAAAGTAACTTTATATAAGTTTGATTTGTATCATCTAATATTTTAATTACTGGTTGTAAATTAATACTACTAAACTGTTAGTAGTTATCTGGAGTAGGGGGCTTTATTATGTCTATATCAGAAACAGTAAGTACATATCTAAATGATCAAAACATTGAATACGAGTTAGTGCATCATCCTATCACTTATTCGAGTCATGAAACCGCATTAGCAGCTCATGTTGATGAAGACCATATTGCTAAGGCTGTCATAGTCAAAGATAAAAAAGGTTATGCCATGGTCGTAATTACAGGCAGTGACTGGGTCGAAATGAATGATTTAAAAGCAGAGATTAACCGTAATTTTGAATTAGCTGATGAGTCAGAACTGAAGAAATTATTTAGTGACTGTAAATTGGGAGCAATCCCGCCATTAGGTCAGGCTTATGGAATGGAAACCTATTTAGATGATCGGTTAAGTACCCTGGCGAATATTTACCTGGAAGCAGGTGATCACGAAAATTTATTGCATATTCATAGCAATGAGTTTCATAAACTTTTTAAAGGTGTGCGACACGGTCATTTTAGTCATTAAGTGTGCTAACTCATAGATATGTAAATCAGTTATACACAGTGACTTTGTAGGGTGGATCAAGCGAAGCGGATCCACCATTATCACGAAGTCTGGTGGATCCGCTTTGCTTGATCCACCCTACAAACAGATAACTATTCATTTTACACTCGCCAGAAAAATCTCAAGTAGTATTGTGTGCGAAATAGCACGCTATATCAGTTTTCTCTAATATGTAAAAACACCAAAGCAGTCCGTTTAATAGTGACTGCGCTTAGCTCTGTAAGCTTCACATTTACGGTTAATCTACTAGTATTGGTGTAAAACAGGCATTTCTTGAAAATATCGGTTCATTTATAAAGCTGTTTTTTCCATCAAGAACTGGAAAACTAATCGGAGATGTTATGAATTTCATCACTGAGCAAATACATAATTCCTGGAAAGACGCCTTGAGAGTTTGAGAAATATTTGAATGCTATCGCTTTTGCGCAGTTAATATAATGTACACAATAAAAAATATTATGTTTATTGCAACTTTGGTGCACCTACAATAATTGCGTTTTCTTTTTCTTTATTTAGGGCTTAATCAAGTGCCATTCTGGTCAGTCCTGAATGGCACTTACTTAAGCAGGCTTTTATAGAAAAATCTAAAAAAACAGATAAAAAATGAAGATAATAAATATCGTCATTCCCGCATGCTTTTAGCGGGAATCCAGTGACTTTAAGGCCTGCAGGGTCACTGGATCCCGGCTCAAAAGACTGCCGGGATGACAGAAACTGGGCGTTTTCTTTTTCTTTATATAGGATTTAATCAAGTGCCATTTTGATCAGCCCCAACATTTCCAAAAAACAAAAATTACAAAATACATTAGTGTGTTTTGCAATATTGAGTCTGTACTTTTCATAACAGAGCTTTTATGCTTTCATTTCTTTTATACACATCCAGGCCATGTTTTTTATTGACGTTGAAATACCATGCACAAACTAATTTCTCTACTGCTGCCATTGTTTTTGGGACTGGTTATAGGCTGGTTTGCACATCAATACCAGAATAATAAGTCGGTTAAACAAGTTGCCGCACCCGATGCGTCGTTAATTACACCAATCTCACCTTCCGCACAAACTATGCTTGCAGACCTGCAATCCAGAGAACAGCTTAGTGTGGTACAGCTACTAAAACGCCATGATTACCAGGCTGCACTTGAACGCTATGAAGCTTTGCAGGGATTAACGGATAGCACCCTGATGAATCAGGCAAGGGCTGAAATTTTGCTGCACGCGCAAAAACGGCTTAAGGCCCATGACTTTGTGTCTGCGGTGCAACTATTACAGGGTTTCCTGCTCGCATCCTATCGAGATAGCGAGGCGCGTTTGCTACTGGCAGAAGCCTATGTTGGGCAAGGGGATTATTTAATAGCAATCGAGCAAATTTATGAAGCCAGAGGTGTGGCTATTCGTGCGCAAATGCTTGCACGACTCACAGAGCGTATCCGTTTTGTGGCCCGAAAACAGGCCGAACTGTACCGTAAAAATGCTGACCATGCGGGATTGTTGAGTCTCTACCAGAACCTTAGTCAAAAAGAGCCTGACTATGCACCCTGGTTTATAGAACTTGCACTTGCACAACTGGCACTGGATGACCAGGAAGCAGCACAGAATTCGTTGGCACTGGTAATATCCGACCCTGACGTCGGGGAGCAGGCACGCAGCATGTTAATCAAGTTAAAACAAACATCGAGGCTTGAAGCGGATACAGAGTCAGCTGCACGGGTGACAGACATTTCAGGCATACCGCTGACGCGCAAAGGGCACAGTTTTCTGGTTGAAGCGAGTCTACAGAATAGTGATAGTCTCCAATTGTTATTAGATACAGGCGCTTCGATGACTATCATCACTCCCCAGGTATTACAGCAATCAGGTATACGTTATCAGGATAGTGGTAATAGTCATGTTTTTAGCACCGCTAATGGAACAGTGCGTGCACCGGTTTATACTCTTGAATCACTCACCGTGGGTGACTGGACCTTAGAACAGCTTGAAGTTGGGGTGCTGGAACTAGATGGTATTGATGGCCTGCTCGGTATGAATTTCCTAAGCCATTTTCGTTTTTTTATAGACCAGCACGAGTCTGTGTTGCGACTGTCGCCGAATTGATTACCAAGTTAAATAAAATGCAGGCCACGATTTACACGAATATTATTTAAAAGCAAAAAGCATATTGTCCGCAAATGAACGCCAATACACGCAAATAAAAGCAAAAGCTTTATACAGGTTGCAGTGTGCAGCAGGCACACAAACAAAATATTTGCGTTTCTTTGCGTTCATTTGCGGACAATATGCTTTTATCTTTTAGATTTTTAATCATGTTTTGCGGGGATACCTCAGGGTTTGTCCTTGAATTCCATTAATTACAAATATTCCAGGCTTAGAAATGATTACATATAAAAACTACTCAGTATCAATTTTACTCTTTTTGATTATTTCTCTTTCTAATGTTGTTAATGCAGATGCAACTGGACAGGGTATTATGGTAAAAAACTCAGAATGTCAGCAAACAGCCGTGAAAAAATCACAGGAAATGATCCGCTTCATTCTTAATGATTTATCAGCAACCTATACGCAAGTAGGTGGTGGTGGAATTACGGGTATCAAACTAACGGCAACCAAAACTTTTCAAATTTCTATTTCACAGGAAGAACGTATTGATCAGATAAGTTATGAACTTGCGATAGACAAAAATTGTAAAATTACAGTATTAAATCGTAAAGAGTCTACTGTTTCACCCTGGCAAAAATAGCGTAATAAAAGACAGACCACGGTTAACATAAATCATAATTATGACCTATACCAGAAAACCCTAATTTGTATATGGTTTAATAGTCTGGTATTTATATACCCCCACAAAAATGAAATGACTATTATGCCAAAAAAAATACGCCTACACCGTAGTGAACTTGCCGTACCCGGCAGCAATATCCGTATGCTGGAAAAAGCCCCCAATGCCGGCGCTGATGCGGTTTTTCTAGATCTCGAAGATGCGGTTGCCCCGGATGACAAGGCTCAGGCGCGCAAAAACGTCATCGAAGCCCTCAATGAACTCGACTGGTCAAAATGCAGTGTATCGGTGCGTATTAATGGCCTTGATACCCATTACTGTTATCGAGATATCGTCGATGTAGTGGAACAGGCGGGGGATAAGCTGGATACGATTCTGGTACCCAAGGTCGGCAAACCCTCCGAGCTTGAATATGTCGAGCTTATGTTAAGCCAGATAGAACAGGGCTTTAGCTACGAACCCATTAATTTAACCGCGTTGATAGAAACCGCCATGGGCATGGCCAATGTTGAAGCTATTGCACAAAGTTGCCCCGACCGCCTTGAAGCCCTGCATTTTGGGGTGGCGGATTATGCCGCCTCCACCCAGGCGCGCACCACCAATATGGGCGGTGCCAATGTCGATTACACCATGCTCACCCACCCGAATGAACAGGGCATACGCGAACGTCACTGGGGTGACCAGTGGCACTTTGCCATGTCCCGCATGATGGTGGCCTGCCGGGCATATGGTCTGCGCCCCATCGATGGCCCGTTTGGTGATATTGAAGATACAGAGGGTTTCAGCTCCGTTGCCCGAGCTGATGCGGCCCTGGGTTATGAAGGCAAGTGGGCCATTCACCCCAGCCAGATTGCCCTGGCTAATGAAGTGTTCTCACCCTCTGAAAAAGACATTAACACCGCGCGCCAGATACTCATTGAAATGGAAAAAGCCGCCGCAGAAGGCAAGGGAGCAGTCTCCCTTAATGGCCGCATGATCGATGCCGCCTCTATTCGCCAGGCACAGGTGATGGTTGACCGGGCCAATCAAATCGAACACTCAGCGGGGTAACCACCAATGAACATCCATGAATACCAGACCAAAGAATTACTCAACTCTTATGGTGTGCCCATACCCGAAGGTCGGGTGGCAGACTCCGAATCCCTGGCCGGTATCGTTGCTAAAGAACTTGGTGGTGAGCGTTGGGCCATTAAAGCGCAAATTCATGCGGGTGGCCGGGGCAAAGGCGGTGGTGTTCAACTGGCAAACTCCATCGAAGAGGTACGCAAGCACGCGGACAAAATGATTGGCTCTAACCTGGTGACCCCGCAAACCAGTAAAGAGGGCAAGCTTGTGCAGCGGGTGCTGGTGGAATCGGCCCAGCAAATTTCAAAAGAATTTTACCTTGGCCTGATTATCGACCGCATTCGCCAACGCATTACCATTATCGCCTCAGCCAGTGGCGGCATGGATATAGAAGCCGTGGCCGAGAGCGACCCGGATAAGGTCATTCGCGAAGCGGTAGACCCGGCCATTGGTCTGCCTGAATTTCAGTGCAGAAAAATTGCCGCCCGCATTGGCCTTACCGGAGCACTGATGCCCCAGGCGGTGAAACTCATGCAGGCTTTATACCGTTGCTTCCGTGATAAAGACGCCCTGATGGCGGAAATTAACCCACTGGCCATCGTCAATGAAAACAAACTTATCGCCCTGGATGCCAAAATGTCCTTCGACAGTAATGCGGTGCATCTCCACCCCGATATTCTTAATTACCGTGACTTCGATGAAGAAGACGCCAAAGAAGTAGAAGCAACCGGCCATGGTCTTAACTACATCGCCCTGGATGGCAATGTGGGTTGCATCGTAAACGGCGCAGGGCTTGCCATGGCTACCATGGATGCAATCACCTACCATGGCGGCAGCCCGGCCAATTTCCTGGATGTGGGTGGTGGTGCCTCCCCGGAAAAAATAGCCAATGCCTTCCGCATTGTACGCAAAGACCCCAATGTAAAAACCATACTGCTAAATATTTTTGCCGGCATTAACCGCTGCGACTGGGTGGCCGAAGGCGTGGTGCAGGCCATGCAAAAACAGGATATCACCGAACCGGTTATCGTTAGATTATCGGGCACCAACTATGAACAGGGGCAGAAAATTCTAGATGATTCCGGGCTGCCATTTATAAGCGCCAATGACCTGGACGATGCGGCTCGTAAAGCCGTTGAAACCGTAAATGAGATTACCCAAACCACCACGCAGAACGGAATGGGGAGATAAACCATGAGCATATTAATCAATAAAAACTCACGGGTAATCTACCAGGGCTTTACCGGCCAACACGCCACCTTTCACGCGGAAGAAGCCATTAAACATGGCACTAATATAGTGGGTGGAGTAACCCCGGGCAAAGGCGGCATGACCCATATAGGTCTGCCGGTGTTTGAAACCGTATCCGATGCGGTACGCGAAACCGGCGCCGATGTCTCAGGCATATTTGTACCTCCACAGTTTGCCGCCGATGCCATACTCGAAGCCATTGAAGCAGGCATTAAAACCATAATCGTTATTGCAGATGGCATTCCGGTGCAGGGCATGGTGCGGGTTAAGCGTTACCTGATTGGCCACGACGCAATGATCTACGGCCCCAATACCGCTGGTGTGATAACCCCCGGCGAATGCAAAGTGGGTATCATGCCCGCCAATATTTATAAACCCGGGCGCATTGGTGTGGTGTCACGCTCGGGCACCCTGAATTATGAAGCGGTCGAGCAAATGACCAAACTCGGCCACGGTCAGTCCACCAGTGTCGGCATAGGCGGTGACCCCATAAATGGCGCTAATTTTGTGAATGTGCTCAGTGCCTTTAATGAAGACCCGGATACCGATGCGGTTGTACTCATTGGTGAAATCGGCGGCAGCCAGGAAGTGGATGCGGCGCAATGGGCAAAAGAAAATATGAAAAAACCCATTATTGGTTTTATCGCGGGTGTGTCAGCCCCGGTGGGTAGGCGCATGGGCCATGCGGGGGCCATTATTTCAGCTGAAGCCGATACCGCAGAAGCCAAGATGAACAGAATGGAGGAGCTGGGTGTGCATGTGGTGAGAAATCCGGCGGATATTGGAAGTACGGTTGATCGGGTTATGAAAAATATCGCTGCAATCCCGCTAACTTAAAACATATCGTCATCCCCGAACGCTTCTATCGGGGATCCAGTGACCTTAGGTACTGCAAAGACACTGGATTCCCGATAGAAGCGTTCGGGAATGACGAAGCCTTTGTTGTTTTTAAGTGACCTTATAGGGTGGAATCAAAACCACATTCTTCAAACCTGGATTATTACTTTCAAAAAAGGTAATAAACAAATGACAGACACCTATCACCTGAAACGTTTCCTGGAAGCACAAAATAAAATATATACCAATGTCATTAATGAATTAACCCAGGGCAAAAAAAGAACCCACTGGATGTGGTTCATCTTTCCCCAATTAGATGGGCTAGCTCATTCAGAAACCGCAAAAAAATACGCGATTAAATCAGCAGCAGAAGCACATGCCTATATATCACATCCAATACTAGGAAAAAGATTAATCGAATGCAGCAGACTGGTTTTAGCGTTAAACAATAAAACCACAAACGAGATTTTTGGTCACCCCGATGACCTGAAATTTAACTCTTCAATGACCCTGTTTAACCAGATCGCAAAGGGTAACGATTTGTTTAAAAAGGTGATTGATAAATATTACAGTGGGCATGGGTGTGAATTTACCCAGGCAAAATTTAGATGAAACAGGTTTATCACGATTTTTAAGCCGATACACCAAAGGGCAGTGCGACTGGAAAGAGTACTGTAAAATTTGAGAGTAACGGGGTTGCTGTTTAAATGAAAATAAATTTTTTAGAACTAACATTGGAACCGATTCATGGATATTTTGATATAGATGCAGTGCTAGCTTATTTAAAGGCCATGCCCTATTGCAGCAAAGATTCTGTTAGTGAATATTCAGACGATTTGCTGCAATCATATATGATTTGTGGAACTCAAATAACCTTGGAATATTGCAAAAAGAAGCGCAAAGAAAATCCCGGTAGATTTCTTTTCGTATGTTCTGTTGTACATGTATACCCGACTGATAATAAATTCGGCATTGGTTTATATGGTGATGCGGAAGACCCTCGCTTTATTGATGCAGCAAAGTTTGTTCTTCATATACTGGGGCAATATAAATGCAAAATTAGTGATGAATTTGGAAATGACTGGACTGAACAGGTTGAGAAAAAGGGAGCGGAAAGTTTATTTTAATAATTTCTATACTGCTTTAAAAAATGTAATGTAATAATAGATAAATACTCAAAACTATTTAAACTTTGTTACAGAGACACAGAGAACACAAATAATGCGTAGGGTGGATCAAGCGAAGCGGATCCACCAGGCCCCGGGACAATGGTGGATCCGCTTCGCTTGATCCACCCTACGATTATCTTATCCCCTGATAAGTCACTTCTTCTTTAAAAGCAATTTACCTTAACTGATTATGTTTTTTAACAGCATAACTCCCAAAATAGATATAGCAATAAAAAATTATCTGGTCTAGTCTGTTTCCACCTCCCCGAAAAACAGGTACCTTGATATGTTATTAGTCATTTATAGTGGTTTCTTTTGCGGTATTTGGGTTTTGATCTATTTGTCGTTGATGTACACCCTGCGACAAGTCCCGATGTTTGAAAACGTCGAAGTTAACAGCTCAGGCGACTTACCCAAGCTCAGTGTAATTGTTCCGGCCTGTAATGAAGGTGAGCATTTAGAACAGGCAGCAAAAACGCTCATCGCCCAAAATTACCCAGGCCTGGAAATTATTCTGGTTAACGATCGCTCAACCGACAACACGCGGGAAATCATCGATCGTTTAGCGAAAGAAAATTTACAGGTAAAAGCGGTTCATATACAGGAATTACCTGAAAACTGGATAGGAAAAGTGCATGCACTCGCCGAAGGAAAAAAACAGGCAACGGGTGAGTGGTTGTTATTCACCGATGCGGACATCAGATATGCACCTGGGCTTTTACGAAAATCTGTCGCCTATGCACAAAGTCAATCAATTGATCATTTAGCATTAATGCCCGGCGTAGAAATGAATAATTTTTTACTTGAAGTTGCAGTTCAATCTTTTGGTTTACTCTTTTTACTCACAACCCATGCCGCCCGTGTTAACAAGCCCGGCAGTAAATCTGCAATAGGTGTGGGGGCATTTAACCTGGTTAAAACCGAAACCTTTGAGAAAACACCCGGCTTTGAATGGCTACGAATGGAAACCGTAGATGACATGGGTGTCGGCGTAATGGTAAAAAATTGTGGCGGGCAATCCCACTTTGCAGTAGCAGACAAAGAGTTAAAACTGGGTTGGTATGAAAGCCTGCCAGCCATGTTTCGCGGTTTAGAAAAAAACCTGTTTGGTGCCGGGCCGGGTTACAGTGTATTTAAACTCAGCTTTCAATTACTGTATATGTGGAGTTTAATAATCACACCATTTATTGCACTCAGCTCTGAAAACACCTGGCTGTTTTCATTGGGTATAGTCGTGTTAAGTCTCTACCTGATATTTTCAATATTTTTTATCCGCGAAAAACGATCAGAAACCTTGAGGTTATTATTATTTCCACTGGGTTTAGTGTTGCTAACCGTGATGATGATTTGGGCCGCATACAAATGCATAAAAAATAACGGCATAGACTGGAGAGGAACCCATTACACACTTGCGCAGTTACGCGCAGGGCAGCGGGTAAGGTTTTGATGTATTTCTATTTCAGCTAAAAATTGTAAATGTATCTTTAATGTAGGGTGGATCAAGCGAAGCGGATCCACCAGATGGTGGCCAGAAAATGTCGGATCCACTTCGCTTGATCCAGCCTACAACGTTATACTACCTGTTTTTTCTATTAGAATTTTTAATAGTACTGTAGCCTCATGCAAGCTCAGAAATAGCCACTATATAATTTTTACCATAATACTTAGCGCACTTTGGGCATGTTGTATAGAAATAATAGGTTTTTTTCACATGTTTTCCTTTGCTCTCAACATAAGCATTCATTTCTTTTTCCCATTTAGGCACATTTTTATACGGCCCTTCAAAAAGCTTTGTTAAATAATTACCGGACATATGAATCATTTCCTGGTCGGGCACGGCTTTACTAACTGAAAAAAAGTGTTCAGCCGTCCACAAAGAAGGGTCATAAGATAAAATAATTAAATCATTTTCATCCAGTGCTTCTGCTTTTTCTATGGCGTCAAAGGTTTTCTTGAAAACAGAACGCATATTAAGCGGAACGTGAAAAAGGCATCTGGCTTTTGCCTTAACAAATAACTTGTCTTTAAACTGGAGCTCCTGCTCATCCCATCCGTCAGTATTAAATCTGGGGCAACAGTTAGTCGGGTTATCACTCATGTCGTATTTAGGTAAAGCGTTAATATCCATAACTACTCTCCTTATTTATACCTGGGTAAATTCAAAATAGTCATATATTGATGTCGTTATACAGAGTTACTTTATGACGTCAATACTTTTGAATGTAATACCTGATAACGCTAGAGAAAACACTTGTAGTGTAACAAACAAACCAGGAATGGATTATGAGTAATATCAAAGAGCCATTAGTTGTGACTTATCAAATGAATTTCTCAAATTTAATAAAATTTTTACATAGTAATTGTGAATTTGTTATACCATTACGATTTTGATAAAGAGAGTTTATGTATGAGATTTCTAGTAATACTATTATCTGTTTTTATAGTTTCTTGCGGCGGAAGTGGTTCTTCCCCGAGCGGCAGTCCGGATACGGGGGATTCCTCTACTAATCTCACTTCACCGGAAAACTTCAATAGCACAGCAGGGGTTTCGCAAAATTCACTATCATGGGACAGTGTTGCCAATGTTGATAGTTATATAGTTTACTGGAGTACCACACCTGGTGTAAGCACAAGTGATAATTCACTGTTTCCGGGCAGCAGCACTCAAATAACACATGATGGCTTAAATTCGAACAATACTTATTACTATATTGTCACCGCTATCGTTTCAGGTAAAGAAAGTGTTCCTTCAACTGAAATAGCACAAACACCATTTTCCGTTACTCCCTGGACGCTAATAACAAAAGATAGCTCGAAAACACTTTTTGATATGGCCTGGAATGGAAACCGGTATGTCGCTGTTGGCTTCAATGCCATATTAACAAGCACCGATGGAATTAACTGGACCGAGCAATCTGCGGGAACAAATTCAAAACTCTGGGGCGTTATCTGGGCTAATAACCAGTTTGTTGCCGTAGGAGAAAATGGAAAAATAATGATCAGTCCCGATGGTTTAGACTGGACGGGAACTTACAGTAATTCATTTACCACATTGGTGGGCGTTGCCTGGACGGGGGCTAATTATGTCGCAGTCTCCTACGACGCTAATGTCTACACTAGCCCAGACGGCATAAACTGGTCTGCTGATGCGATGCTAATTTCCGCTGGCGGTGTTATCTTGAGGGGTGGTCTCAATGATATTGTCTGGACCGGAACAAGGCTGGTCGTTGTTGGTGAAGATTACATAGCAACAAGCCCCGATGGTTTTCAATGGACAGGCCAGACAACAGATGATTTAACAAATTTTAAAAGAGTGATCTGGACCGGCACTGAAGTGCTTGCGGTGGGGCCGGTAGGTGTCATCATATCAAGTGCCGATGGTTTAACATGGACACATGAAGACACGGGAATTAATGAAAAAATGGATAGTATTACTTACACGGGAAGTGAATATATAATTATTGCACGTGCATTTGGCGATAACTTCTATCGGAGTAGCGACAGGGTTAACTGGACAATTCTTCCTGAGCTTGAATCCATGCCCTTTGCAAATTTAGCGTCTTTTGAGAATGCGATCTTCGCATATGGCACGGATAATATCATGGCTTTATATACACCTTGATATAAGTTTTGGTGTTAAACCCATTTGTTAAACAGGAACAGGTTCAGGCTATCACCCTAACTTTTTACCACGTTATTAGCCGACTTAATGACTGCTTGTTTGTTGATAAAAATCAACATTCTTTCATGCATAATAATTACACTCGATTAAGTAGGGGAAGAGTTGTATTAGCATGATTTTGGGGATTTGATTTCTTATCTATCTAGATAAAGGGGAGATGACCATGAAAAAATATTTCTTAATTCATACTCTGATAACCGGCCTGTTTTTATCTTTTAGCATTCAGGCAGAAGATGCCATACTGTCATTTGAGGAACTCGATGGTGACTCGGATGGATACATTACTGCAGCTGAAGCTAAAGCCAGCAAGAACATCGCTAAAAATTTCAAAAAAGTAGATACCGATAGAGATGGCAAAATAAGCATCACTGAATTTCAGTATTTTATGGGCAAAGACCTGTTTACTCCACCTGAAGATACTGAAATAGAAGAACCGGGTGCAGCGCCTTATTGATGAGATGTTTGCCGCAACGGGTATTGAAAATTAATATTTTCTAAACACCGTTGTGCCGATTTGAAGCAAACGTATTAGCCCTCTTTTAGGAAATGAGGGCACGGGGGGTTGAATCAGTTTCATTTATAAAACGCTATTTATCGTGTTTATAATCTTGAATCTTTTTCCGTCATCCCCAAACACTTCTATAGGGGATCCAGCGACCTCAATCTTTTTATCCCGTCGTACCAGCATGCAACTAGCTGCAACCCGATGACTTCAGGTTTTTAAACAATCAATCCATAAATCAGTGCCGTAAGAAAAGCAATGTAGGTGCGAATTAAATATCTTATGAAAACAAAAATTTAGGATAATTTTAAGCTTTTTGTTTTAACGGGTGTCCTAATAACTTAGCCACAGTGTCGAGCGGTGCCTTCATCCTTTAGTAGTCGAGTGATATCGCGCTGGGTAAAGCGAGTTATCCTGCCCTTGAATCAAATGCGGCTCGATTAATTAGTTGAGAAGAAACTGTAGTCTTTCATCAGCTTTAGCCGGAGTTATCTCAATAACTTCCGCGCTTACCACGTTTTCTGCCACAAACGGATCTTCATTCACTCTGCTTTGAAGATCCGCTAGTGATGTGTTATGTGCTACAACGCCTCCACCGGAGTTAGGATGAAGACTGCCAACCAACAAAAACACGTTGTCATCAAACCCTCGCTTGATCCATTCGTTGTGACCTTCCATGAATTGACTGGCCTGGTTTTTGTTGCTGGAAAATTTAAGTAATACAATAAACATTAGATTTTTCTCCTGTTGATGAATATATTAGTTGTTATATTGAATCGGAATTGCCAGAGGTCTGATTGGTGATGCAGTAGCACCACGTAACTTTAGCGGGGAGGCCATAAACATAAATTCATACACTTTGTCTTTTGCTAGTTCTTCAAGCCATATAACCTCAATCAATGAAACACCCTGCTCAGCTAAAAGATATGAATGTATGGGCGCAAAATTCTTAGGATTTCCAGAAGGAATAGTCTCAACACCAAAATTATCTGCACCAATCAGCATAGCCTTTTTCTCTTTGGCCAACCATTGCGCAGCCTCTAAACTCAGGCCAGCCTGGCCTACAAGACGGTATTTGGCGTCATCAGGCCAAAGGGTCATCAGGCCAGTTCTTATCAAGACAACATCACCAGCGGAAAGTGTCGTGCCCTGTTTTTTCAGCGCGCCTTGTATATCTGACACCGTATGGAATAGAGCTCTGGCAGATGTATCACATTCTTGTACTTTGCCACATCTATGAGTACTCCTCTCGCAACTATGGGGGCATACTTGTCAGCACCAGATTTGCGCCACCCACGAGCGCCAAGTGCATCATCGGCACTAACTTGATTCCATATCTTTCCGTTAAGCCCGAAGTGATTGAGTGTATCAATGTGGGTGCCTACGTGGGTGTACATAGAGACAGCATCACCAGAGTGTGATACCAGGTTTTTAGCTTTGCCACGTGGAGGAGTATGTGTCATCCAGATTTGATAGGATTGATCTCCGAAAGAATCACAGCAGGTTGGCATACCTATGAATAGTTCTACCCCCAGATCATAAATACGGCCACTGGCAACCTGTTTAAGAATATTGAACCTGGAAGTATCGGTCATCATATTGAGTGTGCCAATTTCGTCGGCTTTTCCCCATGGGCTTTTTGCCGCTTCATTCTTTGAAATTTTTGATTGAGCACTTGTACTCACAGTTACCATAATTAAAAGCGAAATTATCTTTGTTGCTTTTATGAATTGTTGTTTCATTTAAAGGTCCCTTAATTGAAGATGTAAATTATTATTCAGTGCTTTCTGCGCATGATTTTAACCAATCGGCCATCTGTTTTACTTCCTGGTTTATGAATTTTTTATCATGAAAAGCATTTGCAAGTGTGGCGACCCCCTGGCTGCGAGCAAGAAGGTGCATTGCTAACCTGTCTGCATCTGTCTTGCGACCGAGCAGTGTAAACTGTTTGCGTAACCAGATTCGAAACAAGGTAAATATTTCATTTGCCTCGTCTTGCGATGTATGATTCAACTTCGAAAGTTCAGTACTCAAGGTGCCAACCGGGCAGCCGTAGTATTTTATTTTGTCCCAGTTCACAATTAAAATATTGATAAAACTGAGAATGCGGTCCTCGGGTTTCTTTCCCTCAATTTCCCACTTATCTAACATTTTCTGGGTATTAGACAAACGTAAATTTATTACTGCATCCAGAATTTCATCCTTGGATTTAAAGTGGTAGTAAAAATTACCACGTGAAATTTTCACTTCATTTGCAATGTCTGCGAAGGAAGTGTGATCGTAACCTTGTCGATAGAATAATTGATCGGCAGCTTCAACTATATGATCATATTTAGTTTTGTCATTCATAAAAATATCTACGCTTAAGCTTCTGTACTTCGGCTATGTTGTGCAGAATCTAAGATGCCGCCAATTCTAGTAGTCAGATTTTTTGACTGAAATGGTATGAAAAAATCGGAATACATTATTAGCCGCTACTTAATAGTTAATTACAATTAGGACGTATGTCCTAATTTTGTGCAAAGATTAGGTCAATTGTCCTAACTTGTCAAGAGGCAAACAAAAATCATTAAAAAATTACGTTTTAAGAGCAACTGGCAGAACTAAGATTCAGAGTGATACAGTAATGAGCACACGCTGCATTTTTAATACAGGTGACTTGGAGTGAACACGTGCCGGCATCTGGTTGAAGCTGGAATCATATTGGAAGTTCGATAGCGCCTCTTTCCTGGTAAAGCAGAAATTTAAAGCATTTCCTTAGTGCGTCCATGATTGTTCGAGCAACCCAAAGCAGACATTCAGATCTATAAGAAATTTGCCAGATCTGTCAAATCATGTTCAACATAGAAATGTCTGTGATGTTTGATGTGCCTCAGCAATTAAATCTCTCTTGCAGTGTATAAAAGAACCTAATACAAAAGCAGGGTATGCTGGTAAAAAATACATTGATTTTCATTTTCATATACCTATTTAAATGACTTAAATAGAGACAAGTGTTTGTGTATTGCATCTTCTGTTTTTCGGCTAATCACATTAACTGAAATTTTGGGAGATAAATGATGAAAAATTTAATTGTTTCTATTTATGTTTGTGTTGCTGTAATTGGGGCTATCTTACCGAGTAATTCTTCAGCCGCCTATTGGGATGTGACATTTACGGCAGAAAGGGTCGGTCAAGTTGGAATGGTTGATGACGGAGAGAACATATTTCAAGGAGACCCTGACCTTTTTTTCGCCATGCAAATTGAAGTGCCGGGTTATCTAGAAACACAGGTGTTTTATGAAGGGGCATATGTAAGCACAACTGACTGGAATTTCCCTGACCAGTCAGTTTCTTTATCAAATATATACACTAATTCTAATTTGCCCCCGCAAGTATGGTTTAGCTTCTGGTTATTGGATGATGATGTTCCATTTGGAGATCCCGATCTACTCGGTGTTCATAGCTTTTCAACTAACTCAAATATAGCAACCACAAATACTTATAATAATAATATCAACTGGTCTTTTATTCCTGATCCTCTGGCTTACGCAGGCAGTGGATGGCCGAACAACTACGTACTTAGTTACAACGTATCCTTCGAGCCTGTTCCAGTTCCACCAGCTGTATGGTTATTTGGCTCCGGTTTAATAGGTTTGGTAGGGTTTGCCAGGCGGAAGAAAGCATAATACTTATCAATATTTGATGTAGTTTAAAGGCGGCTTATAGTCGTCTTTTTTTTATTAAATAATAAAACCACGTCCTTAGGGCGTGGAAGAGGTTTCTGGTTATTGCCATAAGAAAAGCTTGTCATCCCCGAATGCTTGTGTCGGGGATCCAGTGACCCTGGAGTCTGTAAAGTCGCTGGATTCCCGATACAAGCATTCGGGATAAAAACGCCTGGAGCGTTTTTAAACAGGCTATGCCTGGCCGTAAGGCGCAGGGCAGGAGCCCGGAGTAATGACGAAGTCTTTTTTAGTTTTTTATACGCCCTTATAGGGCGGAATCAAAACCACGTTCTTAGAACGTGGATTTTTACTTTCAGCTAAACGCCCGCTATAGGCCGAAAACTGACACTAAAATATTTATATTAAATGTCCGCTAACCTGATGAAAGCGTCCATTCATGAAGATAAGGCCGTCTTACCTGGACTAAAAATGAAAAGTGGTCGCTGAACACCACAAAGCTGCCATTTAGTAATTACTAATATAGGTTTCTGTATTAGCCAAAAACATGCCTACGTAGTTTTTATGTTAGACTTTTGAAAACGACTCAAAGTGGACGTTTACAAATAGAAATAAAGTTACTCTGACATCTTGATTGATAAAAGGTTGGGGTGTACTGGCTTTTCAAAAAATAGATGTTATTGAATGTACATATTCAGCAATACAGAACGAACAAACAAAAAAGCATCCGAGTATGAAACTAAGTCTCTTTTATATCTTATAGGTCAGCGTCGAGATAAAAATGAGATATCAATAGCGGCTATTGATTGTTTTAATGATGTTACCGGTATGAGTAAAGCTGGTGAAAAGCTTTGGGACATCCAATCTAAGGGAGAAGCGAATCTTACCCCAAGAAAGCTTGGTAAATATCTGATTACTTTGTTTGATAATTACGATTCTGACTTTGTCTTCTTCGATTATATTTTCTTTATGCCAAAGATAGACGGTAAATACCTGATTGATGGTGTTCAGAGTGTCTATAGTGTATCCGGTTTTAAGAGTAAACAAGCGATCAAAATAAAAGAAGGTCTAATTCAGGAAGTTGAGAGGCTAGGAAAGCCTTATGAAGAAGAGGCTGTAGATGACTTTCTAGAGAGGATAACTATCGTAGAGGATAGAAAAAACACAACCACCTATGTGAAGGATATTGTTAGGTTTAAGCATCAGAGTGCGAAAGACAATAGGTTCTATGATGAGATATTCAAGGAAATAAGGGATTTTCAAAGCGCGAAAAAGAATTCGTTCATCTGGATACCCGGACACCCACATTAAATCACAAGTACTTTTCAATATAAAATAAATCTTAAGCTATCGATTTATTGCTACTTTAATTAGTTCGTTAACCCTCTGTGTCAGGATAGTTCTTTTAAACCGATTAAATTTTGAAACAGAAAACTGGTTGCATTTATCAACCCACTTTGAAAGTAAATTAAAAGGTTTAGTCGGTTCAGTAATAAGCCTGAAAGTAGCCTGCGAAAAAATGGGCTATAAACGCACGGTGTTTAAATGCTGTTGCGAGCAATATTTTCCGTAAAAAACAAAACTTAGCTAGCAATCAACAAACATCAGTACCTTGCTGACGGTTTGCTGTGGGTTAAATTCAGTCAATACTCAAATAATGTCTGTTCTTTGCCTGAATCTGGTATTGCAAAAAAAAATAATTCTTTTTTATTAATACGGTATGAAAATAAATTTTAAAAAGTTTCTGATTTTATATTTTTAACTTGGGTGTCCTGTTATTTTCTGTTATTTATGTTATTTATTTCTGTTATTTACTGTTATTTATTGTGGGTTTAGGAAATCAATAAAAAATTATAAAAACACCCATCTATATAAATATTTTTATATGTTTCTGCATTAAATAAAAAAATGGGCAACA
>Ga0316207_10001893_pt1 | contig 23630 bp, 22 predicted proteins | sample 6weekpyrite_MG_FD_204943 | JGI IMG/M metagenome (GOLD analysis project Ga0316207, IMG submission 204943) | Microbial mat bacterial communities from mineral coupon in-situ incubated in ocean water Damariscotta River, Maine, United States -... | ecosystem: Environmental > Aquatic > Marine >... | reverse complement strand
TTTTAGCCATTGATATAAACCCGTGTTCCAACCGAAACTTCATCAAACAACTTGATGATATCGCAGTTGTGCATACGCACACAGCCATGTGAATTAGGCACACCTAGTTCAACATCATCCGGAGTGCCGTGGATGTAAATATAACGACGCATGGTGTCGACGTTGCCGAGGCGATTCAGACCAGGCTCAAGGCCACTCAACCATAGAATGCGTGACAGTACCCAGTCTCGCCCTGGTTGTTCAGCATTCAATTCAGGCGTATAGATTTCGCCCGTCGGTCGACGAGCAATAAACACTGTATTTTCCGGCTGTCCTTTACCAATCTTTGCCCTGACCTTATGCCAACCGCGCGGCGTGCATTCACTGCCAAACTGTTCACCGGGACCATTGCTGGCGGTGGAGACGTCAAACACGTCCAATAACTCCTTGCCACGCAGCAGAGATAAGGATTGATCTGCAATGTTGACCTTTAACCACAGTTCTTTAGAACTAGTTGCGTTTGACATGAATCACTCCATCGTAATTGCCATCTCGTGCCAAGGTATATCCGCTAATGCCTTTGCGTGCCGCGAACAAATGATCTTCGTACCACAACGGCACATAGGGCAACTGATCCAGCAAGTGCGCCTGTAGCCGGGCATAGTGTTTTGCCTGTTGTGGCAACGTCAATTTAGCCTCGGCGGCATCAATCAGTTCGTCTGCCTGGACATCAGCATAGCGACCACGATTGGCACCATTGGGCGGCACCGATTCACTGTGAAAAACATAACGAAAGATATCCGGCGTTTTGATACCGACCCAGCTGAGGCTAAACATCTGAAACCGGCCCGCCTTAATGTCACCATAAAAAGTGCCCCAGTCATAACTGCGCAGATCAACGTCGATGCCAACCTCAGACAATTGCTGTTGAATTACTGTGGCCAGGCGAATCCTGAATGGATCGCTGGAGGTTTTATAGACAATTTTCGCTCGTTTGCCATTAACATAACCGGCTTGTTTCAGTAATTCTCGTGCCTTGTCCGGGTCATGTCGATACAGCGGTAGATCTGAATTGCCGGCCCAGTGATCAGGCGGCAACAGGGCGCTGGCCTGTGTGGCAGCATCGCCCATGACATATTTGATGATTGCCTCGCGATCCAGTGCATAGGCAATGGCGCGCCGCAGCAGCAGATTGCCGGTATCTTGATCCTGCAGATTAAAACCCAGATAAGTAAAGTTGGAACCTGGCGCTTTCATCAGCTTAATCTCTTCTTGCTCAGCAAGATAAGTCACCAGCTCGGAAGGCAGGTTGTTTTGCAGCATATCAATCTCACCGCGCAGCAGCTTTAATACCCTGACGGTAGGATTTTTGACAGCGACAAATTCAAACTGCTGGGCGTCACGTTGGCGTTGCAACTGAAGCCTGCCCTCCTCCGGCCAGGCGGCAAACTGAAATGGACCACTACCGATGGGCTGGCGATTGAATGGGTGATCTGCGTCGAGTAACTTGGCAGGCATAATGCCAATCACCAGCCGCCCGGGAAACAGTGGGTCTGATTTGTTGAGATGGAAATCAATGGTCTGAGCATCGACCAGCTCTATCGATTCAATCATGTTAAAACCCGCCAGGTGCGGTGAGGCGATTTCAGGATTAAGGACAGAGTCGTAGGTTGCCTTGATATCGGCTGTTGTTAGCGCAACACCATCATGAAACCTGGGCTGCTGATCGATCAATTGAAAACGATAATGGACTGACGTCAGCGCCTTCCAACGGGCCAGGGCGGGCTTGGCAAGGTAAGCATCATCAAAATCAACCAGCGATTGATATAGCAAACGGTTAATGCGCGACGACGCGGCATCAGTAGCAAAACGGGGATCAAGATTAATCGGTGCACTGGAGATACCGAAGCGTAAAACATTGGTTTCGGGTTTGCTGCAGCCAACTATCGCTAGCCCAAAAACCAGCAGAGTCAAAAAAAGATTCAGTGAACGGGACACCTTATTCAGGACTTGTCCTGCCACTCTTTGTAGGGATGTTTGACCAGACAGACATTGTAATAACGTTCATCGTCTGAAACCTCATCACCCGCCCATGAAGGTTTTTCAAAGGCCTCATCTTCAGAATCCAATTCGATCTCTGCCACGATCAAGCCGGCATTGTCGCCCTCGAATACATCTACTTCCCAGGTATGACCAGCGTGATCGACAAAATAACGGATCTTTTCGATCTTGGGGCCAAGGCAAAGCTCATCCAGCATTTGCTCTGCATCAGACAAAGGAATCAGATATTCAAACTCATGCCGGCTGACGCCCAGGGTCATACTTTTGATGTTGAGATTGGCCTTGCCATCGGCGACACGTACCCGCACCGAGGCGCCGTCGGAACTGGCCAGATAACCCTGCCGGTAAAACGACTCTTTCCTGACGGCGGCGCGCCATGAATCATCGGTGACCAGGAATTTTCGTTCAATTTCAGTTGCCATGACAAACCATTTTCTGCTTTTGATATAGCCGTTTATCATAACGGAGAGCGGTGCCGAAAGCGATATCATCGGCCCCATCCCCCCTTTGAAAACAGGAAAAAGGTTAGCGCTCAAACAGGGCGATCGATTCCACATGAGTCGTATGCGGAAACATATCCATTACCCCAGCTGATTTGAGCTGATAGCCTGCCTCCACCAATACCTGAGCATCACGCGCCAGGGTAGCCGGATTACATGAAACATAGACAATACGATTGGCACCAAAGGCCGGTACATGTTTAACAATTTCATAGGCACCACTGCGTGGTGGATCGATCAAAAGTTTGTCAAAGCCTGAGCCAAACCAGGGGTGCTGATGTGGCTCCTGAGTTAGGTCAGCAGCGTGAAACTCTACGTTTGTAATCTGATTGTGGGCGGCATTTTCCTTACCCCGTTGAACCAGGCCTTCTTCACCTTCCACACCGACAACGTGACCGGCACGGCGGGCCAAAGGCAAGGTAAAATTACCCAGGCCACAAAATAGATCTAACACACGTTCATTTGGTTGTGGGTCGAGCATGGCAATGGCACGACTAAGCATTTTGCGATTGATATCGGTATTGACCTGGGTAAAGTCGGTTGGCTTGAACAACATTTCCAGCTCAAAATCATCCAAACGATAACTCAGCTGCGACTGTTCTGGCCAGATCAGGTGAACGCTATCTGGCCCCTTGGGCTGCAGATAAATATGAATACCATGTTGTTGACCAAATTGAATCAGCTGGGCGTTATCCTCATCCACCAGTTCATCCATATGACGAAACACCAATGCGACCACATCATCGCCAATGGCCACTTCTATTTGCGGCAAACGCTCATAACATTTCAATTCTGAAATCAATTGGCGCAACTCCATAATGCGTTCACCTACCGCTGGATGCAGCACCTCACAACGGCCCATTTCCGCCAACCACCCCGTTCTTTTTTCACGAAAACCAACCAATACAGACTGTTTTTTAGGCACATAGCGACACCCGAGACGAGCCTTGCGCCGATAGCCCCATTCAACAGCTGTCAGTGGTTCCAAAACGATTTCAGGCTGAACAGCGCCAATATGTTTAAAGTTATCAAGCATGATCTGTTGCTTGGCCAAAATCTGCGCCTTGGCATCCATGTGCTGCAGGCTACAACCGCCACAGACACCAAAATGTGGGCACTTTGGTTCAACACGATCAGGTGAAGCCTTTACGATTTCACTCACGACACCTTCGTCATAACTTTTACGCTGACTGAGATAATGGAATGTGACCTCTTCGCCAGGTAATGCACCTTCGATAAAAGTCGCCTTACCATCAATGCGGGCAACGCCACGGCCATCGTGATCAAGCGACTCAATTTGGGCTGGAAATGCCTCTGACGGCATGGGTTTAGACTTACGCCGACGACGTGCCATATGATTAATCCTGAAGCTGGTTTGAACTACTGGGGGAAAACACCGGTAGAAAGATAGCGATCACCACGGTCGCAAATAATGGTGACGATCACTGCATTTTCGACTTCACGAGACAGTCGCAAAGCTGCACTGACTGCGCCACCAGATGAGATACCGGCAAAGATACCTTCCTGGGTACCCAATGCACGGGCAGTCTCCTCGGCGGCCTGCTGGGAAACATCGATAATGCGGTCAACACGTGCTGGTTCAAAGATTTTGGGCAGGTATTCCTGCGGCCAGCGCCTAATGCCTGGAATATTGGAGCCATCGGCGGGTTGAACGCCGACTATCTGAATATCAGCGTTCTGTTCCTTCAGGTATCGTGACGTGCCCATGATCGTACCTGTAGTCCCCATGGCACTGACGAAGTGTGTCACTGTGCCCTGAGTATCACGCCAGATTTCAGGGCCAGTGCCCTCATAATGCGCCTGAGGGTTATCAAAATTGCCAAACTGGTTGAGTACCTTGCCTTCACCCTTGACCTGCATCTCGGCAGCCAAATCTATGGCCGCTTCCATACTGCCTTCACGCGGTGTAAGAATAATCTCGGCTCCAAAGGCCTTCATTACGGCACGGCGTTCGACGCTCATGTGTTCCGGCATAATCAAGATCATGCGATAGTCCTTAATCGCAGCAGCCATGGCCAGTGCAATTCCGGTATTGCCACTGGTTGCTTCAATCAGGGAATCGCCAGGTTTGATTTCGCCACGCGCCTCTGCACGTTTTATCATGCTTAGCGCTGGGCGATCTTTAACTGAGCCGGCAGGGTTATTGCCCTCAAGTTTCACCAGGATAGTGTTAGAACTTTCCTGCAGTAGTCGCTGCAGGCGTACCAACGGCGTATTGCCGACGTAATCTTCAAGAGTCATATAATTCATGGGGCGAATTTTACCCCATTATTATAAGAAGATGGGAACAGAAATAGACTTGAGAAGCCCAGTTTAGGCCTTAATCAAAGTCTGCATCACAGACAAAACCCTGTAAATATTTCCTGAAATCTGTCCCCAGCTCATCATGTTCAAGGGCATATTCGACAGTCGCCTGGAGATAACCGAGCTTGCTGCCACAGTCATAACGCTTGCCCTTGAATTCGTAGGCCAGCACCTGCTCGTGTTTGAGTAATTCGGCTATCGCGTCTGTTAATTGAATTTCACCACCGGCGCCTCGACCAGTCTTGGTCAGATAGTCAAAAATTGCAGGCGTCAGGATATAACGCCCGACTACCGCAAGATTGGATGGCGCAACCTCTGGATGTGGCTTTTCAACAATGCCATCAACCTTGCTTAGGCCTTCACGTATAACCGATTCTTTAACTACACCGTATTTATAAGTTTCCTCTGGTGCAACCCGTTCTGCACCGAGCACTGAACATTTTTCTTGTTCATATAAGTCAACCATTTGTGAAAGGCAGGCCTGGCCGCCACCATTGATCATGTCATCTGCCAGGATGACTGCAAACGGCTCATTGCCGACAACAGGACGGGCACACAACACTGCGTGGCCTAAACCCAACGCCTCTGCCTGGCGAACATACACACATGAGATACCCTCAGGAACGATATCTCGCAGCACCTGCAACAAAGCCTTTTTGCCTCTCTTTTCAAGCTCCGTTTCCATCTCATAGTTTTTATCAAAATGGTCTTCAATGGCGCGTTTACTACTACTGGTAACGAATATCAGTTCATCGATCCCAGCCGCAATGGCTTCTTCTGCAGCATATTGAATCAGAGGCTTATCAACAATCGGCAACATTTCCTTGGGATTTGCCTTGGTAGCAGGTAAAAAACGCGTGCCCATACCAGCGACCGGGAATACAGCCTTTTTAATTTTCATCAGTTAGCAACCTTTTCAAATGGAATGATGTTGTCATTCTCAACAACCCCAATTGCACCCATCTCAGGAACAAGCTTTTTCAATAAATCTTTTAGCTTCTCATTGTCGTAACTCTGACAATATGTTCGCATTTCTTCGAGCACGTACGTAACCTCTTTTTGGTCAACCACACGGCTTTTCGCCAGAAAAATCTTCTCATGGCCTGTCTCTGACAACGACTCCTGATCATGAAACAACTCTTCAAACAGCTTCTCACCTGGACGTAAACCGGTATAGGTAATCTTAATATCATCACCCGGTAACTTTCCAGACAAGCGAATCATCTGTTCGGCAAGATAGGAAATTTTTATCGGTTCCCCCATATCCAGCACAAAAATCTCGCCTCCCCGGCCCATCACCCCCGCCTGTATTATCAATTGACTTGCTTCAGGGATAGTCATGAAAAATCGGCTTATTTCAGGGTGAGTCACAGTTACCGGCCCACCCGCTTTAATCTGGGACTGAAATAGTGGCACCACGCTGCCAGCAGAGCCAAGTACATTACCAAACCTAACGGTAATGAAACGAGTGCTCGATTTTTGCCCGAGCGATTGACAAAGAATCTCAGCAGTCCGTTTGGTTGCCCCCATTACATTGGCAGGATTTACAGCTTTATCACTTGAGACTAGGACGAAAATTCCAGACTTGTATTTATCTGCCGCCAGGGCGATGGTTTGTGTGCCAATAATATTGTTTTTTACCGCCTCACGCGCTTGTTCCTCGAGCATAGGTACATGTTTATAGGCTGCAGCATGAAAGATTACGTTAGGCTTATAGGTGCTAAAAACATACTCAATAGCCACCTCTTCACAGACATCTATCAAGCAAGTTTCAAGATGCAGGTTGGGAAAGCTTTGCTTTAATTCAAACTCTATTTGGTAAAGATTAAATTCAGAGCGTTCAATAATGACCAGCTTTGAAGGCCCGAGTTTGGCGACTTGACGACATAACTCAGAACCAATAGAGCCACCACCTCCACTGATGAGGACTACTTTTCCTGCCAAACCATCACTAATACTCTTCCAATTAAGTTTGATGGGGTCGCGACCGAGAAGATCATCAATCGCAACTTCACGAAGTTCGTTGACAGAGGCATGACCAGAGACCAGGTCCTGTAACCGCGGCAAGGTTCTAAAAGGCACTTTCGCCTCTTCGCATAATTCAACAATGCGTCTCATCTGAGAGTTTGATGCTGACGGCATAGCGATAATCACAATGTCTATGCCGATATTCTCTAACAAATTGGCCAGACTGTTGATTTGACCATGCACAGGTAAGCCGTGAACTTTAGCGCCTTTCAGGCGGGGATTATCATCGAGGAATCCAATCGGCTGATAGACACCTTCACGGCGCATGTCACGAACCAGCATTTCGCCAGAATGCCCTGCCCCCAATATCAAAACACGTTGTGCACTATTGCTAACCTGGTTCTTTAATCCGTAATCTTTCCACATTCTATAAAGAAGTCTGGGACCACCGAGATAAAACATTAAGAACAGAGGGTATAGCGCCAGTGTCAGCCGGGGAACCCCCTCAACACGATTGAAGAAAAAAAGCACCAACATCACCACGAGCGTACCAAGTACAGCCGCACGAATAATATTCCACAGGTCATGAATGCTAGCGAAGCGCCACAGGCCACGGTAAAGCCCAGCTGCACGCAGCACTAAACCTTGGGCAATAATTACGAATGGAAGCGTGCTGAATAAGACAAGCCACTGTTCCTCAGGCACCGAGAAACTCTGCCTGACAAGAAACGCACTAAGCCATGCTGCAGACACCATAATGAGGTCATGCAAAACCACCCATAAACGCAAGTTTATCGATTTCATTTAGCTGCGCTCACACCCCGTATAAAACTCAAATTGTTTCCAGCCGTTTATTCATTTGTCCTTATTATGGACATCCTATGAATAGCTCAGTATGAAAGCAGACGCCTACAACAATAGCGTTGTCATTCATAAGGGATTAAAAAAGCAATCCAGCGAACTCCGACCATGCTTCGTAAATGAATTAACAGCCGTAGTGCTGGTCATTCCTCTTTTCCCTATTCACAACTTGCATGGAAGCTTGCAGAAGCTGCCTGAACAAGTCTACTTTCAATCTTGGTCTCAAGAAGTACTGTAACTAGATCCAGACATGAACGCAAATAAAATCTTTCATAATCAGCTACTTCTGCATCTAAATTAAGTCTAAACATGAGTGGTATGGCCTTGGAGGAAACTTCAGAAAGGGCCTAGAGCTCTTGAGTCGAAAAATCCATGGCAAAAACCATGAAAAAGACCAATATTTAACCCTTTAAAAAAAGAACTTATATCGCTAAGTCAACTAGATGGAAAATAATCTGGCCACCATTACCACAATAATCACAAGCGTTTTGATATTGAATGTGTAAATTTTTAAACTCGACAAATACACCCTACTGCTCTAACCATCATCCTCATACCCTACACTGACTAATCATCTGTAGCACCAGCACCCATTTTTATCATAACTGCAGCAGTCACAACATAAGTTATGAGCAATATTACAATACTCATAGCTGGCAACAATAATGATAAAAAAGCTAAGGGGAACATAACTACAACATTAACTAAAAGAAATCTTACCGTAACTTTGCCGTGGCTATTTAAGCAACGTGATAAACGCTGATAAAGGTGCTTGCGGTGAGGTTGATACCACGCCTCCCCCCTCAGCAGACGACGAGAAAGAGTCACAGTTGCATCCGTCACAAAAAGACAAGCGATAATCAACCAAAACGTTGGGGTTAATAAATCATTAGTGATACTTACAATGGCAAATGCAAATATCATAAAGGCAAGGTAAGTACTGCCTATATCACCCATAAAAATCTTTGCTGGCGGCCAGTTATGCCGCAGAAATCCAAGGCATGAAGCGGCCAGAATCAACGCCCAAGCCCAGTAACCTGCCACAGAAATAACATCAGGATGATAAAACTGAATCGTAATAAGTGAGGCTATCAACATAAAGATGGCCTGAGATGATGCTATGCCATCAATACCATCCATAAAATTAAATAGATTTATCCACCATACACCCGTTACAAGGCACACGATTAATACAAATGCCACCATAAGACTGAGACCACTTTCTTTAAAGCAAAAAAGTAAGCCTGCACAAAGCAAAAACTGAACAATCAGCCGTACAATAGCTGACAGATGAAACTTGTCATCAAGCAGCCCCACAACCGCCAACACAGATGATAAAAATACAACAATACCTACATCAGCTGAAATATTCGCATTATGGTTCATCAACCAAAGACCATAAGCAGTGCTGACTAAGACAATACCCAAACCACCACCATGCGGTGTTGGAGCAACATGAGATGAACGTTCATTAGGATGCTGTATCAAACCAAGCCTACGCGACAAAAGGCGAATAGAATATACGATTCCCCAAGTAAGCATCGCAGACAAACTAACCAACATAACTGCCTGAGAGACTGTCATACGTCGAGATCCTTGCTCGACAAGATAAATGGAGATGGCTTAAAACCAAAATCTTGAGTCGCCTTTGAATGATCGAATGCCATATCCTGATTCATGCGATCAACCATAGAGATAGACACTCCCCTAAACAGGGGTAAAAATCGAAACAGCGAAACCATGAATACAAAAGCAAATCTGGGCAGAGGAAGAAATATTGGCCTCTTTCCTAATGCCTGGAAGACTCGTGTAACCATTTCACGATAGCTGATTGTTTCAGCACCAGAAATATTATAGAAGCCGTTTTCAACAACGGTCATTTTAAGTAATTTAATACAAGCAATGGCCACGTCGTTCAAATGAATAGGTTGCCGCAGACCATCGGCTTTTCCAATTAGGGGGAAGAAGCCAAACTTTTTAATAATGCTTGCTATCGAAGCAATATTTTTGTCTTTTGAAGCACCATAAATCAATGTTGGCCTTAATACTAAACAGCTTATTTGATTTTTCTCGCACCAAATGGTCAGCTCATTTTCAGCGGTAACTAGCTTTCTAACCACCACCCTATCATTGTCAGAGGCCGAGTCCGCTTTGGTATAACGACTAGTTGAACTTAAACAAACAATTCTTTTGCACTTATAGTTTAAAAGCATCGAAGAGTGCGAGGAGATCACCCAGATTGGCGCAAGACAGATCCAGTCAGATATCTGCTCAGTAATAGACTCATCAGAAACAAGAATATCGCTATAAAGGTGCCATGTGATATTTGGAAAGTTCGTATCTTTGCTTACTAACTTCCGTGAAAATGCATGAATTTCAAAACCATCTTTTTCAAGTTCCGACAACAATGCTTCACCAACAAGGCTGGTTGCGCCAATAACGCCAATTTTTTTTACTGCCATTGCCGATATCACCGCACAGCAAATACACGACGGCATGAATAATAGGCGGCGACCATTACAAACCTAAGCCAAACCGAGAGCAATACCGGCCACATCAATAGATGTGGATATTTGTCGTAAAAGAATTTTTTATAAAACCTAGCCATACCTTTGTGCTTATGCCATTCGACAAATATTGGTCTTGATCGACTACACGTGCCTTTTGCATGGATCACCTTGGCCTGAGGGACAAACATGATGCGCCAATCTTTTTCTCTAAAACGCATGCACCAGTCCAAATCTTCACAGTGCATAAAATAACCCTCATCAAGCAACCCCACACGTTCAATCGCTTCACGCTTTACAAACATGCAGGCACCTGAAATAGCCTCAACGGCAACTGGATGAGATGGCAATTGTTGGTCATGTAAAGAAAAATCAGAAAAATATTTCGGGAAAAAATTCCTCAAGAAAGACAGGCCAAATGCTTTAACAAAAGAACGCCACGGCGTTGGCACAAGGCGTCGACCGCCCGCCTGTTCAGTTCCATCAGGATTTAATAGAAGACCGCCAGCCATTCCGGCATCAGGCTGATTCTTCAACTCTGTACACAATATCTGAATCGTATCAGGCTCAACAACACAGTCGGGATTTAGAAAGAATAGATATTGCCCGGAAGCATGTTTGTAGCCGAGATTACATGCTTTAGAAAAACCAAGATTTTCGGACAACTCAATAACTGCCACCCCATTTACAGAGCCGTACTTATTTGTAAGCTTCTCAATACTATTGTCACTTGAAGCATTATCAACAACAACAATCTCGCCAACACGCCCGATTACTGAAGCTACACAATCAAGCAAGGCATCGCCAGCATTGTAATTTACTACGATTAACGATATCTGATTTTGATCACAAGGATTAGACACTGTAGAAGTAATTGCTATTGTGACCTGCCATATTCGTCATCAAATCTTACAATATCATCTTCACCCAGATAGCTCCCAGACTGTACTTCAATTAATTCAAGGGGGATCGAACCAGGATTTTCAAGTCTGTGTTTATTTCCTATTGGAATATAGGTTGATTGATTCTCTGCCACCAACATCTGCTTCTCACCGCAGGTAACTTTTGCCGTTCCTTTTACTACTACCCAATGTTCAGCACGGTGATGATGCATCTGCAACGATAGAGATGCCCCTGGATTAACCGTAATCCTCTTCACCTGAAAACGTTCACCGGCATCTATAGACTCATAACAACCCCACGGCCGATAAACACGACGGTGAGCTTGATGCTGTGTACGGCCATCAGCCTTTATTAATTCTACGAGCTTTTTAACTTCTTGAGCCTGATCTTTGTGAGCCACCATAACAGCATCAGCGGTCTCAATCACAATCATATCGTTTAACCCAGCCGTTGCCAGAATACGAGATTCAGAAATCAATAAACTGTTTTTAGTATCATGAGCAAAAACATCACCCTTGATGACATTGCCTAGCTCATCATGCGGGCTGACCTCCCACAAGCTGGACCAGGAACCTACATCAGACCAGGCGGCATCCAATGGGACCATAACTCCATGAATATTTTTCTCTGTGCTCTTATCGTTCGAGACTATCTTCTCCATTACGGCATAATCGATCGAATCACTGGGGCAGTCACTAAACAGTTGTTTATCGACACGATAGAAATCGACATCATCACTACCAGCTTCAATCGCCGCTTTGCTAGCCTTTGCAATCTCAGGATGATGATGATTAATCGCTTGCAGCCAGGTTGTTGCACACACCATAAACATGCCGCTATTCCAGAGATATTGACCAGACTCTAGATAGCCTTGCGCAGTTTGGCTGTCGGGCTTCTCGACGAACTGTTCGATATGACACCCCAGTTCATCCACTTGCTCTCCCTTCTTGATATAGCCATAACCCGTTTCTGGTGCATCAGGAACAATTCCGAAAGTTACAATGTAACCTTTGTTTGCAAGTGCAGCGCCTCGGACAATGCTTTTCTGAAAGGCTCCAATATCCTGGATAACATGATCTGCTGGCATGACCAGCAGGATAGGGTCTTGTCCCTCATTGCTCGCTGCAAGTGCAGCCAAGGTTAAAGCCGGGGCTGTATTGCGACCAACCGGTTCCAGAATTATCTTCTCAAACCCCTTATTAATATGACGCATTTGTTCAGCAACCAGGAAGCGATGTTCTTCATTGGCAATAATCAGTGGGGCTTTAGTGGTGATTCCCACGCCAGCTATTTTCTGGCCATCAAGGCCATCAAGCCGTTTCACTGTATCCTGTAACAAGCTGAATTCACCACACAAAGCGATCAATTGCTTGGGATAATGCTCGCGAGACAAGGGCCACAACCTAGTCCCTGATCCACCACTTAATATAACTGGCTGTATATCCATTTCATCAATCCACCTAATAAATAAACGCCATGCAAATGCATGGCGTTTATTTTACTACTTCAAAGTCTAATTAGTTGTTTGTTTATCGAGTTTTCAAAACACTAATCTGACTACGTATTTTCGCAAGCGTCTTTTCACCAATACCACTCACATTAACCAACTCATCAACAGATTTATATGGTCCATTTTGCTGACGATATTTTACTATCGCTTGTGCTTTCGCGCTGCCTATACCTTTGAGCTCATGCTCAATTGTTGCAGCATCAGCGCTATTAATGTTAATGACTTCACTAGCCTGAAGCGAAAATGCACTAACAACCAGTATAAAAGCTAAAAATACCTTCTTCATCATGCCTATCTCCTTATATTTGACCCCAGCAAGGTTGCTGAAACAAAAGAATGCAACAAGAAGAATCAGGCAGTCAAGCTTTGACTAAGAGAAACACTGGCAAACCATTCAAGCAAAAACAGAATCAAGAAGCTTTATGAAAATATAGAAATTTACAGCACATTTAGGCTACGCTGAAGCAAGCAGTCATTTTATACGAAGGTACCTTAATCTAATTCAGTAACTATGTTTTTTAAAACATCAGCTGGATTATCAACACGACTAATTGGCCTGCCAATAACCAAGTAAGATGCTCCAGCATTTAGAGCCTCAATAGGCGTCATTGTACGCCTCTGATCACCCTTATCAGAACCATCAGGACGTATTCCTGGCGTCACCAATACAAAATCAGAACCAAACCTGGATCGCATTGCGGTCGCCTCATGGGCCGAACAAACCAGGCCATCCAGCCCCGAGTCTTTTGCAAGCCCTGCCAAGCGCTCGACTTCTTTGGCTGGCTGGTCTGACAATCCAATTTCTAATAAATCATCAGCTGCCATGCTGGTTAAAATCGTCACGCCAATAAGTAATGGCTGATGACTAGACTTATCGACTGCATTACGAGCAGCTTCCATCATTCGCCGACCACCCAGCGCATGCACATTAATCATCCATACTCCCATTTCCGCTGCTACTGCACATGCAGCTGCCGTGGTGTTGGGAATATCGTGAAATTTAAGATCAAGAAAAATATCAAAACCTCTGTTCTGAAGCTTTTCCACAATCGCCGGGCCTTCACGAGTAAACAACTCTTTACCCACCTTAAGTCGACAATATTCTGGATCAAGCTGATCAGCTAACATGATTGCCTGGTTGGCAGACGGAAAGTCGATCGCTACGACAACCCTGTTCTTATCATTGATCAAATACTCGCACCCCATTGAAATTCATGAATTGGTTTAATGCTCGACCAGGTTTTACAACCTGGGCAACACCAGTGCATTTCTATTCCAGTAAAACCACAGCAATTGCAGCGATACACAGGTTTATTTTCTAATAGAGTATCCAGTGATGACTTAACGACCGCTAGATATCCATTCTCATCCTTGATTTGAGCAAGATCCAGCTCAAGCAAATATTGAACCCCCCGTAAGGATGGGCGAGCGTTAACCTCACCACTAAGAAAGGCTAAGGCAACATCGTCACCTTCATACTCTTTAAGCATGCGTGCGGCAGTTAACACCAGTTCAATTCCATGATGATCACGGATTATACGCCTAAGGTAGGCAACCATCTTTTCCTTTTGTCCGACCGCTTGATAACAGCTCTTTAACTCATCAAGAATCTCGGACAAATATTCTGGTGCCTTTGTTTCAAGCTGTTGGTAAGAGTTAATAGCAGCGTCGTAATCACCTAACTGCTGCTCAAACCGGGCCTTTATCATGATTGCTCGGCCACAATTATGCTGTTCTTGCAGGGCCTTACTTAACATTCTATTTGCCTGAGCCAGGTCATTCTTACAACGCGCTTGCAGGGCAAGTTCACAATAATAATTGGCGATGATCAATGATTGTGGTTCGTTCTTGCAGATAGCAATCTTACGAGCCAAATCGATAGCCCTGAACCATTCTTTTTCTTGCTGGTAAATATCTCTCAATAAGTTTAAGGCAGCAATATTATTAGCATCAACATCAACAAGTTCTAAACAAAGATCTTCAGCCCTGTCGAGCAGCCCTGCCCCCATGTAATCAAGCGCAAGTTCTTGCAATGCCTGGACATGACAGTCACTACTAAGAGATGGCTTATTGACCAGGTTTTGATGCAAGCGTATCGCACGATCAACCTCACCACGACGACGAAACAAACCACCTAAAGCAAGATGAATTTCAAAAGTGCTGTCATCAAGCTCAGACAACTTCATGAAGATGTCAATCGCCTTATCAGGCTGCTCGTTGAGAATATAATTAAGTCCCTTAAAATAATCCTGGGGAAGGTTTGCCATGGTCTTACTGGAGCTTTTCAGGTATTCCAGGCGGGCAAAAAACCAACCTGAAGCAGCCGCTACAGGCAGCAAGAGCCACAGAAGGGTCAAACTCATGAACTAGTTTTCTTGAATAGGGGTAGATCGAAGCTGAGTTAATTGTTTATCTGCGGCTTTAGCTGTTCTTTTCAGACTCATATTTTCACGTTTCAGGCGCATGATTGCACCAAAGCTAGCGAAAAAGCCAAACAGAATACCAGCAGCAATTGAAACAACCATAGCAACAGCCAGTGGCAAATCCTTCGTGCCAAAATAATAATTGATTTGAATAGATTGTGCGTTGAGTGATGTGAAACTAATCACAACAACAGCTACAAGCAGCAAGAAGACTAGCCCTATAATTTTAAACATCATCCCTACCCCTTGAGAGAAAAACAATTAACTTTCAACGATTTCAACACGATCAATACTTTGATTAACTCGTTCTCTCAACTCTTTGCCCGGTTTAAAGTGAGGCACATATTTACCCACCAATGGCACAGATTCACCTGTTTTAGGATTTCTTCCCAGGCGCGGCGGACGAAAGTGAAGTGAAAAGCTACCGAAACCGCGAATCTCAATCCTCTCGCCAGTGGCAAGGTTTTGAGCCATTTGCTCAATCATTGTTTTAACGGCAAATTCCACGTCTTTATAGGTCAAATGTTTTTGACGCTGCGCCAGCAAATCTATCATCTCAGACTTTGTCACTATTGTTTTCCTCTAGCATGCAGGAGCGCTAACTCCTTGTAGATAATACAATATTGGCTTATCTGTTCAGTTTTGGCAACAGCTAAACAAAAAAAATCCCCCTGGAATTTCTTCCAGGGGGATTATTCACAGCCTTTTAACTCTTAGAGTCAATCTGCTCTTTTAACAGGTCACCCAGAGTGGTAGCACCAGCCGCAGAGCCTGAGCTATATTCCTTAACAGCTTCCTGCTCCTCATCACTGTCTTTCGCTTTGATCGACAGCATGATGGTACGGTTCTTACGATCAACACCGATGAACTTGGCTTCAATTTCATCACCAACATTCAATAAAGTACGAGCATCAGCAACATGATCCTGCGAAAGCTCTGAAGAACGCAGGTAACCATCTACGCTGTCAGCCAGATTAATGACTGCCATCTTGGCATCAACTTCAGTGATCTTACCTTTAACAATACAGCCTTTAGCATGCTCGGCAACATATTGTGAGAAAGGATCCTGATCCAGCTGCTTAACACCCAATGAAATACGCTCACGCTCAGGGTCGATAGCCAAAATAACAGCTTCAACCTCATCACCCTTAGAGTAACCACGAACAGCGTCTTCACCACCATCATTCCAGGACAGGTCAGACAAATGCAGCAGACCATCAATACCACCTTCCAGGCCAACAAATACGCCGAAATCAGTGATTGATTTGATAGTACCGGAGATTTTGTCACCCTTATTATGGGTCGCAGCAAAGCTATCCCATGGGTTAGAAGCACACTGTTTCATGCCCAGTGAGATACGACGACGTTCTTCGTCGATATCCAACACCATGACTTCAGTCTCTTGACCAACATGAACAACCTTTGAAGGATGAATATTCTTGTTAGTCCAATCCATTTCTGAAACGTGAACCAGGCCTTCAACACCACTTTCGATCTCAACAAAGCAACCGTAGTCAGCAATGTTAGTGACCTTTCCGAACAAACGGGCACCAACAGGATAACGACGCGCAATATCTTCCCATGGATCTTCACCCATTTGTTTGAGACCGAGAGATACGCGGTGACGCTCTTTGTCAAATTTCAGAACTTTAACGTCGATCTCATCGCCAACATTAACGATCTCGGAAGGCTGACGTACACGACGCCATGCCATATCAGTGATATGCAGCAGACCGTCAATACCACCCAGGTCGATGAAAGCACCGTAGTCAGTCAGATTCTTAACGATACCCTTAACTGTCTGGCCTTCCTGCAGATTTTCAAGCAACTGCTCACGCTCAGCATTAGATTCGGTTTCAACCACTGCGCGACGAGATACAACAACGTTGTTACGACGGCGATCAAGTTTAACAACCTTGAATTCCAGGCTCTTGCCTTCCAGGTGTGCAGCATCGCGTACTGGGCGCACATCAACCAGAGAACCTGGCAAGAAAGCACGAATGCCATTCAGCTCAACTGTATAACCACCTTTAACCTTGCCAGTAAGTACACCGATAACAGCCTCACTCGCTTCCATAGCTTTCTCGAGGATAGTCCAGGCTTGAGCACGAACAGCCTTTTCACGTGACAGGCGGGTTTCACCATAGCCGTCTTCAACAGCTTCAAGTGCAACTTCAACTTCATCGCCAACACTTACGTTGACTTTGCCTTCTTCGTTATAAAACTGTTCGGCAGGGATGGCGCTATCGGACTTAAGTCCTGCACTCACTACTACCATATTGGCATCAATACTGATGACAATCGCGTTAAAAATGGTGCCCGGACGCATGCGTTCGTCGACCTGGCTTTCCTCTAACAGTTGCGCAAAGCTTTCGCTCATTTCGTATTTACCCTTCTCCATTCAGACCACAAACTATCCAGTCTTGAAGGAGCATTAGTTATTCCGCACTATGCGGAGTTAAAAAAACGGCCTGACAAACAGACCACCTTAAAAAATTTAAGCGCTGATTGTTTGCCACAAACCAGACACCTTAGCCACCACCTCATCTATACCCATGTTAGAAGTATCGATGGTCACAGCATCATCTGCAGCAACCAATGGTGATGAAGAACGGCTCCTGTCGCGTTCATCGCGCACAGCCAGCTCTTCCAAAAGGGCCGATAGATTAGCATTTAGCCCCTTATGTTTCAACTGTTTAAAACGCCGCGAGGCCCGTTCTTCCAGACTTGCGGTAAGAAAAATCTTTAATCTGGCATCAGGAAAAATTACCGTTCCCATATCACGGCCATCAGCAATCAAGCCTGGCGCCACCAAAAAAGCCCGCTGGCGTTCAAATAAGGCATCTCGAACAGTCTGAACAGCTGCAACTTTGGAAGCATCATTACCACACTCTTCACTTCTAATAGCGTTCGTAACCTCTTCTCCTTCAAGGAAAATTTTAGTCCCCGTGCCATCATCATCAGAGACAAATTCAACATCCAGATGGGCCGCCAATGTCGCCAAGCCCTGCGTATCATCAAATTTAATGGCATGACGTGTTGCAGCCAACCCTACCAATCGGTATAGCGCACCACTATCAAGAAAATGCCAACCTAGGTCATTGGCCAATAAACGACTAATCGTGCCCTTACCAGAACCACTCGGGCCATCAATGGTAATGACATCAATTCCATCTTCAATCCCATTTTCAGCCATAACTATCTCAACCTTGGTTCTTTTAATTTAATCTTCAAACCGGCATGACTGGCCAGTGCAACGAAACTTGGAAAGGAAGTGTTCACATTAGCGCAATCATTAATAAGCACCTCCCCTTGCGCTCGTAGCGCGGCCATGGCAAAGCTCATGGCTATGCGATGATCGCCATGACTATCAACTTCCGCGCCAGCCATTTCACCCCCCTGGATCACAATTCCATCAGCCGTTGGCTCAGTCCTAATGCCCATTTTGATCAAGCCATCAGCCATAACCTGAATACGGTCACTCTCCTTGACACGGAGCTCTTCAGCACCGCTCAAGACAGTCTCTCCGTCAGCACAGGCAGCAGCAACAAATAGGGCCGGGAATTCATCAATCGCCAGCGGCACAAGGTCTTCGGGAATATGAATCCCTTTCAGTTTGCTGGAACGAATACGGATATCCGCCACCGGCTCTCCACCAACTTCACGCTCATTGCTCACATCAATTTGTGCCCCCATCAGGCGCAAAATATCTATCACCCCAGTGCGCGTTGGGTTTATGCCCACATGTTCAAGTGTTACATCTGAATCTGTTGCGATTGCAGCGCCCACCATAAAAAAGGCTGCCGAAGAGATATCAGAGGGCACATCAATATCTGTCGCCTTAAGTGAACCACCACCAACCAATGTTGCTGTCGCACCATCGCGCCTTACCTCATAGCCAAAACCCTGCAACATGCGTTCGGTGTGGTCACGGGTAGGAGCCGGTTCGGTAACACTGGTCTCACCTTCTGCGTAGAGACCTGCAAGTAAGACACATGACTTAACCTGAGCACTGGCCATAGGCAGGAGGTAATTTATACCTTTCAGGTGGCTATCACCTCGCACATGCAGAGGAGGCATACCACCTTCAGCAGTGTCTATATGAGCCCCCATCAGCGCCAACGGCTCGGTCACTCGACGCATAGGACGCTTGCTCAGTGAAGCATCACCCACCATCTCCACATCAAAACTCTGTCCTGCCAACAAACCCGCCATAAGCCTGATTGAAGTGCCAGAATTGCCCACATCAAGTGCCCCATCCGGCGCCTTCAAACCATACATACCGACACCGTGAATCACCACCTTGCCATCAACTGGACCGTCGATTTTCACTCCCATGGCACGAAAAGCCTTGAGCGTAGCCAAGGCATCATCACCCTCAAGAAAGCCACTGACATGAGTGACACCCTCCGCCAGCGAACCTAGCATGATGGAACGATGCGAGATTGATTTATCGCCTGGGACTCGAATAGAACCATTCAGGCTGCCGCCAGGCTGAACCTTAAACTGGATATTTATTTCTGATGACATTGTAATTTTTTCAATAAGTTAGGTTTTAATTCTCAAGTTGATCGACAAATCGATCCCGAGCTGATTTGGCACGTTGGAATATCTCACCCAAAGCTTCACCATCAGCATCACGAACCAGCTGGGTGAGTTTTTCGAGATCCGCCTGATAGCGTTCCATAATAGCCAACAAGGCGGTTCGGTTTGCCAAGCAAATATCTCGCCAGACCACTGGATCACTCGAAGCAATCCGGGTGAAGTCTCGAAAACCGCCGGCGGCAAGACAAAAAATTTCTTCACTTTCATCCATGCTCACCAAAGTATCGACAAGACCATAAGCCAGCATATGCGGTAAGTGACTGGTGGCAGCCAACACCTCATCATGATGGTCGACCACCATCTCATCGACAGTGGCGCCAGCCTGTTGCCACATTCTACGAACTGTCTCTACCGCATCAGCAGATGAACTTTCAAGAGGCGTCAATATTACTCGTCTACCCTGATATAGTTCGACAAATGAGGCCTCCACCCCACTCTGCTCATTACCAGCGATAGGATGACCTGGAACAAAGCCTGTCGGCAATCCGTCAACAAACACCGCCCTGGCTGCAGCCACAACGCTGGCTTTGGCGCTGCCAGCATCAGTAATCACCGCATCAGCTTTCAGATGCCCTTGCATGGCCCTGAAGCAGGATTCCATCGCACCCAGCGGCACAGCCAGCAACACAACATCCGCCCCCTGAACTGCCTCGGCAATATCTGTGGAATAGCGATCAATCACCCCCAGCTCAACAGCCCTTTGCAGCTCTGCCTCAGTACGACCACAACCCACCACAGACTGACAATAACCGGCCTGTTTCATGGCACGCGCCAGCGAACCGCCAATCAGACCAACACCAATAATGGTGAGTTGCTTAATCATTGCTGGAAAACCTAAAGATCACGACCAATAACCTGAGCGATACCACGCAGCTCACCCATCAGTGTATTGAGTTGATCCGGGCTCAGCGCCTGATCGGCGTCGCACCAGGCCTCGGCCGGACGTGGATGCACCTCGATCAACAGACCATCCGCACCCGCAGCAATCGCAGCACGCGACAAGTCAGGCACCATCCAGGCCTTGCCACCGGCATGACTTGGATCAACGATGACCGGCAGATGAGTCTCACGCTTCAACACTGAGATCGCAGTGACATCAAGCATGTTGCGATAGGCTGTTTCGAAGGAACGCACACCACGTTCACAAAAGATGATGTTGTGGTTGCCATTGGCGGCAATATACTCAGCAGCCATCAACCACTCAGAAATAGTCGCCGACATACCGCGCTTAAGAATCACCGGCGTCTGCACCTTGCCCACCTCTTTCAACAGATCAAAATTCTGCATATTGCGGGTGCCAATCTGGATCACATCAACATTGTGTTCAAGAAAGGTATCAAGCATGCGTACATCCATCAGCTCGGTAACAACCGGCAGGTTGTGAGCTTTGGCGGCCGTCTGAAACATCTCCAAACCTTCAACGCCCACCCCCTGAAATGCATAGGGACTGGTGCGAGGTTTAAATGCGCCGCCACGCATCATGCTGCACCCGGCAGCAGCAACCGCTGCGGCTGATTGCTGCATTTGTCCGGCAGTCTCGACTGAACAAGGGCCTGCAATTACCTGTACTGTCTTGCCACCGACCTTGACTCCGGCAACATCTATAATGGTATTTTCATGATGTGAATCACGCGAAACAATCTTGTAAGGCTTCATAACGCGGACAACATTCTCAACACAAGGCAATGCTTCAAGCGCTTCTTTATCTACCTTGGTCTCATCACCAATGGCGCCGATAACTATGCGTTGAATACCTTTCGAGACATGCGGCTCTAGCCCCATGGCACTGATTTTTTCAGTGACAGCAGTTATATCTGCATCTGTAGCAACAGTTCTGAGAATAATAATCATGAATTTTTACCTTGTTTAAAACGCCTTGCCGACACTATAAAACTGCAACCGGATAGGAGCCTAACACCTTCAAGGCCGAAGACTCATCTGCAAGCGTTTGCAGCGCAGTCGCCACCTTGGCATCCTCTTTATGACCTTCTATGTCAATAAAAAACACATACTCCCACATCGCCCGCCTAGAAGGACGCGACTCGATACGGGTCATGGAAATTTGTGCATCAGACAACGGTTTGAGTAAACGGTTCAAACCGCCAGGACGATTTGATGTAGACAGCAACAAAGAGGTTTTATCCTTGCCGCTGGCTGGCGGTGACTGACGCCCAATAATCAAAAACCGAGTGGTATTGTCCGGCTCATCTTCAATATTACACTCGATGACAGACAGCCCATACAACTCAGCCGCAGTACTGGAAGCTATCGCAGCCGCCCCCTCTTCCTCAGCGGCAATTTTGGCGGCCTTGGCATTGCTATTGACCGCAACCCTGGCAACACCTTTCAAATTTTCATCCAGCCATTCACGACACTGAGCAAGCGCCTGTTGATGAGCGTAGACAGTGTTGATCTTACTCAAATCAGCATCTCTGCAAAGCAGACAATGATGAATTCGCAAATCCACTTCACCGCTAATCTGCAGCGGCGAATTAAAAAACATATCCAAGGTATGATTGACTACACCTTCGGTAGAATTCTCAATAGGCACCACGCCGTAATGGGACAAGCCAGCTTCCACATCACGAAACACCTCATCGATGGTCGCATGTGGTGCAGTCTTAACTGAATGGCCGAAGTGCTTCAACGCAGCATCATGCGTATAGGTACCTTCAGGCCCAAGAAATGCAATCCGCATTGGCTGTTCCAGCGCCAAACAAGCCGACATGACTTCACGAAACAGACGCGCCATCTCTTCACCTGAGAGCGGCCCCTGATTGCGTTCGATAACACTGCGCAATACCTGAGCCTCACGCTCTGGGCGATAAAAATCTGCCTCACCGTCACCAGACGCAATTTTAATTTCTGCCACTGACTGGGCACACCTGGCCCGCTCATTGATCAGATTCTGGATTTGCTCATCAAGTTCATCAATACGATCACGCACCTGAGGCAGATTGGTAAATTTTTCACTCATCAGAAACTACAAAACCCTTACAGACAAAACACCATCAATGGCCTTGATACGTTCGACCACGACATCAGCAACTTCACCCTCAACATCAGCCAGCGTATAGGCAATATCACCTTTTGATTTGTTCAGCATATCAACAATATTCAAACCCGCGTCCGCAAGCGCAGTAGAAATTTGCCCCACCATGTTTGGCACATTGGAATTAGCGACCGCCAGACGGCTACCAATATTATTCGCACGCGGCATCACCACCTCAGGAAAATTAACAGCGTGAGTGATGTTACCGTTTTCAAGAAAGTCCTTAATCTGCTCTGCCACCATGATGGCACAATTATCTTCTGCTTCAGCAGTCGATGCCCCCAGATGAGGCAAGGCAATAACGCGCTCATGGCCATTGAGCGAACCGCTAGGGAAATCTGTGACATAGGCGTAAAGCTTGCCGGCATCCAAGGCTTTACACACAGCCTCTTCATCAACAATGCCATCACGGGCAAAATTGAGAACCACCGCCCCCTTCTTCATCACCGCAACACGCTCTGCATTGAGCATATTACGAGTGGCATCGACCAAAGGCACATGGAAGCTTATAAAGTCACAGCGAGAAACCATATCATCAACACTATGGGCATGCTCCACATCGGCTGCTAACTGCCATGCCCCCTTAACGGTAATCTGTGGATCATAACCAATAACCCTCATTCCCAGACTCAGAGCGACATTGGCCACACGGATACCGATGGCACCCAGGCCAACCACGCCTAGTGTTCGGCCCGGCAGTTCGAATCCGGCATATTTTTTTTTGCCTGCCTCAACCTGTTTGCTTAACGCAGCAGCATCACCCTCAAGTTTGTCGGTGTAATTCCAGGCCTGACAGATATTGCGACTGGCCAACAACATGCCCGCCACTACTAGCTCTTTAACCGCGTTTGCATTAGCACCTGGCGCATTAAACACAGGTATGCCGCGCTGACTCATCTTGTCGATCGGAATATTATTGACCCCTGCACCTGCGCG